>RRZT011353204.1_pt1 | contig 27349 bp, 19 predicted proteins | sample 2165551 | NCBI WGS metagenome assembly RRZT01 (sample SAMN10456910, study PRJNA506462) | wastewater metagenome | biome: wastewater; feature: sludge; material: wastewater sludge; isolation source: wastewater sludge with Escherichia coli K12::gfp cells carrying plasmid... | place: USA: Moscow, Idaho... | reverse complement strand
CTTGCCATCAACGGAAGATCGCGGATTACCAAACCCGCCGCATGAACTTTGTTGATATTGCCGGATTCGAAATCTTCTGAATTGATTCCCGTGTTGCCGATATGGGGGTATGTAAATGTAATGATTTGCCGACAATAAGACGGGTCGGTCAATATTTCCTGATAACCGGTCATCGCGGTATTGAAGGCAATCTCTCCTGTTCTAATGCCGTCAACGCCAATAGACACGCCACGAAAAATTGTTCCATCGGCGAGTGCGAGGATGGCGTGCGGTCGTTGTGACACAAAAAACTCCTTGGAAACTGACAAGATCTGGAAAACAGAACCAAGACTGATTCGTTTGAATGCCCTGGTTATTGAAGATGAAATTATACGTGAAAAAGGTTTATTTTTCTATTGGTACTGTCAAGTTAACTATCAAAAAAATGCGCTGGAAAATTGAAACGAAAAATCTTTTCTCATCAAGAATTTATTGGAATACGAGGCGTGAGCAGTGATTTCAGTCCATTGGCTACAACCAGCATTCGAACGCTTATTTCAATCTATTGTAAGTGCGGCATTTTACTCGACTTAATTCCGCGCAATTATTGATAGACAAGTGCTTAATACTCGAGTGTTATAAGGGTTATAAACCCGACCGGCTTGATCGCAAGAACCGAGCAATTGATCTGATTAAGAATTGTTTCAGCCGTATTGCCCATAATGAATCCGGGGATACCCGTGCGGGCCACAGTGCCCATAACGATCAGATCGGTTTCAATTTGTTTTGCTAGTATCGGGATTTCTTTACGTGCCATGCCTTTTATTAAATGTATCTGAGGCTTGAGATAATCCATTGCACCTTGCCCCAAGCTATTCGCTACGTCATGTATCAATATATCGAGATTTTTCTTATGTTGTACTCGTACTTGATCTACATAGATTGCAATCTCATCATCTGACGCACTCGTGAATGAGGTGCGTCCACGAATAAGGCTTTCACCAGCAGCTTCCCAAGCATGCACAATATGCAACGCTGCAAACTCTGATAGTGCCAAGGAGCCGGCTATTTCGAGAATCATTTGGTTTAACATATTCCTGGTTCCTAGCTCAACTGGCGGGCAGTTATCATCTACATCCACAGCTGCCAGAATGCGCCGACAGGACATCGGAGTTTTGGGTTTAATCATCCAGATGGGGCATGGGCACTTGCGTAACAGATGCATATCGTTACTGTTGAATATGCGACCTGACCAGTCTTGAGTTTCAGTAGTCTTAACTACAAGATCATACTTATAGCGCAGTACCTCGCGAACGATTTCTAAAAATGGTATACCTTGAAGTACTTTAGTTTGAATTTTAATTCTTTTGCGATAAGTTTTTACTAAGGATTCAATTTCTTGCTCATGCATACGCGCGATCATTGTCTGCAAGTCTGTAGCGATTATTTCATTCTTCGATATTTCAGTATCACCTACATTACCCTCAATCACGCTTATGACAGCCAAATCGGTCTGATTATTCTCAGCCAACGTTACGGCACTTTCCAAAGCGGGCTTGCAATTTTTTTCGGGTTCAACCACGCACAAAATTTTCTTAAAGCTTTTCATCTTATTTACCTTGATTACCGAGATTCAGATGTTCATCGAAGATTTGCATTGCGCATTATTCGAATAATTATCCGCACAACTCCTCACGAAGTGGTCGCTAACTAACAGTTTCTTCTTTATTGAACTTACTGCGATTTTACTCAAGTTGTGTGCTCAATAAGACGATCAGCAGCTTCACGTGCAGCATCCGAAAATGGTACTAGCACAAGATTTGCGCCAGCCTGTTCCAGTCCGGCAACTTCATCGAGATGATGAGCGGTAACGGCTATCCGGCCTGTATAACCCAGGTTCTTCAGTGTATGGATAAGCACCAGACTGACGTGGTGATCGCGTGCGGTGCTGACTATCCATTGAGTGCTCACAAGGGGCAGCGATGCAATAAACTCAGGATCTTCAGCATCGCCATAAAGTACGGAAAGTTCAGTGGGATCACGTGCACGAACGAGTTCTGGATTGTAGTCGACGCTCAGTACCCGGTAGCCACGTTCACGTAGCGCTTGTGCAATCCCGGTTCCGTAGCGCCCCAAACCAAAAAGAATTGTCTGTGGAATGTTGTCTGTAATTGTTTCATTGTGTTTGTTTTCTCTATAAGGTTGGCGGCGTTCGAATATTTTCAGCCAAGGTGCAAGCCATTCATACAATGGATGGGAATATAGGATCATATAGGTTGAAACACTGATCGTAATAATCCCTACCAGCGTGATTAGTCCCACGGTTGCAGTGTCGATATGACCGAGGTTTAGGCCCAATGCGGCCAAGATGAGAGAAAACTCGCTGATCTGCGCTACAGTCAACCCAGCAAGAAACCCGGTACGTTTGCGATACCCAAGTGTGCCCATGATAACCATGACGATCAAGGGATTGCCAATCAGCACAAATAGTGAGAATACTAAGGATTCCACCATCTGAGCGCCCAATAATCCGAGATTTAGGCGTGCGCCGAGATCGAGAAAGAAAAATAATAGCAGAAAATCACGCAGGCTTACGAGGCGCGCCCCGAGGGCGTCCCGATAGGGTGTGGAAGCTAAAGACACGCCTGCTATGAAAGCACCCACTTCTTTGCTGAAACCTAGCATGTCTCCCAGAGCCGCTAAAGCCACGGCCCAGGCAATACCAAACAGGACCAAGAGTTCTTGTGAACGTGAAAGTGAATGAAGTAATCTTGGCAATACATAACGTGTAGCAACTCCAACGACTACCAGAAAAAGAATTCCCTTAAACGATATTTCCAGTACTTCGAGGCCTATTGAAGCTCCATCGATACTTGCACTGGCTAAGGCATTGAGCCCGATCATTGTCAACACAACGACTAGATCTTGCACAATCAGGAAGCCAAGTGCGATACGCCCATGCAGCGTGTCCACCTCTCGTTTGTCTGAAAGTAACTTAACGATAATGATTGTGCTGGAAAAAGTCAGAGCGACTGCCACATATAATGCGGTGATCGGCGACATGCCAAATGCCACTGCAATAAAATAACCGATAATGCTGGTAAATGTGACTTGACCGAGACCTGTGGCTAATGCCACAGGTCCCATAGTGCGAATAATGTGGAGATCCAGCTTGAGTCCAACGACGAATAGCAATAAGGTAATACCGAGCTTGGCTAATAGATCAATCTGATCATTGGCATTTACCCAGCCCAACGCTGAGGGGCCTGCCAGAATGCCCACTGCAATAAAAGATACTATCAAAGGCTGACGCAAGTGAACGCCCAAAGCGCCCATAGTCACCGCCAATAGCAGCAGTAGTGCCATTTCGGTAAAGATGTCGGGGATTATCTCCATTTAATTGTTTCTATGGTTTTTTGCATGACGGTGCAGCCATTTCTCATTACTGACCACACCGCCAAGCCGAAAGAAAGCTCATGCAATTATCTCCAATGGTGCATCTACATAATACGAGATTTTATGACATTAAGATGTAAACGAATTTGTTTCTCGGTCTCGATAATGGCAAATAGTGCGACACCAATGCCGATAACCAGCAGTCCATCTAAAATGGGTACTGCTTCTGTAGCAAATATCGTCTGCATGGGTGGAAGATAAGTGATGGTGAATTGCGCTATGGTTACACCGATCACCGTCATCCATACCACTTTCGTGCCGCGTACCGCTTTCCAGGTGAGTGATGTCCCGTAGATGTTACGGATAAAGAATAGGTGAAAGATTTCCATTACCACCAGCGTATTAACCGCAAGGGTGCGAGCCAGTTCTACGCTGTAGCCCCGATCAATGGCGTAAGCGTAAATTCCATACACACCACATAGAAACAGAATGGACACCAGCACAATGTGCCATACCAGTTCACCACTCAGCAGCGGTTCTCCTCTCGGGCGCGGCGGGCGGCGCATGGTGTTTTCCTCAGTGGGTTCGAAGGCAAGCGCAATGCCCAATGTCACAGCAGTAATTAGATTAATCCATAAAATCTGAATCGGAGTTATCGGTAATGTCATCCCAAGCAGCAGCGCTAAGACGATGGTCATGGATTCACCCGCGTTAGTGGGTAATGTCCAGCTGATGACCTTTTTGATGTTGTCATACACTGTACGTCCTTCGCGTACGGCGCTGGCGATGGAAGCGAAATTATCATCCGCCAGCACCAGCTCCGCTGCTTCCTTGGCCGCTTCGCTACCTTTTCTGCCCATCGCAATGCCTATATCGGCACGTTTTAGTGCAGGTGCATCATTCACGCCATCGCCTGTCATGGCTACCGTCATATGGTGTGATTGCAGTGCCATGACAAGTCGCAATTTATGCTCCGGGCTAGTGCGGGCGAAAATATCGCATATCAATACAGCCTCTTTCAGAGCGGTATCATCCATCTCATCAAGATCAGCTCCGGTTAAAACTTTATCTGGGTTTTGCAGGCCGATTTGTTTGCCGATCGCTGCCGCTGTCTTAGCGTGATCACCGGTAATCATTTTTACACGAATACCGGCAGTGTGACATTCCGCTACAGCTGTAATGGCTTCTGTTCGTGGCGGGTCAATCATTCCAACCATACCAAGCAGCGTGAGTGTGTTCTCGACATCAGAGTGTTCCAGCACCGTATGCTCTGATTTTACGGGTTTGACAGCGAATGCCAGCACGCGCTGACCGAAGGCAGCGATATTGTCCGCCTTGTCTTGCCAATAAATTTGGTTCAGCGGTTCCACATTTCCGTTCCCAGTATTTTGATTGTTACACATGGAAAGAATCCGTTCTGGTGCGCCCTTGATAAAGACAAAAGCGTGGTGTTCATGATCATGATTCAGCGTTGCCATGAAGCGGTGTTTGGCATCAAAAGGAATAGCATCGGTGCGTGTCCAAGCTATTTGCTCTTTGCGAGTTTCAATACCTATTTTGCTTGCAAAGGCGAGCAGAGCGCCCTCCATCGGATCACCCTCCACGATCCATGCGCCCTCACGATCATGTAGTGCCGCATCATTACACAGGGTTGCAGCACGAGCGAGTTCTTCCAGAACAGCATACTCTTTGGAGGAAATTTCCGCATTTTCCAGTAAAATTGTGCCCCGTGGCTCATAACCAATGCCTTCTAACGTGAAGAGATGTTGATGTGTTAGCACGGAGGAAACCATCATCTCATTGCGGGTCAGCGTGCCGGTTTTGTCGGTGCAGATAACCGAGACTGAGCCGATGGTTTCAATTGCGGGCAATCGGCGCACAATGGCGTGGCGCTGTGCCATTGATTGCACGCCTACCGCCAGCGTGATGGTCAGCACAGCGGGCAAGCCTTCGGGAATCGCCGCAACGGAAAGCCCTACCACTGCCATGAACATTTCAGTGAATTCATGATGTCCGACAAAATAACCATAGGCCAGCAACACCGAGGCAATCAGCAAAATAAAAATGGTCAGCCACTGGGCGAATGCCCCCATCTGTTTTACCAGTGGTGTGGTCAGTGTTTCCACTCTCGACAGCAATCCGCTGATACGCCCTATCTCGGTGGAGGCGCCTGTGGCCACTACCATACCTTTGCCTTGCCCGGCGGTCACTAACGTGCCGGAAAACGCAATGCAGGAACGATCACCCAGCGGCGCATCGGCGGAAACTGGTGCGATCTGTTTTTGCACCGGTACGGATTCGCCGGTAAGAATAGCTTCTTGTATTTGCAAACCATGGGTTTTTAGCAGTCGTAAATCAGCGGGAACTTTATCACCTGCTTCCAGCAGTACAATATCACCGGGCACGAGCTTGTCTCCCTCGATGCTATGACGCTCGTTGTTACGCAGCACTGAGGCATGAGGTGCCAGCATCTGACGAATGGCATCCATTGCCTTTTCTGCTTTTCCCTCCTGTACAAAGCCGATGGTTGCGTTGGCAAGCACTACCGCTAGAATGACGGAAGTATCTATCCAATGATCCAAAGCTGCTGTAATGGCCGCAGAACCGAGCAGCACATAAATCAGGATATTGTGAAATTGCAGCAGGAATCTGATGATGTCGCTACGTTTTGGCGGATCCGGCAACCTGTTAGGGCCATGCGTTTTTATACGCATCTCAGCTTCATCCTGACTCAAACCCGTCGGCGATGCATCCAGCTCGCTCAACGCCAATTCGATAGAGATGTGATGCCATGATGGCTGCAACTTTGGCGTTTTTACTGTTTGCATTATCTTACTTCCTATAATCAATAACCAAATACATAGGCTAGTGTCAAGGCATGGTATGTTCCATCGCGCCTTACACTTAACTGGGCAGATGGAAATCTATATGGCTATTTAACAAGCAGCAGCGGTTTCCCGGCAAGGTGAATGACCTTGCTTGCTACTGATCCAAGCAGTAGGTTCTTGATCGCGCCCATGCCGCGCGTGCCCATCACGATTAAATCACAGTGATGCTCTTGCGAGAAGTCGGTAATGACTTCGGCGGGATTGCCACTAAGTACATGCGTATCGAACGGGACATCGGCACTTTCGAGGCGTTCCTTCGCGGGGGTCAGCAGGGCCCATCCCATTTCTTCATGCGCCTTATTGATACTCAACATGGTTAATACCGGATCTTGGCTCAAGATGAGTTCGTTAATTTGAACCGGCTCGCATACGTTGAGTAGATGCACGTGCAGTTTAGTTGTGTCCAGTGTATTGAGTATTTCATCGATGGCGCGCATCGCATTTTCCGAGCCATCGAAAGCAACCAGTGCAGTAGTCATAGCGAGATCCTTTTTCTTGAAATTATAATTGAGAGGCTTTTGCAAAAGTGTGCTTTGCGATTTGCAACACATTGTATTAAATTAATAAAAATTTCCTGAATTAGGGTTTTGCAAAGGTCTCATTGAATGAATTACAATTTTAACGCAGAGTTCTTTGTGGAACCAACTTATTATTTGCTTTGAGAGTTTGTCGCCAGAGCGAAAAAAATACTTCGAATACAATTCGATTACCGCTCAGGTAACGAATCTCGCCGCAAGCGAATAGGAATATGATGCGTACATTAACGCCAGGCTCACGAAAAACTGTTATTGCGCAAAGAAACAGTGGGTAAATCCCTTGAATATGGCGAACGCTCCGACCAATAAATCGAATTGCAAGTGTGAACCATAAATGTAAAGTAGCAAAAAATTGAGCAAACATCATATTTGACGTTATAGGCTTTATAAAAATACCATCGATTTTTTCTAAGATCACTCAGCATGGAGTGTGGAGTGTCGGCCCGCAATTATTGGAATCTGCGACAAGAGATCTTGTATTCCTGGAGAAAGTTACAATGACATAATGTCGCGCAGGACTCTTGAAGCATGTTAACTTGGGGATAACTTGTTATAGAATCACACGATGATATGGTAGAAAAATTACTATAAGGAGCTATTTATGAAAGTTGAAGTTACCGTTGAGTTAGATATAAATCTATATAAAACCAGTATTGCCGACATAAAAAAACTGTTGCAGGAAATGATGGATCCAAAAAAATTCGATGCTTTAGAAGCCATAAGCATAAAGGATATTAAAATAGGAGAGTAGGTTATCTGAGTTATGCTGAATCGGAGTATTTTGGCCGAAAATACGCGAACAATCGTACTCAGCTTTTACATCAGTAAACTTGCGTAAGAGAGAAAGGCGCGCTGGTTTAAATCAATGAAGTACAGGCTCAACCATACCTGCGTGCCGATGAAGTTGTGTGCAATTTTTAAATCTTGGTCACATAATTTACACTCATTCGCGCGCCATTTGACACAGTACTCTGTTAACAACAAATACTAAATCGGCAGCGGTTCATGTCACTTATTGTGTTTTGGTTGGGAAACATTGATAGACATTGAAGCTGCGCCTTCCGTCATTGATTTCTGAATTGGGAACAATCGTATCGCCCCCCATCAAAGCGGCCTCGTTACGTGCAAGATCCGCAAGTTCATCCGAGACTTTTTCCGTATCACGGTTAAATATTATTTTGCTTTCAACTTTAGCAGTGACTTGCCCTAGTTTTTTGCATGACTCGACCGCTCTGGCAGATTGCACCAAGCGTACGCTTTCGCCATTTGAAGTAACCTTAACCCATGTGCAAGAAGACAGTATTAAACCACCACAAACAGCAATAAGGATTTTTTTCATTAACTGGCCTTTTATTAAAGATATTACTTATATACAACGCAAAGTATTATTCATCAAGCAATGCCGTATATTAAATTTGAGTCGCGCATATCTCTTATTCTCAGCATTAGACTTGTTAAATCTAATACTTCAACCATTTTTTCCGTACAAGATCACGATTTAATGCTAGCCATTGTAGCGCGATGATGGCGCTGGCCGAGTTAATTTCCCCAGACACTAAAAACTGCAGTGCTGTCTCCAGAGTGACGACATGTACTTTGATATCTTCTCCTTCATCTGTTGCACCATGTATACCGCCCGCCAGCGTTGTGTCCGTCCTGCCACAGAATAACGCAATCCGTTCTGTCATGCCTCCTGGACTGGCCAGATAATCATACAATGGAATCAAGTCGGAGATATTGCAATTGGCTTCCTCCATGCTTTCACGCTTGACCACATCTTCAGTTATTTCATCGGGTTCGATAATGCCGGCGACAATCTCCAATAACCACGGACCGTCCGGCGTATTCATGGCGCCAATGCGGAATTGTTCGATCAGGACTACTTCGTTTCTGAGCGGGTCATAAGGCAAGACCGCGGCCGCATGACCGCGTTCGAATAATTCGCGCGTGACTGGAGGACTCCATCCGCCATTAAACAGGCGGTGACGCAGACGGTATCGATCTATGCGAAAAAATCCTTTATAACAAACTGTTTTTTCGAGAATCTCTACATCCTTGTGCACCCTCATTTGCTCCTTTGTCTTTCCAGATAATTTCCAGTAAGTGTATTGCGAGATGGCTGTAGATGTAAACAGTATTGTCCAGTTAATTCTGGTAGGGCACCCTATGCTCGGATTAATGTCTTTATGCCAACGCAATCTTTTCTAAGATACACAGGCTTATTGCATCTGATCCCGGTTGGTTGACTGTCATTTGCGGATAAGGTTTTTGTTTGTGATAGCATCGACAGCTAATGCCATCATATTTTAAGAGCAAATTCAGGAGAAATAAATGAACTCGAAGTCATGTATAGCAATTTGTGAAGCATGCTGATTTTGATGGAATCCAGAGTCTCATAAAATGAAGTGAGGTGATTTTCATCAGCACCTTTCATTTTCATTTCTTTATTATCGTTCCGGTGCGGTTAACTAAGCATCTCGTTCGGATACATGAGGTACGGGATCTTGATCAGGGAGTTACGGTAGGACAGCGTCGTGAGCAGTGCTGTAGGCAGTGCACAAGCCTTTCCTGAGGACAAATCCGCTGTCCATTCCGGTTTTTGCTATCAGACGTAATTTGCGCTTGTGATAATTGGTTTCTTGAAGCAGAATCATCTCCAGTCTCGAGTGGAACTCATTGCTGAACATCAAGCGAAGTATTGTCAGCACGTCAATAGTTGATGCGAGAGCCTCGATATTGATAATTTGCTCTGTTTTACCAAATTCTTATTTGTAATGGGTAACTATATTTTAGGTTAGGGCAACCTTATCAATCTTATTGAAAGAAACAATATGACCACTAATCAAACCATAATTCTTATCATCCTGCTGGTCACAATGGTTATGTTCTTGTGGGGGCGGTGGCGTCACGATATGATCGCAGTGGGTGCGCTGCTTGCTTGTGTGCTTACCGGATTGATTGCGGCAGCAGATGCTTTTACTGGTTTCGGCCATCCAGCGGTGATTAGTGTGGCTTGTATTCTGATACTGAGTCGGAGTTTGCAAACCTCAGGGGCGGTCAATGTGCTAGTCCGCTATACGCTGCCGAAAAATGCTGGTCCGACGTTAAATCTGGTGGCTCTGGTTGGACTGGGCGCAGCACTGTCGGGCTTTATGAACAATGTTGGTGCGATGGCGCTTTTGATGCCGGTAGCGATACAGTTGGCCGAGCGACTTGATCTGCCTCCTGGACGAATACTCATGCCGCTGGCCTTCGGCACTATTTTGGGCGGCATGACGACTATGATCGGGACACCACCCAATCTGATTGTGTCAGGCTTTCGTGCCCAAAGCGGTGATGGCAGCTTTGGCATGTTCGATTTTACGCCGGTTGGTTTGGCGGTAGCCTTGAGTGGAGTGATTTTTATAGCCATTGTCGGCTGGCGACTGGTTCCCATGCGAAAACAAACTGGCATGGAAGGTTTTGAGACAGGGGCTTACATCACTGAAGTGCGCGTGTCGGCCGATAGTAAAGCTGCCGGAATGATCATGCACGAGCTTGAAACTATACTTGATGAACATGCCGCGCAAGTAGTGGGTTTGGTGCGAAATGAAGCACATTTAACTGCGCTCCGAGCTGGGTTCAAGATATTGCCTAATGATATTCTGATAATTGAAGCTGAAGTGGAGGTGCTGGCGCACATTTTATCCAGTCTCGGATTGAGTTTGGAAGAAGCGGATACTCATCAGCACAATGATAAGGAGAGAAAATACAAAGACGCTAAGGACTTGCAATGGAACAATAACATTAGGATGAGTAATGAAGGTCTTGCTGCTGTGAGATCTGATGAAGCAGAAGAGGAAAAAGAATCTTCACAAAGCGATGAGATCATTTTGATGGAATTTGTTGTTCGTCCGGAATCAACGATTTCCGGACGATCGGCTGCAGACATGCGGTTACGCACCCGCTATGGACTTAATCTACTAGCGGTATCACGCGAGGGTACGCGCGCTAAGACTAGGCTGAGAACGCTAAAAATTCAACCTGGTGACTTGTTGCTGCTCCAGGGTACTGCAGAAGTGCTGGCTGAGTTTGCAGCGGACTTCGGTTGTGTGCCATTGGCCAATCGCGAGCTGCATATCCCCGATACACGCAAAGCATTAATTGCCGGCGGCATCATGGCTGCGGCAGTCAGCGGTGCAGCTTTTGGTCTGCTGCCAGCGGCCATTTCGTTCGCTATCGGCGTGCTAGCTACTATGGTTTTTCGCATCGTCCCGCCACGAGCGATCTATGACGCAATCGATTGGCCGGTAATTGTCTTGCTCGGAGCACTTATTCCCGTAGCCGGTGTATTAGAATCTACTGGTATGGCTGATCTGGTCGCGCGTTTCATGATCGATAATATTGTGCAGGGTCATGCCATTATGGGACTTTTACTCATTCTGGTTATTACAATGTTTTTATCCGATTTAATGAATAACGCCGCCACTGCAGCCGTGATGTGCCCAATCGCTATTGGTACCGCGACTGCACTTGGAGTGAATGCAGATTCATTTCTGATGGCGGTAGCGATCGGCGCTTCTTGTGCTTTTTTGACGCCGATTGGGCATCAGAATAATACCCTCATACTGGGACCTGGTGGTTTTCGCTTTGGCGACTACTGGCAACTGGGATTACCGATAGAAATATTGGTAGTCATCGTCAGTATTCCTTTGCTGCTGATCTTTTGGCCACTCTAATGCATGTACCTAAACGAGATTAGAGGCTGAACGAATATGACCCTTGAAATTGCATTGGTGCTTGTAATTCTTTTTTCATGTCTTATTTTATTTGTCACTGAATGGGTGCGCATGGATGTGGTGGCGCTGATGGTGTTATCAAGCCTAGCGATCTTTGGACTGGTATCGCCAGCTGAGGCAGTTAGTGGCTTTAGTAATCCGGCGGTGATCACCGTATGGGCGATGTACATTATGAGCGAGGGACTCACGCGTGCCGGTATTGCCGATCAAATCGGCGGTCTGGTGATGCGCGTAAGCGGACGAAGCGAAGTACGTATCATTACAATTTTTATGATCGCAGCAGGCGTACTGTCAGCTTTTATGAATAATATTGCTGTTGCGGTATTAATGCTGCCGGTGGTAATCGAGGTGGCTCGACGTTCCGCAATTGCACCGTCTCGAGTGTTGATGCCGTTGGCTTACGGCACATTGCTCGGTGGGCTCATGACGCTTATCGGCACTCCTCCGAATCTGCTTGTCAGTAGCGCATTGCGTGAGGCTGGAGAAGCAGAATTTGGTTTCTTTGATTTTGCATTCATCGGGGTGCCGATCTTGCTGATTGGTACCGCTTTTGTTGCGTTGCTGGGCCGTCATTTGCTACCGACAACGGATACTACGAAATTAATTGAGAAGAAACGAAATTTACAGACTGAATACGGATTGCAGGAGCGCATCTTTGTGTTGCAAGTTCCTACTAATGCTCTGCTGATCGGCAAGACGATCGCTGATTCCGGCATGACCTGGGCTGCAGGTCTGGTGATCATTGCACTAACCCGTGCAGGCCGGACAGAAGTGCTGCCCAGGGGAAATACTGTGCTGCAGGCGGGTGATATTTTACTGACTCAGGGTCGCTTTGATCACTTCGAGCGATTACGTAGCTGGAGTACACTCAAGATTGAGCGCGAGGCACCAATCCTGCATGAGAGATTACTGGCCGACAACAAGCTTGCCGAATTGACGGTAGCCAACAATGCTTCCCTAATTGGTAAGCCGTTGCACCACCGCGCATTTCGCGAGCGTTTTGGAGTCAATATATTGGCAATTCGACGCGAAGGAATATTGCGTCGTACACGGCTAGCGGAGATGGTGATCGCTACAGACGATCGTTTATTGGTACAGGGTACGCCACAGGCACTGGCAGCATTGCATGATGTAGCGGAATTTTCCACTGTGGGGCCGGTTACACCCGAGGAAATGCGGGAAGGCTATCAGCTCGATGCACGCCTGTTCGTATTGCATGTGCCGAGCGATACGCCATTGTCTGGTTCTACATTGGCCGAAAATCAGTTAGGGGATGCTTTTGATTTTCGTTTGCTCGGCATTTTTCGAGATGGTGAGGTGCTGGAGTCACCGGTCTCAGAAGAGGTTATTCAAGCGGGAGATCTGTTGCTGATCCAGGGACGGGAAAGTGATTTGGATATGTTGCGCGGTTTGCAGCAACTGGAGCGGCTGGACGATGTATCCCCTTATCTGGATGTATTTGAACAAGGTGAGCTCGATTTAGTCGAAGCAACTTTACACCCACATAGTAAATTTGTCGGTCGTCGCGTGGAAGAGCTCCAGTTCGATGAACATTATCAGGTGGAATTGGCCGCCATTTGGCGTGCAGGAAAACCGCATCGATCAAGCCTGCGCACAATGACACTGCAGTCGGGTGATGGGCTGCTCTTTGTCGGGCCAAAAGTACGTTTGGCCGGACTCAATGACATTGAAGATTTATTGATTCTTAATCCGATACAAGTCAAGCCAATCAACACACGTAAGGCGCCGCTTGCCGGCGCGCTGATGCTGTTAGTAGTCGCTGCGGTAATTATGGAATTATTGCCCATTTCGATTGCAGCTATTGCCGGTGCCACGTTGATGGTATTGAGTGGTTGTCTTAGCATGGAACAGGCACACCGCGCAATTGAATGGCGATCAATCTTTCTGATCGCGGGTATGCTGCCGCTTGGCATTGCAATGCAACATACCGGCGCAGCCACTTTGTTAGCTCAAAATATGCTTGATCTACTGGGTCCTGGCGGGCCGTGGGTGGTTATCGCTGGGCTCTATATTATCACTACACTCGGCGCGCTAATCATGCCGACCGTAGCACTTGTACTCATCATGGCACCAATTGCTTTGACGCTCAGTTCAACGCTGGGTGTATCAGCGCAGACTGTTATGATGGTGGTTGCAATTGCCGCAACCAGTCTCGCTAGCCCGGTGTCACATCCGGCCAATACCCTGGTAATGGGGCCGGGTGGATATCGATTTATTGATTACTTGAAGCTTGGCATCCCGCTCACTTTAGTTGTGTCTCTGGTTACGGTTTTTCTACTGCCAATATTTTGGCCACTGTAGATTCAATAAAATCATCCCAATAACAGTACTGATAAGACGCTGTTATTGGGGTAAATAATTTATAATGCGGCTTGTTAGGATGATTATGTGCGTCATAATGCAGTTATACCCATATGTTCAAATATAATAGGACCCTATGTAAGTTATTTCATGGTTATGAAATCGGGAGCAAGATGATTCTTGTTCTGGTTCTGAGTTGCACTTTTTCCGTGCAAGCCGCAAGTTCCCTGCATATACAGGATATCATCCAGCAACTTGGTATTTGGCAGCAAGACCTTATAAATTTGGAGCAAGGGAAAGTTGTTTCCTTTCAAATTACCGAGAATGACGAAAAAGAATTGGCTGCCGGTGTTGCTATCTATATTTCATCAACACCAGCCAAGGTTATCGAGTTTCTCAAGAATCGAGGCATGGCATCGGTGGATACTGAAATTATTTCTCAATCCATTATTTCTCCGCAAGCAACGCTGGATACTTTCAAAGAATTAGATTTTAAGTTGGGTCGTAAAGAGGAAGCTGATCTTTTAGCGGCCAAACCGGGTAGCAAATTTAACCTGTCCACTCAGGAATTCAAGGCTCTTCAAACCTTAAACTCAGCACAGATTGATTTGATATCGCAAACTTACAAAGAGATTTTATTCGATCGATGGCAAATTTATCGTAACAAAGGTTTGAAGGGAATCGCGCCGTATGATCGCGGTGCTGGCAGAGTTTCTGACCCAGGTAAAGAAATGCGTACTGCCATATTAAACAACAAAGTATTAGTCAATCATTTACCCGAGTTGTATCAGACCTGGCTAAATTATCCCGCCGCCATACCTACAGATGCTGAAGAACGATTTTTCTTGATTAATCGTCAGGTTGAGAGTCGCCCAACGGCGGTTCTGCTGCATCGCATCATATTAGCTGAGGATGCCGGTGGGATAATTCTTTCCCGGCAGTTTTATGTCGGGCACTCCTATAATTCAAACCAGCTAATTATTGGTTGTTTACCCTATCGTGGTGGCTCATTGATTTTTTATACCAACCGGACTTTTACTGATCAAGTTGCCGGTTTTGGCGGTAGTTTAAAGCAGTCAATCGGGCGTGAACAAATGCGTCGCAGAATGGATCGGCACTTAATAAATCTAAGAAATGCCTTAAGATGAGAAAGTATGGATGATTGGCAATTTAAGGTGTTAAAGAAACCGCTTACTAAGCATTGTCGTTATTAACATATAACTTCAGGGCTGCACAAAGATTATTGCTTAACTATGTCTGAGAAGGTTTTCTTTCATGCGTATAATTGGTCTTGATGCTGATTCGGCGTGTACTTTCATTCAACACATTGTGCTAGAGTAATTATCAAGAGTTTTATTCGTAAATGAATTCTAAGGTCATCATTCGGAACACCGATGTTAGCGATATCAAGCCACTTATAGATCTGCAGAAAAGAGTCTATCCGACCATTCCTTCCTGGCGCGAAGACTTGTTACGCCACCAGCTTGAGGTTTTTTCACACGGACAACTGGTGGCAGAGATCAATGGCCAGTTGGTCGGTGCAGCCAGTTCGCTAGTGGTGTCGTGGAATGAGTGGGAAGTGCAACATACATGGCAGGAGATCACTGCACGCGGCAGCTTCGATACTCATAATCCGCATGGCTTGACGCTCTATGCTGCCGAGGTTTTTGTCAATTCACAACTGCGAGGTTCTGGGATCGGTCACGCGCTTTATCAAGGGCGGCGGCGTCTGTGTCGCAAGTTTAACCTCAAACGCATCATTGCCTGTGGTCGCTTGCCAGGCTATCACCATTATGCTGATCAAATACCAGTTGAGCTTTATGTACAGAAAGTTATATGGGGCGATATTCATGATCCTGTGCTCAGCTTTCAATTGCATGAAGGTTTTAATTACTGCGGTATAGTCAGCGGGTATATTCCAGAGGATCAGGAGAGTCTCGGTTATGCTGCATTAATTGTCTGGCTCAATGCTCGTTACAACAGAAAAAAACCTACACTGATTTCTGAAGGAGATAGCTTATGATAGTACGTATCGCTGCAGTACAATATTTGTTAAGGCCTATCGACGGCTGGGGTGGTTTTGAAAACCAGGTTCGTTTCACTCTTAAGGCTGCTGCCGAATATAAGCCCAATTTCGTCATGCTGCCGGAAATTTTTACCAGTCAATTGTTGTCCTTTCTCGATACCGATAATGATATCAAATCCGCCGTTCGCCGCATGCACGACTATACGCCGCGTTACCTGGATCTAATGGCTGAGTTAGCGAAAAAATATAATTTTTATTTGATTGCTGGTACCCATCCCAATCTACGGGACGGCTTGCTCTATAATACGGCGTTTATGTTTACACCTAACGGCGAAATGTTCACCCAGGACAAGATTCATCGTACTCGTTGGGAAAAAGACAAGTGGGATACTGCTGCTGGCAATAAATTACATCTGTTTCAAACTGACTACGGCGCTATCGCCATCCTCATTTGCTACGACATTGAGTTTCCGGAGTTGGCGCGCCAAGTATGCGAGGCGGGCGCAGATATCCTGTTCGTGCCTTCATCCACCGATGATCGCCAAGGCTACTTGCGTGTGCGCTATTGCGCTCATGCGCGCGCGATCGAGAATCAAGTTTATGTTGCAGTAGCCAGCACTGTAGGCAACCTACCGGTAGAAGGATTGGGCTTAAATTACGGTCAGTCCAGCATCATGACTCCATCTGATTTTCCGTTCTCGCGCGACGGTATCGCGGCAGAGGGAGAAGTTAACCTGGAGCAGGTGGTTATTGCCGATGTCGATCTTGATACGCTGGCGCAAAACCGCATCAACGGTACAACCATTCCTTTATATGACAAACGGCGTGAAGTGTATCAAAATCCGGTGGAAATTGTGACCTCACTGTGCGGTCCCAGAAAATCGTAATCTTTTCTTGAACGGCCTAACTGCTAGCCAAATATAAATCGCGGAATTTGAGTTTTTAGATTACTATTTATCTTAATGTGATCTGCATTAGGATTTATCTGACATCTATCAGAGTTTCTTGGCGGCAGCATGCAAATCTCTTTAAAGATTAGCATCTGGATTCTTCATGTTATTGTTATATTTATCAATCTTATGGATGTACATAAAGACCGATGCAAAATTTAATTAACAAGCCCATTCATATTCTGGGAATAGGGGGTATTGGTGCAGCGCTTGGCTGGGCGCTGGCACAGCAAGGTTATACCGTGATTCTGGTGGATAGTGACCGTAATAAGGTAGCTGAGGGTAAAAAACACGGTGTAACGGTAGTTGCATTGGGGACACAAGTCGTTCCGTTCGTTTCTTTTGATGATTGGATACCGCCGGAGGAAGGATTCATTCTGCTCTGTACCAAAACCTATGACAATCCAAAAGTACTGGCTCGATTACCGGACGATGCTTTCCTGGTCCCGGTGCAAAATGGTTTTGACCCGGAACTTGATCAACGCAATCATGCATGTGAAGGTATTGCCTCTTTCGTGTCGGAATGTCAGCGTGATCGCCCGATGACACGAATCACCCGGCCTGGCAGTCTGCACATTGGGAAACGGCGCCCCATTACGAATGAAGAGCATGTTGAGATAATATCATTGGTGCTGGCTCTGGGAAAAGCCAAGTTATTTCCTGTTGAATATGTGGCGGATATCCGGCCTTATAAGGCAACCAAGCTTATGTACAATGCCGCCATATCACCACTTGCTGCTGCGGCTGGTGTGGATAATGGAGAATTGTTGACCGATCAATTGGCTAAACTGCTTTTTTTTGCATTGCTGCAAGAGAATTATGCGATTCTTCAAAATGCCAAAATATCCCTTGCCCGCATTGGTCCTTTTCATCCGGATACCGTGTCTTTAATTTTACGCACGCCTTGGTTGCCGACAGTGATGGCTATATTTTTCCGCCCATCGTTGCGCGGTACCTACTGTTCTATGGCTCCGGATATGCACGTTCATCATGCGCGTACTGAAATCGATGCGTATACGGGTCACCTGGTTCGGCTTGCAGGAGAATTTCCATGTCCTTTGAATCGCGCCGTGCTTGCGCTCATTATGAAGATCACCGCTGAAGATCTGGAACCACAGTATCAACATTTACAACATTTAATAGACTATTTGCCCGAAGGGATTCGCTCTTGATTTTAGTCACCGGTGGTGCTGGTTTTCTGGGTTCACATTTAGTCGCTCAATTACTGGATGCGGGTCAATCAGTTCGTGTCCTGGAACGACCAGGGGCTGGCGTTGCTCATCTGCCACTGAATCAAATCGAGTTGATCAACGCCGACATTCGTGACGAGCACGCGGTTAAAAAGGCTACTCGTGATTGTGAGTACGTTTATCATTTGGCTGCAGACCCTAATCTCTGGCGCCGTGACCGACGAGAATTCGATAGTATTAATCGTCTTGGTACGCTTCACGTCATGCGTGCTGCGCTTGAAAGCGGCGCAAAACGAATATTGTATACCAGCACCGAAAGCATTTTGACATCCCGTAACCCTAAGGGAGGCGCTGTTGAAACACTTCGGTTCAAGGCAAGCGATATGCTGGGTCCGTATTGTCTTAGCAAGTTTCTAGCGGAAGAAGAAGTTTTTAAGATGGCATCAGAAGGCGCCCCTATTGTCGTGGTCAGCCCCACCTTACCAGTAGGGCCCGGAGATCGACTGCAAACACCGCCAACTAGATTGTCGTTAGCATTTTGCAGAGGGGAACTGCCAGCCTTTCTGGATTGCCAATTTAATCTCATTGATGCGAGAGACGTGGCGACTGGTATGATTGCGGCAATGGAGAAAGGTAGAACGGGAATTCGTTATTTGCTGGGAGCAGAGAATCTTTTACTTTCAGATTGGTTACGTATTCTAAGCAAGGAGACAGGCCAACCTTTGCCGCGCTGGCGAATTCCTTATCTGCTCGCCCTCTTTGCTGCAGGTATCAGTGAAACATGGGCCGACCATGTCAGCGGCAAAATGCCGTTAGCCACGCTAACCGGGGTGCGCCTGACTCGCCGCAGCATGTTTTTTGATCCCTCTGTCAGCCTGAATGAACTCGGATTGCAGCCACGCCCTATACATGTGGCTGCTCATGATGCCATAACTTGGTATCGCTCCCAGGGTTGGCTCTAGTTAGCAACGAAAATTGTACCGACTGTGTTGTGGAATCGGGTTAGAATTAATTGAAAATTGATGTGTTGTCAGTAATTAAAATACTCGCAAGTAAGTGTCATGATTTCTTGTCAGATCAACAGAGTCGTGGCAAATTTCCGGTTTTGTCCACACCATGTGATAAATCAAATAGAGTTAATAGCGCTGAGGATATTTCTAATATTTGATCGAATCTTCAAATCAAGTTTTCAGTTTTCCGCTGATCGTTTTTATATCCGAATCTGGATACTTATCTTGCTACTCCTTAACCTTAATCCAGGCATCGTTACAGCGCAAGAAGAACAGAGTGCTGCAAAGAATCCGACAATAATTATTTTGTCGGCACCTGATAGCGTCAAAGAATTTCTTGTTAAATATTTTAAGCTTCCATCAGAACCTTTTGCTGATGCTGCTGCTGAAGAAATATTTTTGTATCGTGCGCAAAAAGAAATCCGCGATTTATTGGCAACCGAAGGTTATTTTTCTCCATCGATTTCAGTGCTGCATCAAATTCAGGATAATGTTGCTATACCTGAAATCAAAATTGATCCTGGCGAATTGATGCGTATTGGCAAGGTTTTGATTGCATTTCAAGGCGAAGTTACTCGCGAAGAAACAAAATACCAGGAGCGTATCGAGCAACTCCGTGCCACATGGCCGCTAAAAGCAGGCTTGCCTTTTCGTTCTTCCGATTGGGAGAAAGCAAAAGCGACTTTGTTATCGCAGGTAACAGAAGAAGAATTTGCTGCGGCACATATTGTGAGCAGTCAGGCCACTGTTGACCCTGATAATGCGCGCGCAGATCTTTCTGTCATCATCGATTCCGGGCCTGTTTTTTACTTGGGTGAAATAGAGATTACTGGACTGGAGCGGTTTGATTCCACATTAATCACTAACCTTGCTCCTTTTAAAGCGGGCGACATTTATCGACGAGATGTATTGCATCTTTATCAAATTACGCTGCAGAAAGGGCCACAATTTAGTTCTGTTTCGGTCAGTGTTACACCGGATGTCGCGCAACATCAATCCGTACCCGTTCAAGTTATGTTAACGGAAGCTCAATCACAGCGTTTTGCCTTTGGCGTCGGTTACAGCTCAAATAATGGCGCACGCGGCGAGATCAATTACCGCAATCACAATTTCATGGATCGCGCCTGGAATTTAGCCAGTATGCTGCGTCTGGAACAAAAGCGGCAAACTTTCTTTGCCGGGATTGATACCTTGCCTGATCAGAATAATGTCAATTATTCGCTGGGTGCCAGTCTGCAAATGACGGATATTGAGAGACTGAAGACTATTGAAGAAAAAGTTAGTGTCACGCGCAATTACCAAACACAAAAAATTCAAATGCAGTTTGGTTTGAATTGGCATCATGAAAACAAAAAGCCTGACGGTGCAATTAACCAGATTAATGAAGCATTAGTTCTCGATTGGCGTTGGAGGCGTCAGGTTGTTGATGATCCGGTTAATATCCGGCGTGGTGACGTAACTGAGTTGCGTGTCGGCGGCGGTAGTCAGCTGCTTTTGTCGGATCAGAATTTTCTTCGTACCTATGCACGACATCAGACTTGGTGGCCGCTCGGTTCTAAGGATGTCTTTTTTTTGCGTGCCGAAGTTGGCTATACGTTAGCCTCGTCACGCTTTGGCATACCGCAGGAATATCTATTCCGTGCCGGGGGAATTCAATCGCTGCGTGGGTATGATTTTAAGGGCATAGGCGTGCAAGAAGGCAATGCGGTTGTGGGCGGTCTTGTTATGGTCACAGGTACCGCTGAATATACGCATTGGTTAACGCAGCAGTGGGGTGCTGCCGCTTTTGCAGACATCGGTGGTGCTGAGGATAGCTGGCAAAAGATCCACTCTTTTTTAGGCTATGGTGCTGGTATTCGCTGGCGCAGTCCGGCGGGGCCGATCGCACTTGACTTGGCTCGGGGGCATGAAACCGGTTCGCTACGCGTGCACTTTTCAATGGCTGTGGCATTCTGAGTAGTGTATATGACCAATCCATCCGTTGACAATCAGATGCCGGATAGTCGCCAATATCGGCTTAGATGGTTTGCAGGCGCAATGTCTGTGATGCTGATTCTTGTTTTGCTTATGGGATATTGGCTTGTGAATAGTCAAGCCGGGCTGCAATGGGCTTTTTCCGTCATTCAGCGGTTAAGTTCCGGTGCGATCCATTTTGTCGATGTTCGAGGAACACTACAGGACATGCGGATTGAGAATGCTTATTTTGCTGCCGATGAATTTGAGATGGAAGTGCAAAATATCCGTATCGTTTGGAGCTCAAGTGAATTATTTCACAAGCAGATAACGATTGATCAGTTGGCGGTGGGAACATTAAAAATTCGTCAATTGACTTCCGGAAAAGATTCTTCGCCCAGTACATTACCCGAGAGTTTGGATTTTCCATTCGCATTGTCGATTCGTGCATTGACGATCAATTCGATGTATCTAGCCACGGCAGAAAATGAAGACGCCGAACCCATCATAACCAATCTTGCATTGGCATTGGAAAGTGATGGTCATGCTCATCAACTGAAGCACCTCGATTTCCATACCCCATGGGTTTCTGTCAACGCATTGGCAGAATTTAACGGCGATTCTCCATTTGACTTATCAGCGCAAATCGGTTTGTCGGGTGCTAATCCGTGGGGTGATACCCAGGTGGTCATTGCAGGCAGCCTGGAACACATGAACATTCAAGTCAATGCGGAACAGTCAGAGATCACAAGAGATTTGCAGATACATTTACGCCCTTTTGCAGACAATCCGGTAATACAGCTGGATGCAAGTATCGAACAACTGAATCCCGCTAGTTTTATTCCTGCAGCACCCAATGCCAATCTTTCGCTATCAGCGTATTTTACGCAAAATGATTCCGGGCAACTGGAGGGCAATGTACGGATCGAGAATCATGCGGCGGCTCCATACAATGCCGGCGGTCTTCCTTTAACCATGTTCAGCACGCAAGCATCAATTGGTTCAGAATCTTTGCGATTGCAGGATATTCACGTGCAAATCGATGATGACGGGTTTCTTCGCGGCGATTTAATTTGGCGTTGGGAGGAACAATTCGTATCAGCCGATGTGTTTGTCGAACGGTTAAATCCATATCATATTGATAGCCGCCTGCAAGCGGCACAAATTTCCGGCAAAATTGGCTTGTCCGGTAATCCACAAAAACAATCTGCGCGTATTCATCTCAAAGATAAATCGGTCAGTTTTGCGGCTGCTATCGCGCGATCTGGCGAGAATGTCACGCTTGAACAATTTAATTTGCAACGCAACAAATCTCAATTAACTGGACAAGGGAAGCTTACACTGGGTCATGAGCAATTGTTTGAACTATCAGGTGAGCTGGCAAGTTTTAATATTGCGGATTTTATCCAGATGACGGATTCAAATCTAAATGCAACGCTTCAACTATCGGGGCAATTGTCGCCACAAATCTCTGGTGCATTAAAATATACGATCCAAAATAGTCGCTTAGCGAAGTCTCCGGTAAGCGGTTTCGGTGAAATCGTATTTAACGGTTTTGATGCATTTGACGGTAAAGCAGAGTTAAGAGCGGGATCCAATCATTTGCTGGTACAGGGGGGTCTTGGTAAGACGGGAGATGTATTTCATCTGAATCTCACCGCACCGGATTTGGCGCAACTGGGAATCGGATTGGCGGGTGACTTACAAGCAAGCGTGAATTTTAGCGGCAGCCTTGAAGTGCCTGATTTTGCTTTGAAGCTTGCCAGTAAGCATTTGCGCTTGCACGAAAATCAAAGTATTGCAGGCATTGCGGCTGATGCACGTTTACAAAATGATGCAATTTCATTGAAAGTTTCGGTTGATCATTATGATGCAGATGAAAAAGCTGCCATCAAGCATCTGACGATCGATACCCAGGGAAAAATTTCGGACCACATCTTCTCGGTTAAAGCACAGATCAATGAGGATGTTACCTTCCGGCTGGCAGCAGCAGGTGGAGTGAATCCTAAATTGCCTTGGCAATCGTTGCGCTGGAAGGGTCAGCTTATTGAATTTTCGACTACCGGCAAAATACCAATACACTTGCTATCACCCGCAGCATTCTCAGGCAGTGCCCAATTGATTTCTTTAGATCAGGCTAGATTCTCCATATCGAGTGGATTTATCAACATTGATCAATTGCATTGGACACCGAAGGACTGGAAGACTCAGGGCGACTTTTCCGGTGTTATTTTACTTCCTGGTTTGCAGCAAGCTGTCAATCAACCCCATTTACAATTGGGTGGCTACTGGAATTTTGTTTCTGCTGCACAATTAACGGGTAACTTGAAAATCTTTCGGGAACAAGGTGACTGGTATTTGCCCGGCGAAGTGCCGCAGCCATTAGGTTTAGAAAAATTGCAGTTGATGGCGACTGCTGCACAGGGAAAATTAATGAGTGCATTCGAATTCTTCAGCCAATCTATCGGTTCCGCCACAGCTGATTTGACAATACCAATTAAACCATCCGATTCCAATTGGTCTATTTCACGTGATTCAGCACTACACGGTAAGGTGAATGTGGATGTCAGTACCCTAAAGTGGCTTGATGTCATGCTTGGCGATAGCATCAATACAGACGGGAATATTCAGATTCATGCCGATATTCAAGGTACGCTGAAGCAGCCGGATTTCAGTGGAACAGTATCCGCTAAAGAATTGAGCGTGGCATTACTGGATCAGGGAATCAATTTGCAGCAAGGTACGCTGGCGGCAAGATTTCAGCAGACGGATTTAAAGATTGATCGGCTCCATTTTGTTGCTCCTCATGAAGCTCCTCCGGACGAGCGCCTGTTTGATGATTTCAGAGCGAATGAGATGCTGGGATCGCTAACAATTGCCGGTAATATTGGGCTTGTTGGTAATGAAAGTCAGATAGAATTTATAATCAATCAACTACCGCTGGGGCATAAAGCAGAGTACTGGGTAGTCGCATCCGGTTCTGGAGAAACTAGGTTTCAGCACAATCGCTTGCGTGTGAAAGGAGATTTATCGGCTGATGCCGGTTTATTGCTTCAACCGCCAGAAGGTCGCCCGGAGTTGTCAGAAGACATAGTTTTTGTAAACGCCCCAGAACAAGCTGGGCAAAAATTGTCGGTACTTTTAAACATGAGCCTCAATTTAGGTGAGAAATTTCATATCCGAGCAGCCGGTCTGGAAGGTCGCCTGACAGGCCAATTGCAAGTGCAGAGTGATAAAAGCAATAAGTTAAAGCTCAACGGCACCATTGTGGCACAAGATACCTCATTTAAAGCTTACGGTCAGAATCTCTCGGTAAAACGTGGTATCGTTAGTTTTCAGGGTCCATTGGATGATCCAGGATTGAATATTCTGGCAGTTCGGGAGGATTTGGCGGTTGAAGCCGGTGTTGAAATTATGGGCTCAGTGCGTCATCCGCGCGTGAAATTGATATCGACCCCAGATGTTCCCGATACCGAGAAGCTTTCATGGATCGTGCTGGGAAGAAAACCGGATGCGAGTGGTTTAGATACATCGGTCTTGCTGGCAGCTGCCGAATCGGTATTAGGCGGCCAATCTGGGGGAGGCATTACGGAAAAAATCAGTACTGCCTTGGGTGTTGATGAAATCTCGTTCAGACAAGCTGGTGTCGGCAGTTCATTGAGTGGACAAATTGGTGTGGTTGGGAAACGGATTTCATCGCGTGCGTATCTGAGCTATGAACGAGGATTGAATGCAACTACAATGGGCATCACAAAATTGACCTACAATCTTATGCCTAAAGTGACTGTTGTCACCCAAGCAGGTGAGGACAGCGCAATTGATCTATTTTATACGATCCAGTTTGATTGAGCTGATTGCCCTGATTATTAATGGCTAAACTTTATGATTTTCGTCGATTTCTTCAAGGCTGTTCCAGATACAAAGTTATGGACATTGATTTTTTATCATTCCCCTGGCTGTAGAGTGACGGGTACTTCGATGGTTTCATTTTTTCGCAATACCGTGATCTTGATGGTATCGCCGACCTTATAGTTATCAATACGAGCGAGTAATTTGCCGACTGAATCAATGGGTTTGTCCTCGACGGCTACAATAATATCGTTCGCGATGATACTGCCTTCCGGCGTGATCGTTGCGCCCTGAAGTCCGGCTGTATCTGCTGCGGATCCGGGGCTGATGTTCAAAATAACAACACCGGTTAGTTTCAGATGCTGGGTCAGGCGATCATTGAGTTTGCTATCGACCGTAATGCCCATTGCCGGGCGGATGTATTTGCCGCGACTGATGATTTGTGGAACCACGCGATTGACGGTGTCGACTGGTACAGCAAAACCAATTCCGGCACTGGCGCCACTGGGGCTATAGATGGCGGTATTGATGCCAATCAGGCGACCTGCCGAGTCCAGCAGAGGCCCGCCGGAGTTTCCCGGATTGATGGCAGCGTCAGTCTGAATCAGATCGTCGATAGTGCGGCCGTCACCGCCAGGAAGTGATCGATCCAACGCCGAAACAATACCAGTAGTCAAGGTCCAATCCAGGCCGAAAGGATTGCCGATTGCGAATACTTTTTGTCCAACTTTGAGGTCATGGCTGGTACCCAAGGGAACCGGGGTCGGCCTTTGGAAACCGATACCTATTCGCAAGACTGCGATATCATGCGCCGGGCTTGCACCTATCAGTGAAGCCTTGTAATCGCGTCCATCGGCCAGACGCACGGTAGCTTCGCTGGCACCCTTGATGACATGGAGATTAGTAATGATGTGACCATGGTCATCCCAAATAAAGCCTGAGCCAGTTCCGCTAGGAACCGAGAAGATATTGCGCGTCCAGGCATCCATTACGCGTTGGCGGGTAGTGATAAATACCACTGATACGCGTGAGTTTTCAAATAATTCGATCGTGCTTTTCTCGTCTTCAGCCAGATTGCCACGTGCTTGGACTACCCGTGGTTCAGCGCTTTGGTGTTTGTTGTCAGCAGAAAAATAGCCAGGCTGAAGTACATCTGGAAAATAATGGTACAGAAAGCTGTGAGAAAATAGTACCAGCAATACGATGATCAATGAGATCCAGATAAAGCGAGGCAGTGTGGGCATGAATGGTTGCTCCTGTGGTTTTTTATTCTTTATATTATTGGATCGTGGATTTTGCCCAGCGTACTATATCCTGTTCGCCCATGGCACCGGATTGCCGGGCAATTTCTCGACCGTCTTTAAACAATACTAAAGTTGGAATGCTGCGAATTTGGTAACGAGTGGCCAGACTTTGTTCTTCTTCAGTGTTTACTTTGGCTAGACGTACTTCTGGCTCCAGAATAGCAGCCGCATTCGCAAAAGCCGGGGCCATCATGCGGCATGGGCCGCACCACGGCGCCCAGAAATCGACCAGCACCAGGGTGTCATTGTTGGAAATATGCCGATCAAAGTGATCTTCTGTCAATTCAACGGGGAGTGCGGTGAATAATGCCTGATGACAGACACCGCATTTTGGCACTGCAGTCAGACGGTCTGCTGGTACGCGATTGGTCGCATGGCAGTGTGGACACACGATATGTAACGACATGAGTGGTTTTCCTCGTTAATTCGGTACTATAAAATTGACTGCTAGCTTTCGTTCGGTTCAGATGCTTTCAGACGGGTGCGCAGCAGTTCAACTTCTTCGATCAGATCGGCAACCAAGCCGGCCAATTCGGGATTGCATTCAAAATCCCGTTCAATGGCAACAATCCTTTTAACGCGTACGAAGCTGCGACTATCAAATATCCATCCATTCGGATCCATTTCAATGAGATTTTCATTTGGCAATAAGCCCCACTGAACGTGTTCAATGATCCACTCCCGGCTGACCCGACAGCTTCGCGCTAGCTCATCCAAACTGAGCCTGGCATCTTCGAGTAAAATGGCGTCGATTTCTTGTGGCATAGCTTAGACTCCAAGATTTTGGCGCGGATTAAACGCGAGTTCTTGCGCCATGGTTTGGTAGAACTTGCGTGCTTTTTCTGTCGTAGCGAGTGGCAGTACTACTTCCAGCACTAAATATAAATCACCAGGGGTGGCCGCTGGAATACCTCGAGCTTTCAAGCGCAATTTACGACCTGTTTGAGAGTTTTCCGGCACCCTTACATCGACCAGACCATCGGGGACTGGTATCTTAACTGTAGCACCCAACGCGGCTTCCCATGGAGTAACGGGCAATACAGCATAAATATCCTTGTTCTCGATCCGGTAACGTTGGTGTGGTTTAAAATGAACTTCCAGAAACAAGTCTCCTGGGGCTTCTCCAACATGGCTAGGGCCACCTTGTCCGGCGAGCCGGATCACTTGT
>RRZT010651986.1_pt1 | contig 27356 bp, 15 predicted proteins | sample 2165551 | NCBI WGS metagenome assembly RRZT01 (sample SAMN10456910, study PRJNA506462) | wastewater metagenome | biome: wastewater; feature: sludge; material: wastewater sludge; isolation source: wastewater sludge with Escherichia coli K12::gfp cells carrying plasmid... | place: USA: Moscow, Idaho... | reverse complement strand
GATGAAGGCGAGGAACTGGTCGAGGATCGCATCCATGTCCTCGATGTCGCGGACCATGTCCTCGGTCAGCTCATGGTCGCCGCGCAGCAGCTCCAAGGACAGGCGCAGGCGGGTCAGCGGGGTGCGCAGGTCGTGTGACACTCCGGCGAGCATCAGCTCGCGCTCGCGGGCGGCCTGCTCGACATCCTCGGCCATCTGGTTGAAGGCGCAGTACAGCTCGGTCATCTCGCTGGGCGTGTCGCTCACCGGCAGGCGCACGCTGCGCCCGCGGCCGATCTGCCGGGCGGCGAACACCAGGCGCTTGAGCGGCAGGCTGAGCAGGCGCACGAAGATCCACGCCGAGGCGGTGGACAGCAGGCCGATGGCCAGGAACCAGCCGAGCACGCTCCAGATCCGCTGCACCTTGAGCGGATAGGGATACAGCGGCACCTCCACCCAGTCCGGGCCGAGACTCGGCGCCAGCACCCAGAGGCGCGGCGTGCGGGCCGCGCGCATGCGCAACTGGGCGTCCGCGCCCAGCTCCTGGCGCATCTGCGCCTCGAACACCTCGGTGTAGGGCCAGTGGTATTCGCCGGCGGGCACCTCGTCGTGGCGCAGCTGGCGCAGGCCGGTGGCGGCGGCGATCACCGGCCGCGAATCCGGATCGGCCGCCCAGTAGGCGCGCAGGGTCAGCGCGGTGCCATGGCTGTACTGGCGGTCGACCAGCATGTCCTCGTTCATCAGCAGGTAGACCAGGGTCAGCGCCTTGGAGAACAGCACCACCAGCAGCACCAGCCAGAGCGTGCGGGCGAACACGCTCTGCGGAAACCAGACAGGGGTTCTCACTTGCGCGCGCTGCCGTCCGGCACGAACACGTAGCCGACACCCCAGACGGTCTGGATGTAGCGCGGCTTGGAGGGATCGGGCTCGATCAGCCGGCGCAGGCGGGAAATCTGCACGTCGATGGAGCGCTCCAGAGCATCCCACTCGCGGCCGCGCGCCAGGCTCATCAGCTTGTCGCGGGTCAGCGGCTCGCGGGCATGCTGGACCAGCGCCTTGAGCACGGCGAACTCGCCGGTGGTGAGCATGTGCACTTCGCCGCCGCGCTTGAGTTCGCGGGTGCCGAGGTTCAGCTCGTAGTCGCCGAAGCTGACGCTTTCCTCCTCGCTGCCCGGCGCGCCCGGCACCACTGGCGCCTGGCGGCGCAGCACGGCCTTGATCCGTGCCAGCAGCTCGCGCGGATTGAACGGCTTGGCCAGGTAGTCGTCGGCGCCCAGCTCCAGGCCCTGGATGCGGCTGGCCTCGTCGCCCTTGGCGGTGAGCATGATGATCGGCACCTGGTTGTTGCCCTCGCGCAGGCGCCGGCAGGCCGACAGGCCGTCCTCGCCGGGCATCATCAGGTCGAGCACCACCAGACTGAACAGCTCGCGGGCCAGCAGGCGATCCATCTGCTCGACGTTCTCCACGCTGCGCACGCGAAAGCCTTCCTCGTCGAGGAAGCGCTCCAACAGGCGACGCAGACGGGCGTCGTCGTCGACGATCAGGATCTTTTCGCCTTCCGGCGCGGTGCTGGCAGTGTGGCTCATCGAGAGTCCTCGCAAATGTCCGGGCGATTATGAACCAGCCGTCCGGGCCGGTCGGGTGGCCTTTGTTAGCAGATTTTACGCGAGGACGGGGCTGGCGCGCCGCGCCGGACGGCTCCGTGCGGGGAGCCGTCCGGCGCGGCGGAAATGGTGCGCGGCTACTTGAAGTCGGCGTAGGGGATCAGCGGCTCCGGCGCCATGCGCAGGTTGCCCTGCCAGGGCTCGAAGCTGTAGCGCAGGTAGAGCAGCGCATGGTTGGGCGCATAGTCCTCGCTGCGCTGCAGGGTCAGGCCGGCGCCGACGATCCAGTGGTCGCTGAGGCGCCGCTCGACCAGGGCGTTGACCCGGTAGCCGACCGCGCTGCTGCGATCGCCGGCGGTGGCGAAGTTGTCGAGCGGGAAGAGCGCCGGCGCCGACTGGCCGTTCAGCTCGGCCAGCGGTCCGGCGATCAGGCTGTGCAGCGGATAGCGCTCGCTGGCGTCGCTGCGCGCCTGCGACCAGCTCAGCGAACCTTCCAGCAGCACCGACCAGTCGGCGTTGCGCCAGGCGTAGCTGACCGGCACGCCCAGCGAGACGTAGTGCTGCGGGCTGTAGTAGCCGCCCTGACCCAGGTAGTAGTCGCCCAGATCCTTGTCGTAGCTCCAGTAGATGCCGGTCAGGCCGGTGCGCAGGCGCTGGTCGGCGCGGTCGATGAGCTTGTAGTAGTAGCCGGCCATCAGCGTGGTGCGCTGGTTGTCGGCGACGTTCTTGCCGCGCAGCCAGTGCTGGCCGACCTGCGCCCAGACGCCGTGCGCGCCGCCCTGGTCGTAGCTGAGGCCGAGGCTGGCGCCGTTGGCGGTGACCCCGCCCCAGCGGATGCCGGTGCGCGGGTCGACCGCGCCGGCGTAGGACAGCAGCGAGTTGCTCAGCGGCCGCCGCGACACGGTCAGCGACCAGCCAAGGCCGGCATAGTCCCAGTCGTAGCTCACCCCGCCCAGCCAGTTGCCCACCTCGAAACCCTGGGGCGAGCGGCCGAGATCGACGGCCAGGCGCTCGTTGCGCCAGCCCACGGCGAAGGCCGCGCCGCTGTCGCGCTGGCCGCCGCCGGCGCCGGTGCAGCCGGCCAGGGCCTGGAAGCTGCCGCTGCTGTCGCGGCCCTGGAAGTTGCAGGTGCCGAAGCCTTCGGTATGCAGGCCGTCGGCGTCGGTATCGAAGCGCCCGGCATCCATGTCCACCTGCTCGACCCGCGCGAAGGCCTGGCCGCCGGCCAGCGGCCAGTCGGCCTGGACGATGGTGGTCTGGGTGGTCAGGTCGGACAGCCCCGGCGTCACGTCGTCGCTGCGCCAGGCGTAGTCGTGCTGCACGCGCAGGGTCGGGTTCTCGCGTTGGTAGAGGCTGTCGACGTCGCTGCGCAGGCTGCGCCGCAGCCAGTCGTCCTCGTCGCGGGCGCGGCTGGCCAGGGTCAGCGCGCGGTCGTCGCGCAGGCTGCTCGCCCCCGGCGCCAGCAGGCCGGCATCGCCCATCGCCCGGGCGTAGGAGTCCAGCGCCCGCTGCGGCTGGATCGAGGCCAGCAGCCGCGCGTGGTCGCGGTGCAGCAGGGCGTCCGGCGCCCGCTGTTCGGTCGCCAGCTGCGCGAACTGCGCGCGGGCGCGCTGCGGCTCGCCGACCGCCGCCCAGGCGTTGGCCAGCCGCCGGCGGGCGTTGATCTGCTCCGCGGCGAACTGCGGCTCGCCCTGCTGCAGCGCCTGCCGGGCGCGCGCCGTCTCGCCGAGGGCCAGCCAGCTTTCGATCTGCCCGAGGCGCGCATCGGCTTGCGCCGGGTCGCGCTGCAGGGCCTGCGCGTAGAGGCGCAGCGCCTCGCGGTGGTCGTTGCGCTGCTGGGCCCAGTCGGCGATCAGCAGCAGGTCGTCCTGGGGCAGCGGCGCCGTACCGGCTTCGCGCTGCAGCAGGGCGATCGCCGCCGGCTCCTGGCCGGCGCTGCGCAGCGCCTCGGCGCGGGCGCGCAGGTAGCGGCGCTCCAGGCGTTCGGCGAGGGCGTGCATGTCCGCCGTCCACTGCCCGCGGGGAATCGCCTCCAGGCTGTTCAGCGCGCTGGCGTCGCGCCCGCTGGCGGCCAGATGCAGGCCGTGGGCGTAGCGCGCCGTCGGGTTGCCGCCCTGACGGGCGAGCAGGCGGGCGAAGGCGGCGTCGCTCTCGGCATGGCGCTGCTGCTCGCGCAGGCTGGCGGCCAGCTGGTAGGCCAGCCAGGGATCGTCCGGGTCCAGCGTCTGGGCCTGACCGAGCAGGCTGCTGGCCTGCGCCCAGTCGCGGGCGTTCTGCGCGGCCTCGCCGCGGCGCCTGAGGTCGTCCAGCTGCAGGGCGCGCCGCTGCGCGGCGAAGCGCTGCTGCTGCGCCGGCGGCAGGGCATCGAGCCAGGCGCGGGCCTTGTCCGGCGACTGCTGCTGGTACAGCACCAGCAGCTTGCGCAGCACCTCGTCGTTGCCCGGCTCCAGAGTGCGGGCCTGCAGCAGCAGCCGCTCGGCCTCGGCGCCGGCACCGCGCGCCTGGGCCACGTCGCTCAGCCCCAGCAGCGCATTCACTTCGCGCGGCTGCTGGCGCCGGGCCTGGCGGTACAGCGCATCGGCCTGATCGATGCGGCCGGCGGCCAAGGCCTCGCTACCGCGCTGCAGGGTCATCCAGTAACGGTTGCTGGCCTGCAGGTCCTGCCACTTGTCGATGCGCCGGCTGTCCTGGTCCCAGCGCAGCGCGTTGCGCAGCGACCGTTCGGCGGCCTCGCGCTGGCCAAGGCGGATCTGCGCCAGCCCCAGCGCGCCGTGCCAGCCGCCATCCTGGGGAAAGGCGCGCAGGGCGGCCTGCAGCTGGGCCGCCGCCTCGGCGTTGCGTCCGGCTTCGAGCAGCGCTTCGCCGCGCTGGCCGGCCTGCCAGCCGGGATTGGCCAGCAGGGCGCGCTGGCGTTGCAGTTCGGCGCTCGCCTCGGCGCGCTGCGGCGCATCGGGGTAGTGTTCGAGGAACGACTGCCAGGCGGCCGCGCTCGCGCGGCTCGGCGCGCGCTCGCGCAACTGGTCGAACTCGCGCTGCATCGCCGCGGCGCGCGCCGCCGGGTCGCTGCCCATGCGCCGCAGCACCTGGATCGCCTCGTCGTCGCGCGACTCGGCGAACAGCAGGCTGGCCAGCTGGCGGCGCAGCGCGGCGCTGCCCGGGTACTGGCGATCCAGCGCCTGCAGGTAGGTGATGGCCAGCGGGCGCTGGCCATCCACCGCGCCGCGCTGCTGCCAGTATTCGAGGGCCAGCTCCAGGCTCGGCGGGTGACCGGCGAACAGGGCGTCATAGGCGACCAGCGCCTCGTCGCGCCGGCCGGCGGCACCGAGCAGGCGCGCCTGCTGCAACTGCTGCTGGCCCTGCGGCTGGCTCAGGCGCAGCAGCGCTTCGCCCTGATGCAGCTGCGGCGAATTCGGCGCCGCCGCGCGCAGGCGTTGCAGCCACTGCTCGGCGCGCGCGCCGTCCTGTTCGCGCAGCGCCAGGCGCAGGGCGGCCAGTTGGCCTTCGGCGCTGTCCGGGGCCAGTTGCTGCAGGCGCGTCAGCGCGTCGCGAACCAGATCGTCGCGCTGGCGCGCCTCGCCGGTGCGTACCCGCTCCAGCAGCAGCTCGGCCTGGCGCTGACGCTCGTCCGGCTGGGCGGCCAGCAGGAAGGGCGCCGTGCCCAGCACCAGCAGCAGACAGCCCAGCTCCCTTTTCTTGTGCATCGCATTCTCCCCGGCCGGCCTGCGCCGGCCTCAGACATCCGGCGACGAGGCTCAGTGCGCGTTCAGGCGCCGACGACTGACCAGACGCAGCAGCAGCCAGCACACCCAGGCCAGCAGCAGCACGCTGAGCGCCGCCATGCTGGCCAGCAGCAGCGGGCGCTCGCTCATGTGGAACCACAGCCGCTGCCACCAGGGCAGGTGACCGACGTAGTAGGTCTCGCCGACCCGCTGGCTGGCGATGCCGCTGTCGCGGATCAGCGCCAGCGAGCCGTCGATGGCATCCAGCTTGCCGAGATCGCCCAGGGTCGTGCGCAGCAGGGCATGGTCGGCTTCGCTCGAAGCCAGCAGGGCCACCACGCTGCGCTGCGGATGGAAGGGCGACTGCAGGCCAACGATGGCCGCCAGCGGCGTGGCCGACATCTCGTCGGACGCAGCCTCGGTCTGCGGGGCGGCCGAGGTCAGCCAGCTGCGCGGCAACTGCTGCAGCGCGCTCAGGTCCTGGCCGCTGCGCTGCGCGGCCGGCAGCGGGCCGAGCAGCAGCAGGTCGGCATCGACGCCGGCGGCGCTGCGCCAGTCGTCGCTCAGGCGTACCCCCAGAGCCGGGTAGCCGACCTGGGCGGCGATGCCGGCCAGGGCGTCGAGCAGGGTGCCGACCTGGGTCGGGCTGGGCTGGCTGGGCACCAGCACCAGGGTCTGCGACAGGTCGGCCAGGCGGCTGAACGGGAAGCCGCTGCGGGCGAAGGCGCGCAGTTCGGGCAGGGCGATGTAGTGCTGGAAGCCCGACAGGTCGATAGTCGAGTCCTCGTCGATGGCCGCCTGCACGTTGACCGGCAGCACCGTCTGGCAGCGGTCGCGCTGCGAGCTGCCGAGCAGGCTGGCGAAGTCGAACTCGAAGCGCAGGCGGTTGTGTTCGCCGAGCTTGAGGGCAGGCACCAGCAGCTTGTCGCGCTCGCGGTCGCGGGTGCCCATCCACAGCGCCATGCTCAGTTCGCTCGGCCCCTGCCGGGCCGACTCGCCGGCCAGCGGCAGGCTGGCGATGAACTGCTCGTTGATGCTGACGTTCAACCGCGAGTCGTCCGCGCTGCCGGGGGCGGTGTAGCGGTAGCGGGTGGTCAGCGGCACGCCCTGGCTGCTCCAGGCGAACAGGTCCGGCGGCAGGTTCAGGTCGAGGCTGATCGGCTTGGGCTTGAGGCCGCTGACCTGCAGCTGCTGGGCATAGTCGAGCAGCTCGGCGAAGCGCACCGGCCGGTCGGTCGGCACCCAGTTCGGCGCATCGTAGGGACGCCGCGGCTGCGGCTGCGACAGCCGCTCGATGGCCACTCGCTGACCGTTGAACAGCTCGCCGCCCATGGCCAGGGCGGTGGCCGCGCTGACCAGATCGGCGTCGTCGCGGCCGAGGATCAGCAGCAGCTTGCCGTAAGGGTCGCTCGGGTGGTCGATCAGCTGCACCACCGGCGACTCGACGCGCGGATAGCGCTGGTAGTCCTGCAGGAACGCCGGCCGGCGCTCGTTGCTGGCCAGCACCAGCAGCGGCTGGCCGGCGCGCACCGGCGGCAGCTGCTGGTAATGCACGGGGAAGCTGCTGCGGCGCCAGCCGGCCAGGCTGCCGAAGTAGGACGCGAGGATCGCCGCCGCGCGCTGCTCCTCCAGGGTCGGGGTGGCGGCGAACAGCACCGGCAGCTCCAGCCGCGCGTAGTCGCGCTCGTCGAAGAACGGCGCCGGGAAGTAGGCCAGGTCGTTGACCTGGGCCAGCGCCTGCTGGGTCAGCTCGATGCGGCTGTTGCGCGCCAGGTTCAGCCACAGCGCGCTGCTGGCCGGGTCCGGGCAGGCGTCGTCGTAGCGCCCGACGAACTCCAGGCGCAGGCGGTTGAAATCGCCGAGCAGCTGCGGGTCGAGGGGCAGGCTCTGGCGCATGCGCTGGCCGGGCTGGCCGGTCTGCGCCGGCAGCACGCCCATCAGCGCATCGTTGAGGTAGACGCGCACATGGGACTGGCCGGCCAGCAGCGACGGCGAGGGGGTGTATTCCAGGTGCAGTTGCGCGGCGGTGGCCAGACGGTCGCCGCGCAGGCGGAATTCCACCTGATCGCTGCTGCGGATGCCCAGCAGCAGGCTGTCGGCATTCCAGCCGAGCTGCTCGAAGCTGTGCCGGGTTTCCCAGCGCGGCGCCGGCGTGTTTTCGCTCGTGGCCGCCAGCAGCGCCGCCGGCAACGTCTGAGCCGCCAGCAGGGCCAGACCGGCCAACCAGCGATGCTTGATCGGGTAAGGACTCTTCATGGTCTCAACTCTCGCGAAGCCGGGATAACCACGGCGGATGGGGTACGCGGCACAAAACTGAACAGCCAGCCGACCAGCAGCCAGACCGGATGCAACACCCCGTGCAGCCACGCGGGGGCGTATTCGAGCAGGCGGCGGTAACCCAGGCCGCCCAGGCGCAGCACGTCGAAGAAGCTGCGCAGGGGATACTCGTTGCCCAGCGACGGCCGCCAGGTCAGCCAGGCATCGGCGCGGGCGAAGGTGCACTGCACGAAGGCGATCTGCTCGCGCAGGCTCAGCGGCGCCAGGCGGATCGCCAGGTGGCGACCGGCGCAGCGGCCGACCTCGCCGCGGAACAGCTGCTCGCGCGTGCCCTGATAGAGCACCACGCCGACCTCGCTGCCCTCCTCCAGGTGCAGCGCCTCGCCCAGGTCCAGGCCGACGCCGCCCATGGCGTAGTCGCTCAGCTGGCAGGGATAGAGGTGCCCGTCGGGCAGGCGCAGCGCCGCCGGCAGCGCCACCTGGACCCGCTGGGTGCGGCGGATCTGCCGCGCCTCGGCGGCCACCGCCACGGCGGCGCCGATGATCAGCAGGTTGTAGAGCACCCACAGGGCGCTGACGATCACCGTGCCGACTTCCGTCGCCGGCCCGGCGTACAGGCGCCAGATGGCGAAGCCCAGGCCGAGGACGTTGAGCAGCGCCAGCAGCAGGTAGGGCCGCGCGGTGCGCCAGTCGAACTGGTCCTCCGCCATCAGGCCGCCCTTGGCGGTGACGTTGAAGGCGCCGTGGCGCGGGCTCAGCAGCGCCATGGTGGTCGGCCGGACGATGTACCAGGCCAGCACCGTCTCGTAGACCTCGCCCCAGAAGGTCTGCCGGAAGGCGCCCTGCATGCGCGAACTGGCCAGGCTGGCGTGGATCATGTGCGGCAGTACGTAGAGCACGATCATCAACGCCGGGGCGTAGATGATGTAGGCGTGCAGCAGCAGGAAGGCCAGCGGTGCGATGAGGAACACCAGTCGCGGCAGGCCGGCGAGGAAGTGCAGCATCGCGTTGGCGTAGCAGATGCGCTGGAAGAAGCTCAGACCGCGCCCCAGCAGCGGGTTGTCGGTGCGGAAGATCTGCGCCATGCCGCGCGCCCAGCGGATGCGCTGGGCGATGTGCGCCGACAGGCTCTCGGTGGCCAGCCCGGCCGCCTGGGGAATGCGCAGGTAGGCCGAGTTCCAGCCCTTGCGGTGCATGCGCAGCGCGGTGTGGGCGTCCTCGGTGACGGTTTCCACCGCGAAGCCGCCGACCGACTCCAGCGCCGTGCGCCGCAGCAGCGCGCAGGAGCCGCAGAAGAACGCCGCGTTCCACAGGTCGTTGCCGTCCTGCACCAGGCCGTAGAACAGCTCGCCCTCGTTGGGCCGGCGGCGGAAGATGCCGAGGTTGCGCTCGAAGGGGTCGGGGGAGAAGAAGTGGTGAGGAGTCTGCACCAGCGCCAGCTTGGGATCGCGCAGGAACCAGCCGGCGGTGACCTGCAGGAAGGAGCGCACCGGCACGTGGTCGCAGTCGAAGATCGCCACCAGCTCGCCGTCGGTGTGCTGCAGGGCGTGGTTGAGGTTGCCGGCCTTGGCGTGCCTGTTGTCGGGGCGGACGATGTAGCCGATCCCGACCTCGGCGGCGAACTGGCGGAAGGACTCGCGGCGGCCGTCGTCGAGCAGGTGGATGCGCAGCTTGTCGGCCGGCCAGTCGATGCCCAGCGCGGCGTACACGGTGGGGCGCACCACGCTCAGGTCCTCGTTGTAGGTGGGGATCAGCAGGTCCACCGTCGGCCACAGCGAACTGTCGGCCGGCAGCGGCGCCGGCTGGCGCTGCAGCGGCCAGCTGGTCTGCAGGTAGCCGAGCATCAGCACCAGCCAGGCGTAGGTTTCCGCCGCCAGCAGGATCAGCCCGAAAGTCAGGTCCAGTGGGCTGTGCCAGTTGAGGGTCGCGGTGTAGCGCCACCACAGGTAGCGGCAGGACACCACCACCGAGATCAGCACGATCAGCAGGGTGACGAAGCGCCCCGGCCAGTGGCGCATGAACAGCGCCAGTCCCCAGAGCAGGCCGACGAACACCAGTTGCTCGCGCCAGTCGAACGGTTCGGTGATGCCCAGCAGCGCCAGGGGTATCGCCAGCAGCGCCAGGGCGCCGACCAGGCAGGCGCGCAGCGGCGGGCTCAGCCGTCCCAGCGCGTGTTCGCTGTCCGGCCCCTGCAGCGCAAAATGCGGCAGCAGGCGCTGATGCAGGACGTCATGCCAGGACTGGCGCCAGCGCGCCAGCAGACGCCGCAGCTGGCCGGGCGCCGCGGCCGGCTGCGGCCGGCGGATCATCAGCCAGAGGGTCTGCAGCAGGTAGCGCAGCGGGTCGGCGGGACGCGGCCGGCGCCCCGCTAGGTGCGGATACCAGTAATGCGGCCGGGCGCGCAGCGCCTGCCAGGCGGGAGACTCCAGGCGCAGCAGCAGCCAGGCCAGCGCCAGCCACAGGCGACTGTGCGGCAGCGCCACGGACGGGGCGGCGGGCAGCACGCCGGGCTCACGCCCGGCCGCCGGCGCCACAGCGGGGGTCGGCTGGGCGGTGGGCGTCATGACCGCCCGCCCTCGCCGCTTTCGGCGTCCAGCAGCGCGCCGACCACCGCCGGCAGCTGGCGGCGCTCCAGACACCAGCGCGCCAGGCCCAGCGCATCCTGCGCGGCCAGGCTGCCCGGCGCATACGCACCGACCGGATGCTTGTTGGCCAGCGCCTCGCGCATGGCGGTATCGCGATGCACGCTCTGCACCAGCAGACGCTGGCCCAGCAGTTGCTGCCAGACCAGCAGCAGGTCGCGCTGCAGCTGGCAGCCGGGATCGTAACGGTTGACCAGCAGCCACTCCTGCGGGCGCAGCGGCGTCTGGCGCAGCAAGGCATGACAGGCCGGATCGGCCTCCAGCAGGCGGATGCTCAGGTCGCAGGCGCCGATCTGGGCATGTCCGGCCAGGCGCTGCGGCAGGTCGAACAGCACCCAGTCGAAGCTCCGCGCCAGGCTGGCCTGCAGGCTGCGCCACAGCTGCGGCGTGCGCCGCAGGTGCAGTTCGAGGCGTCCCTGTTCGGCTTCGGAAAGCCGGCCGTAGGGCAGCACATGCAGGTTCGGCAGCACCGACCAGCCCCAGGCCTTCCAGCCTTCGCCGTCCAGCGTGGCGCGGGCCCAACCGCTGCCGTCGGCCACCGGCTGGTTGCAGTGCAGGCGCAGCAGGTTCTCCGGGCACATGTCCACCAGCAGCACCCGTTCCCCCTGGCTCTGCAGGGCGTGACCGAGCGCGGCCACCACCGAACTGACCCCGACGCCGCCACGCAGCCCCTGTATGGCAATGCTGATCATGGCTTCACCTCCGCGGACGTGGCGGCGCGGCGCCGGCGCTCGGCATCCCAGGTCTCCAGCTCGACCAGCAGCGGCCAGCGCTGCAGCGCGCGCAGCATGTCCTCCTGACGGGAGAAATCCACATAGGCCAGCTCGGGCAGGGCCAGGCGCGCCCGCAGGTTGGCGATATCGTCGTCACGCATCATGGGAACGGGCGTATCCATCGCGAGCACCTCCGTTCACGGCTTGTTCGGCGGATAGGGCAACCATTCGCTGCGCTCCTTGATGCGCACGTAGGTCGCCCCCTGGTAGTCGAGCACCACGGTGCCGGAGTTCTCCGACACCATCGGCGTCTGCGGCAAATCGGCGAGCAGCGCGCCCCAGTCGAAGCCCTGCTCGCCCTGCGCGGTGCCGGCATACAGCCGCGCCACCAGCTCGGAGAGCGCCAGGTAGCTGCTCGGCTCGGCGACGTGCAGCGGCTCGCTGCGCTCGATGCCGGGCATGTTGATCAGCTTGAGCGCCACCGGCACATGGGTGATCGCCGGGGTGGGGATCTCGCGCATGCCGGCGATCTGCATCCGGTCGCCATCGAGGGAGGCGCCGTGCTCGGGCACCAGCGCCAGCAGCACCGGCCGGCCGCTGGCCTGCAGCTGCTCGACGAAGGCGTTCAGGTCGTCGAGCAGCACCTGCGCGCGGCTGTGGTAGTCGGCGCTGCGGGTGCGTCCGTCGGGCAGGCGCTGGCGGTTGCCGTCGTGCAGGGTGATGCTGTTGTAGAACAGCGCCACGCGCGCCTCGCCGCCGGCCTGGCGCTGCTGCCACCAGCGACCGAGCACCTCGCGGTCGCGCCAGATCGGCGAGCCGTCGAAACCGACCAGGTCGTGGCGCAGCTGGCCCAGTTCGACCAGCGGCGCCGGCAGGCGGCCTTCGTTGCGCACCTCCTGCAGGAAGCCGTCGAAACGGCCGTCGTGGTTGAGCAGCAGGCTGCCGGCAAAGCCCAGCCGCGCCAGGTTGTCGAACAGCAGGCACTGGTTGTCGGGCGTCTCGTACAGGCCGGCGTGGGCGCTCTGCCCGCAACTGGCGCGCAGCAGGCGGATCGCCGCCGGGCCGCTGTAGGCGGTGGCCGAATTGAAGCGGTCGAACACCACATCCATGCGCCGCCACAGCGGGTGGTCGCGCAGGCTGGTGGCGTCCAGGTCGCTCCAGGCCAGCGAACAGATGTTCACCACCAGCAGGTCGAAGGCCGGTGCCGCGGCCGATGGCTCGGCGGGGAAGGCGGTGCGCCGGGCCTGTTCGTCGCGATAGAAGCGTTCCAGATAGGCGTTCAGCGCGGCGCTGCTGGCCGGGCCTTCGGGCTGGGCGACGGGCGCGGCGCCAGCGCTGCTCGCCTGTCCCTGCAGCGGCGCGGCGGGCGGCGCCAGCTCCGGCACGCCCTGCGCCACTGCCAGCCAGAGCAGGCCGGCCACGCTGAGGGTGGTCAGGCGCAGCCAGGGCGCCAGCAGGCGGTAGGCGACCAGCAGCACCAGGCAGGCGCCGAGCAGGTGCCAGTCGAGGGTGCGACCGGCCAGTTCCAGCAGGTAGTCGCCGGACAGCTGCAGCACCTCCGGGCGCTCCAGCAGGCGGCTGAACGGCGGCAGCCAGGTGTCCTGGTAAAGCAGCGCCACGGCCACCGGCAGGGCCAACAGGTTGCGCAGCCAGCGCGCCCAGGCCGACTGCAGCGGCACCAGCAGCACCGCGGCGAACACCAGGTTGGGCAGCACCTGGAAATTGAGCAGCCCCTGCCAGAGCAGCAGGAACTTGAGCAGGAAATAGAAGTTCCACACCCCCAGCTCGGGCCAGCGGCTGGCCTCCTGGGCGGGCAGGACGAGGGGTTCGGCGCTGCTCATGGCCGCCCTCCTCGCCGGCAGCGCCGCCCGTATCCGGCGGACCGGACGGGCGGGCTGACAGGGCGGATCGCGGATCGTGCGGCAGAGCCTGTGGCATTCGCAGAAGGCGCAATGCACGGGCGCCAGACAGGTGCTGGATGACTCATAAGTCCCCCCTCATACACGGTCCGGCGGGCGCGGCAACGGCCCGGGCCACCCGACAGCCGGCATTTTTTTCCGTTACTGTCAAGGTAGCCCATGGCCACAGTGTTGCAGGGGAGAAACAGGTTTTTTTCCGGCGGCCCTTACTTGAACTCGCTGTAGGGCGTCAGGCTGTCGCCGCCGAGGGGCAGCGCGCCCTGCCAGGGCTCGAACAGGTAGCGCAGGTAGAGCTGGGCGTAGCTGGGCGCGTAGTCCTCGCTCTGCTGCCAGGTGAAGCCGCCGCCCAGGACCCAGTGATCGCTCAGGCGCCGCTCGGCCAGCGCGCTGAGCCGGTAGCCGACCGCGCCGCCGCTGGTCCCGGTGCGCTGGTTGAAGTCCGGGGCGAGGGCGCCGGCCTCGGCCAGCGGCCCGGCAATCAGCGCGTCGAGCGGATAGATCGCGCTGTCCTCGGTGGTCGCCCAGGACCAGCCCAGCGAGCCTTCCAGCAGCAGCGACCAGTCGGCGTTGCGCCAGGCGTAGCTGACCGGCACGCCCAGCGAACTGTAGCGCTGCGGGCTGTAGTAGCCGCCCTGGCCGAGGCTGTAGCCGCCCAGATCCTTGGCGTAGCGCCAGTGCATGACGGTCAGGCCGGTGCGCAGGCGCTCATCGGCGCGCTCGATCAGCCGGTAGTAATAGCCGGCCATCAGCCGCGTGCGCTGGTTGTCGGCGACGTTCTCGCCGCGCAGCCAGTGCTGGCCGAGGTCGGCCCAGATCCCGTGGTCGCCGCCCTGGTCGTAGCTCAGGCCGAGGCTGGCGCCGTTGGCGGTGACCCCGCCCCAGCGGATGCCGGTGCGCGGGTCGACCGCGCCGGCGTAGGACAGCAGCGAGTTGGACAGCGCGCGACGCGAGGCGGTCAGCGTCCAGCCGAGGCCGGCGGCGTCCCAGGCGTAGCTGACCCCGCCCAGCCAGTTGCCGATCTCGAAGCCCTGCGGCGAACGGCCCAGGTCGAAGCTCCAGGCGCCGCCTTGCCAGCCCAGCGCGAAGGCCGTGCCGCGCGCCTGCTGGGCGGTCGAGACGCAGCCGGCCAGCCCCGGGAAGGCGCAGCTGCCGAAGTCCTCGCGGTGCAGGCCGTCGGCGTCGGTGTCGAAGCGCCCGGCGTCCATGTTCACCTCGTCGAGGCGCAGCCAGCCGCGCCCGCCGGCCAGCGGCAGGTCGAGCTGGACCATGGTGGTGTCCTGCTTGACGTCGGACAGCCCGGGGGTGACGTCGTCGTTGCGCCAGGCGTGGTCGTGCTGCACGCGCACGGTGGGGTTCTCGCGCTGGTAGAGCGCCTCGGTCTCGGCGCGCAGGCTGCGGGCGAGCCAGTCGTCGTCGTCGCGCGGGCGGCTGGCGCGGGTCAGCGCGCGGTCGTCGCGCGGCGCGACGGCCTGCGGGGCCAGCTCGCCGGCATCGCGCAGCGCGCCGGCATAGAGGTCGAGCGCCTGCTGCGGCGCCGTGGCGCTGTGCAGGCGAGCGGCGTCGTGCAGCAGCAGCGGATCGCTGTCGCCGCCCTCGGCCAGCAGCTGCTCGATGCGCGTGCGCGCCTGGCCCAGATCGCCCAGCGCCATCCAGGCGCCGGCCACCCGGCGACGCAGGTTGCGCTGCTCGGCGGGAAACTCCGCCAGCCCCTGCAGGGTGGCCCGCGCCGGCGCTGCACGGCCCAGCGCCAGCAGGCTCTCCACCTCGCCCAGACGGGCCTCGGCGGACTCGGCCTGGGCGGCGTCGATGCGCTGCAGATAGGCGAGCGCCTGTTCGTGGGCGCCGCGCGCCTGGGCCCAGCCGGCCAGACGCAGCAGGTCCTCGGCGGGCAGGCTGGGCTGGCCTTCGAGCAGGGCGATGGCCGCCGGCTCCTGGCCGGCCGCGCGCAGCGCCTCGGCGCGGTTCAGCAACTGGCGGCGCTGCAGACGCTCGGCCAGCGCGCGGGTGTCGGCGTTCCATTCGGCGACCGGGATCGCCTGCAGGCTGTCCAGCGCCGGGGCGTCGCGCTCGGCGCCGGACAGATACAGGGCATGGGCGTAGCGCGCCGGCTGGCTGGCGCCCTGGCGGCCGAGCAGGTCGGCGAACAGCGCATCGCCCTCGGCGCTGCGGCCCAGCTCGGCCAGGCGCCCGGCCAGCCGGTAGGTCAGCCAGGGATCGTCGGGGGTCAGCTGGCGCGCCTGCTGCAACAGACGCGCTTCGCCGGGGCCGTCGCCGGCCTGCAGCGCGGCATCGGCCTGCTGCAGCAGCGCCGCCACCCGCAGGTCGCGCAACTGGGCGGCGAACAGCTGCCGGCTCGGCGGCGGCAGGCTTTCCAGGAAGGCGGTGGCGCGCTGGTTGGACTGCGCCTGATAGAGGCGCAGCAGACCGCGCAGCACCCGCTCGTCGGCCGGCGCCAGGCGGCGCGCCTGCAGCAGCAGGCGCTCGGCCTCGGCGCTGCGTCCGGCGCCGGCTTCCAGCGCCGCCAGGCCGACCCAGGCGGCCGGCTCGGCGGGCTGCTTCTGCCGGGCGCGGGCGTAGAGCTGGCGGGCCTTGTCGAGCTGGCCGGCCTGCTCGGCCTGTTCGGCCTGTTCCAGCCATACCCAGTAGCGCGAGGCTTCCTGCAGTTCGTACCACTTGCTGATCAGGTCGGTGTTCTGTTCCAGGCGCTGCGCCGCGGCAAACGCGTTCAGCGCCTCGGCATGGCGGCCCAGGCGCATCAGCGCCAGGCCCAGGGTGCCCTGTACGCCCGGCTCGCCGGGCAGGCGCCGCTTCGCGCGCTGCAGCTCGACCTCGGCGGCGGCGGTCTGGCCGCCGTCGAGCAGCGTCTGGCCACGCAGGAAGGCCTGCCAGGCCGGATCGCGCAGGCGGCGGCGGTCGCGGTCGAGGTTGTCGCGGGCCTCGCCGATCAGCGTGGTGTGCGGGTAGCGCGCGACGAAAGCCTCCCAGGCCGTGGCGCTGCGCGGATGCAGCGGCTGCTCGCTGAGGTACTGGAACTCGCGCTGCGCGGCGGCCTGGCTGGCCTGGGCGTCGCCGCCCAGCTCGTGGAGCAGGGCCAGCGCCGGCTGCGGGCGCTCCTCGGCGAACAGCATGTCGGCCAGCGCCAGACGCACCCCGGCGTGCCCCGGATAGCGCCGCGCCAGCTCCTCCAGATTGGCGATGGCGGTCGGCCGCTGGCCGTCCACCCGGCTGCGCAGGCGCCAGTATTCCAGCGCCAGGTCGAGGCTCGGCAACTGGCCTTCGAGCACCTGCTCGTAGTCGCGCAGGGCGTCGGGAATCGACTGCTCGGCGCGCGCGCGCGCCTCCAGCAGGCGCTGGCGGCCGGCGGGCAGCGCCACCTTGAGCAGCACGCGGGTCTGGCGCAGCAGCACCGAGTCCGGCGCGGCCCGCTGCAGGCGGTTGAGCAGTTGGCCGGCGCGGCGCAGCTCGTCGCGGCGGATCGCCAGCCGCGCCTCGGCGGCCAGCGCCTCGGGGCTTTCCGGATCGAGCTGCTGCAGGCGGGCCAGCGCGCTGTCGACCAGATCGTCGCGGCCCAGCGCCTCGCCGAGCAGCAGCTGCTCGACCAGACGCTCGCGCTGCGGGTTGCCGAGCGGCGCCGCCTGGGCGAGGGCCAGCCCCGGCAGCAGGCTGCAGAGCAGGAGGATGCCTTTCAGTTTTTGCATGGTGCGGTCTGCCAGGCCGGCAGCAGCCGGCCATCCTTGTCGAAACGGTAGAAGCCCTGGTCCCAGCCCTCGCCGTAGAGGGCCAGCACGCGGTTGTAGTAGGCGTCGTCGGCCAGCGGCTCGGCTTTGAGCCGCGCGCGCTGCGCGGCCAGCGCCGGCGGGTCGAGGGCGGCGAGCAGCGGCAGCAGCGCGGCGGAGAAGCCCGGCGGCCCGCCGCCTTCGGCGCTGCCGCTGGCCGCGTCGATGCGCTCGGGCGGCCGGCCGCGCTCGGCGGTGAGCCGCGCCATGGGCGCGAAGTGCTGCTGCAGGGCGGCGCGTTCGGCGGCGTCGGGCGCCAGCATGCCCAGCCACAGGTAGACGCGGATGGCGTCGTAGTCGCCCTCCTCGCCATGCTCGGGGTCGGCGGCGGGCTGGCCGTCGCGGCGCCACAGCAGCCAGTCAGGGGCCAGCCCGCGGGGCGCGCTCGCCAGCAGCAGGCGGCGGCTGGCGCTGGCCAGGTCGGCCCACACCGGCGCCTCCAGGGCGAAGCGGTCGAGCAGCTGCGGCGGCAGGTAGCTGGGGTTGAGCCGCCAGCCGGCTTCCGACTCGAAGCCGATGTCGCCCGGCAGCAGCATCAGGCCGAGCTGCGGCATCGGCCGCAGGGTCTGCGCGGCGCTGCGCCAGAGCAGCGCCAGGCCCAGCCGGCGGTACTCCGGCACCTGCCACAGGCGGCCGGCTTCGAGCAGGCTGTAGGCGATCCACAGGTCGGAGTCGCTGGCGTTGTTGGCATCCAGCACCGCCCAGCGGCCGTCGTCGTGGCGGCCCCACAGCCAGGCCGGCAGGCGGCGTTCGAGATCGCCGCCGGCGAGGTTGTCGACGGTCCAGCGCAGCAGCCGCGCGAAGCTCGCCCGGTCGTTGCCGACCAGGGCGAAGAACAGCCCGTAGGACTGGCCTTCGGAGGTGGTGATCAGGCGCGGCGAGGACGGGTCGATCACCCGTCCGTCGTCACTCACCAGGTGCTGGCGGAAGCTCTCCCAGGCCGGCCAGGCGCAGGTCGCCGCCCAGCCCGGCAGGGGCAGGCCGAGGCAGCACAGGCACAACAGCAAGGCTCGCCACATGATTCACTCCTCGCCCAGACGGCGGCGGCCGACGGCGCGCAGCAGGCGCCAGGCCAGGAAGGCGCCGAGCAGCACGCAGCCGGCGGACAGCGCGGCCAGCAGCAGCGGATAGGCGGACAGATGGAACCACAGCAGCAGCCACCAGGGCAGATGGCCGACGTAGTAGGGCTCGCCGACCACCTGGCTGGTCACCCCGCTGCTGCGGATCAGCGCCAGCGAGCCGCGCAGCGCGGCGCGCTGTTCGGGATCGGCGAGGGTGTCGCGCAGCAGCGCGTGGTCGGCGTCGCTGTGCGCCAGCAGGGCGACGATGCTGCGCTGCGGATGCAGCGGCGACTGCAGGCCGAGCACCGCGGCCAGCGGCGCGCTGGCGCCGATCTCCACCGCCGCGCCCGGCACCGCACCGGCGTTCGCGGGCTGGGCGCCGCGCAGCGCCGCCGGCGGCTGGCCGCTGAGCAGGCGGTCGAAGGGCGCGGCCAGACGCAGGGCCAGGTCGCTGCGCTGCAGCAGCGCCTCGGGCAGACGGTCGAGGATCAGCAGGTCGGCATCGGCGTCGCCGCCGGCCGGCCAGGCGTCCAGCAGGCGCACGCCGAAGGCCGGATAGCCGATCTGCGCGCCCAGGGCGCCGAACACTTCCAGCAGGGTCGCCAGCGACTGCGCGCCCTGCTCGGCCGGGACCAGCACGCGGGTCTCGGACAGGTCGGCCAGCCGGCTGAACGGGAAGCCGCTGCCGGCGAAGGCGGACAGGTCGGGCATCGCCAGATAGTGGTGGTTGCCGGACAGGTCGAGGGTCGAGTCCTCGTCGATGGCGCCGTACACGCTGACCGGCAGCACGGTCTGGCAGCGGTCGCGCTGGGCGCTGCCCAGGGTGCTGGCGAAGTTGAACTCGAAGCTCAGGCGGTTGTTGGCGCCGACCTTCAGCGCCGGGAGCAGCAGCTTGTCGCGCTGGCCGCCGCCCTCGCCGCCTTCCAGGCCCAGGCGCAGCTCCTCCAGGCCGCGGCTCTGCTCGCGCCCGCGCAGCGCCAGGCTGTCGATGAACTGCTCGTTGAGCAGGATGTTGAGCCGCGAGTCGTCCTCGTTGCCCGGCGCGCTGAAGCGGTAGTGGGTGCGCAGCGGGATGCCCTGGTTGCGCCAGACGAACAGGTCCGGCGGCAGGTTGATGTTCAGGGTCACCGGCGCCGGGCGCAGGCCGCTGACCTGCAGCTGCTGCGGGTAGTCCATCAGCTCGGCGAAGCGCACCGGGCGGTCGGTGGGCGTCCAGTTCGGCGCGTCGTAGGGCTGGCGCAGGGCCAGCGCCGGCAGCTCGCCGATCTCCACCCGCGCGCCGCGCAGCAGCGGCGTGCCGAGGGCCAGGGCGGCGACCGCGCGCTGCAGGTCGGCCTCGTCGCGGCCCTGGATCAGTAGCAGCTTGGCGTAGGGACTGTCGGGGTGGTCGAGCAGCTCGACGCGCGGGCCGTTGACCGCCGGGAAGCGCTCGCGGTCGGCGAGGAACGCCGGGCGCCGCGCGTTGGTGGCGAACACCACGCTGGCCGGCGGCGGCCGGTCGTCGGCGACCGCCGGCAGGCGGTCGAACAGCACGGGGAACCGCGCGCCGCGCCAGGCGCCGAGGCTGCCGAAATAGGACGCCAGCACCGCCGCGGCCTGGCGCTCGCCGAGGGTCGGCGCGGCGGCGAACACCATCGACAGCTGCAGCGGCGCGGTGTCGCGCGGGTCGAAGAACGGCGCCGGGAAGTGCGCCAGGTCGTTGTGGCTGAGCAGCGCCTGCTCGCGCAGGCGGATCGTGCTGGACTGGCTGAGGCTCAGCCACAGCGAGCTGTGCGCCGGGTCCTCGCAGAGGTCGGTGTAGTGGCCGACGAACTCCAGGCGGATGCGGTTGAAGTCGCCGAACAGGCGCGCATCCAGCGGCAGCGACTGGCGCAGCGGCTGGCCGGCCTGCTCGGGCTGGGCCGGGGCGGCCGGCAGCACGCCCATCAGGCGGTCGTTGAGGTAGACGCGCAGGTGCGACAGGTGGGCCTGCAGCGCCGGCGAGGGCAGGTATTCGAGCTGCAGTTCGGCGGCGCTCACCAGACGGTCGCGGCGCAGCGGCAGCTCCAGCTGCTCGCTGTTGCGGATGCCGAGCAGCAGCACGTCGCTGCTGCGGCCCAGATCGCTCAGGCTGTAGCTGCGCGACCAGCTCGGCGCCAGCGGCGCCTCGGCGACGGCGGCCGGCGGCGCGGCGGGAGGAACGCCGGCCGGCGCGGTGGCACCGGCCGGGGCGGCGGCGAACAGGGCCAGGGCAGCCATCCAGGGCTTGAACGATGGACTCATGGGGCGGTCAGGGCTCGCGAACGGGATTGAGGGGAAGCGCAGGGCCACGGGGCAGGAAGCTGCCCAGCCAGCCGCAGGTGCGGCGCAGGGCGCGGGCGCCGGGCAGCAGGTGCGGCGGCACGTGCTCCAGCAGGCGCACGTAGCCCTGCCCGCCGAGGCGCAGCACGTCGATGAAGTTGCGCAGCGGGCGCTCTTCGATGTAGCGGTTGTTCCAGCCCAGCCAGGCGTCGGCGCGGGCGAAGGTGCATTGCACCAGATCGACCTGCTGCTGCGGGGTCAGCGACTCGAAGCGCACCCCGACATGCCGGCCGGCGCAGCGGCTCAGGCGGCCCTGGAAGGCGAATTCGCGCTCGCCGCGACGCAGCAGCAGCCACACCGGGGTGTCCGACTGCAGGCCGAGGTCGACGGGCAGTTCGAGGCCGGCACCGCCGCTGGAATAGTCGGTCAGCTCGCCGCTGTACAGGCGCCCGCCCGGCAGGCGCAGGGCCGCCGGCAGGCGCACCTCGACGCGGTGGTTCTGGCGCACCTGACGCACCTCGGCGGCCACCGCCACGGCACCGCCGATGATCAGCAGGTTGTAGAGCACCCACAGCACGCTGACCAGCACGGTGGCGATCTCCTCGCTCGGCCCCCAGCCCAGCCGCCACACGGCAAAGCCCAGGCCGAGCACGTTGAGGCCGGCCAGCACCAGGTAGGGGCGGGCGATCCGCCAGTCGAACTGGTTGTCCTCCATCAGCCCGCCCTTGGCGGTGACGTTGAACTTGCCCTTGCTGGGGTCGATCAGCGCCATGGTGGTCGGCCAGGCGATGTACCAGGCCAGCACCGTCTCGTAGACCTCGCCCCAGAAGCTGTGACGGTAGGCGCCCTGCATCCGCGAGTTGGCCAGGCTGGCGTGGATCATGTGCGGCAGTACGTAGAGCATGATCATGCTCGCCGGCGCGTAGATGATGTAGGCATGCAGCAGCAGGAAGGCCAGGGGCGCGGTGAGGAACACCAGCCGCGGCAGGCCGGCGAGGAAGTGCAGCATGGCGTTGGCGTAGCAGATGCGCTGGAAGAAGTTCAGCCCGCGCCCCAGCAGCGGGTTGTCGGTGCGGAAGATCTGCGCCATGCCGCGCGCCCAGCGGATGCGCTGGCCGATGTGCGCCGACAGGCTCTCGGTGGCCAGCCCGGCGGCCAGCGGGATGCGCAGGTAGGCGGAGTTCCAGCCCTTGCGGTGCATGCGCAGCGCGGTGTGGGCGTCCTCGGTGACGGTTTCCACCGCGAAGCCGCCGATCGACTCGACGGCCGCGCGGCGCAGCACCGCGCAGGAGCCGCAGAAGAACGCCGCGTTCCACAGGTCGTTGCCCTCCTGCACCAGGCCGTAGAACAGCTCGCCCTCGTTGGGCCGGCGGCGGAAGGTGCCGAGGTTGCGCTCGAAGGGATCGGGGGAGAAGAAGTGGTGCGGGGTCTGCACCAGCGCCAGCTTGGGATCCTTGAGGAACCAGCCGACGGTGAACTGCAGGAAGGAGCGCACCGGCACGTGGTCGCAGTCGAAGATCGCCACCAGTTCGCCGTCGATCTTCTTCAGCGCGTGGTTGAGGTTGCCGGCCTTGGCGTGCTTGTTGTCGGGGCGGACGATGTAGCCAACCCCGACCTCGGCGGCGAACTGGCGGAAGGTCTCGCGGCGGCCGTCGTCGAGGATGTAGATGCGCAGCTTGTCGGCCGGCCAGTCGATGCCCTGGGCGGCGTACACGGTGTTGCGCACCACCGCCAGATCCTCGTTGTAGGTGGGGATCAGCAGGTCGACCGTCGGCCAGCGCGACAGGTCCTCGGGCAGCGGCGCCGGCTTGCGGCTGAGCGGCCAGCTGGTCTGCAGGTAGCCGAGGATCAGCACCAGCCAGGAATAGGTTTCCGCCACCAGCAGGATCAGCCCGCAGGCCAGGTCGAGGCTGGCGTCCCAGTTGAGGGTAGCGGTGTAGCGCCACCACAGGTAGCGGCAGGAGACGATCACCGAGAGGAGGATCAGCAGCAGCGCCGGGAAGCGTCCCGGCAGGCGCCGCACCAGCATCGCCAGTGCCCACAGCAGCAGCACGAACACCGTCTGCGCCAGCATGCCGAACGGTTCGGTGATGCACAGCAGGGCCAGCAGGCCGGTACACAGGCCGAGCAGCCCGAGCAGGGCGCGGCGCCGGCCCCGCGGCAGGCGCTGCAGGGCCTGCTCGGCGCGCTGCCAGGGCGTCTCGCGCGGCAGCGCGCGGGCCAGCCGCGCGCCCGGCAGGCCCAGGGCGGCGTGCCCGGCACCCAGCAGGCGCCGGCCGCCGCGCAGCCAGCCGGGCGCGTCGGCGAGCGGGCGCCAGAGCAGCAGCCAGAGGCTCTGCAGCAGGTAGCGCAGCGGATCGCCGAAGCGCGGCGGGCGCCCGGCCAGGTGCGGATACAGCTCGCCGTGGCGCTGCAGCAGGCGCTGCCAGGCCGGCGACTCCAGGGGCAGCAGCGCCCAGGCCAGCCACCACAGCAGGCTGCACCAGGTCGCAGCGACGGCGCCGGCACCGCGCCGGCGCAGGTCGTCGTAGACCCAGGGCAGCACGCCGAACAGGCGTGGCGAGCCCGCCGTCACCGCGCGGCCTCGACGGCTTCGGCCGGCGCCGCGCGGCGCTGGTTGCCGCGCGCCAGGCACCAGGTCGCCAGGCTCAGCACGTCCTCGGCCGCGGCGCTGTGCGGCGCATGCACGCCCAGCGGCAGCTGGTGGGCCAGCGCCTCGCGCACCGCCTCGTCGTCGTGGACGCACTGCGGCACCAGGCGCGCGGCCAGAGTCTTCTGCCAGAGCAGCAGCAGGTCGCGCTGCAGGGCGCGGGTCGGGTCGTAGCGGTTGACCAGCAGCCAGCTGTCGGCGGGCAGCGCCTGGGGTTCCTGCAGGCGCAGGTGGCAGGCCGGATCGGCGTCCAGCAGGCACAGCTGCAGGGTGCAGCCTTCCAGGTGCGCGTGGCCGGGCAGGCGCTGCGGCAGGTCGAGGATCACCCAGTCGAACAGCCGCGCCAGGGCGCCCAGGCGTTGCGTCCAGAAGGCCGGCGTGCGCTGCAGGAACTGCTCCAGCTGCGCCTGCTCGTTCGCCGCCAGGCGGCCGTAGGGCAGCAGGTAGAGGGCCGGCAGCACCCGCCAGGCGCAGTCGGTCCAGGCGCTGCGGTCGAAGGCCGCGCGCGCCCAGCCGGTTTCGCTGGCTGCCGGCAGGTTGCAGTGGTGGCGCAGCTGGTTGTCGGGGTTCATGTCGATCATCAGCACCCGCTGGCCGAGGCGTTGCAGGGCGTGGCCGAGGGCCGCGGTCAGCGCCGTGGTCCCGCAGCCGCCGCGCAGCCCGCGCAGCGCCAGGCTGCGCGGCGCCTTGCCGGGGGCCGGCCTTGCCGGCGTCGGGCCGGCCGGCGGCAGACGGCCATCGGCGAGGAACGGCCAGCGCGCGGTGATCTGCGCCAGGTCGCGCTGCACCGCCAGATCGACATAGCCCAGCTCGCCCAGCCCCAGGGCCGCCTGCACCGCCGCCAGATCATTGCCGTGCATGGGCCACCTCCGGTTGGGCGCGCTGCGGATAGGGCTGCCAGGGGCCGCCTTCGCGGGTGCGCAGGTAGTCGCGCCCGGCATATTCGACCACCACGCCGCCGGCGCTCTCGGCCACCCAGTCGATCTGCGGCAGGTCGGCGAGCAGCGCCTCGCGGGTGAAGTGCGCCTGTCCGGCCGGCGGCCCGGCATGCAGCCGCGCGATCAGCTCCGACAGCGCCAGATAGCTGCTCGGCGCGCCGATGCGCTGCAGCGGGCCCTCGGCCAGCGGCAGGCCGATCAGCTTGACGCCGACCGGCACGTGGGTGATCGCCCGCGAGGGGTATTCGCGCATCCCGGAGATCTGCATGCGGTCGCCGTGCAGCGCCGCGCCGTGCTCCGGCACCACCACCACCACCACCGGCCGGCCGCTGCGTTCGAGCTGGTCGAGGAAGGCGTCGAGGTCGTCGAGCAGGCGCTGGGCGCGCTCGCGGTAGCCGGCCGAGCGGGTGCCGCCGTTGGCCTCCACCACCCGGTTGCCGTCGTGCAGGGTGATGCTGTTGTAGAACAGCGCCAGGCGCTCGGCGGCGTTGCCCTGGCGTTGCTGCCACCAGCGGCCGAGCACCTCGCCGTCGGCGGCGATCGGCGAGCTGTCGAAGGCCACCAGGGCGCGGCCGAAGCTGCTCGCGGCGAACAGCGGCTCGGGCAGGTCGCCCTGGCCGCGCACCTCGTCGAGGAAGCCGTCGAAGCGACCGTTGTGGTTGAACGCCAGCTGCTGGGCGAAGCCCAGCCGGCCGAGGTTGTCGAACAGCAGGCACTGCTCGCCGGCCGGCTGGTACAGCCCGGCGTGGGAGGTCTGCCCGCAGCTGGCGCGCAGCAGGCGGATCGCCGCCGGGCCGCTGTAGGAGGTGGCCGAGTTGAAGTTGTCGAAGAGGATGTCCAGGCGGGCGAACAGCCGGTGGTCGCGCAGGCCGACCGCTTCCAGGTCGTCCCAGGACAGCGAGCAGACGTTGAGCACCAGCAGGTCGAACGGCGGCGCCGCGGCGTTCGCCGCGAAGCTGACGCGCCGCTCCGCCTCGCGGCGGTGGAAGTCGCTCAGCCAGGCCTCCAGGGTCGCACTGTCCGGCTCGCCGGCCGGCGCGGCGGGCGTCGCCGCGCCCCCGCCCGCGACGGGAGCCGCCGTGGGCGCCGCGGCCTGCACCAGGCCGACCGGCAGCGGCACGGCCTGCAGGCTCAGCAGCAGCAGACCGCCCAGCGACAGGGTGGTCAGGCGCAGCCAGGGCGCCAGCAGCGCGTAGCCAAGCACCAGCAGCAGGCCGGCGCCCAGCCACTGCCAGTCGACGAAGCGCCCGGCCAGCTCCAGCAGGTATTCGGGGGAGAAATCCAGCACGCCCGGCTGCGCCAGCAGGCGGCTGAACGGCGGTAGCCAGCTGTCGTGGTAGAGCAGCGCGACGGCCGCGGGAATCGCCAGCAGGGTGCGCAGCCGGGCCGCCCAGCGCGGCAGCGGCAGCAGCAGCACGGCGGCCAGCAGCAGGTTGGGCAGCAGCTGGAAGTTCAGCGCGCCGACCCACAGCAGGGCGAACTTGCCGAGGAAATACAGGTTCCACAGGCCCAGGCCCGGCCAGGGGCGCGGCGCAGCGCAGGCGGCGCTGGCGTTCATCGCGTCTCCTCCCGGCGTGCGGCGCGGCGCAGGCGGCGCGGATGGCTGCGGAAATGCCGCGACGGCAGCAGCCGGCCGAGCAGGCGACCCAGCCCGCGCAGCAGCGCCGGCAGCCACAGCGCCGCCACGCCGCCGAGCAGCAGGCCGAAGAGCAAAAACTGCAGGTGCAGCGGCAGGTTCATGTGGCCCTCCCCACCCGGTTCTGCCCGGCACTCAGGCGCACTCGCACCGGAGTCAGGCGCACCGGGCCGCTGGCTGCGGGCGCCGGCGCCGGCTCGCCGCGCAGCGCCGGCAGCGGCGTGCTGGTCGCGCTGGCGCCGTCGAGGGGAATGCTCCGCGTATCGACGAGGATCTCGTGGGCGGCGAACAGCTCGCGCCAGGACAGCCGGAAGATGTTGCCCAGGGCGCTCTCTAGGGCATTGGCGCGGCAGGCGAAGAGGAACAGGTACAGCTCGCCGCCGGCCACGCAGGCCATGTCGCCGTAACGGCGCAGGCGGCACTGGCCGAGCACCTGGGGCAGCGCCAGGCCGTCCACCACCTTCAGGCGCAGCAGCAGGTGGCTGACCTCGCCCCCGCCGCCGGCGTCGAGAATCCCGCGCACCACCTCGACGAAGCGCGGCGCCGGCAGCAGGCCGCGCAACGGCGGCGGGCGCAGGCGCTTGAGGGTCTGCTCGAAGTCGTCCGGCAGGCTGCGGGTCCACAGCTGGCCCTGCAGGCTGTCGAGCAGGGTCAGGAAGCGCGACAGCGCGGTGCCGTAGGGCACGATCAGCGAAGCGCCGCAGACCAGCAGCAGCTGCTCGTCCAAGTAGCGCAGGCAGGCCGACAGCTCGCGCACCACCACCTTCAGCGCGCGCCCGCGCTGGCGGCGCAGTTCGTAGATCTGCCGGGCCAGCTCGCCGACCTGCTCGTTGCTGTCGATGCGCAGGATCACGCTGGCCGCCGTGGCGCGCATCGCCGCCGCCAGCAGCGCGGCCTCGGCGTCGAACAGCTGCCAGTGGGCCGACAGCGGCGGCGCCCCTTCGAGCACCGCGCGCGCCGCCAGACACAGCTGCAGGTCGCTGGCCGCGGCGCCGGGACTGCCCTGCTCGGACTCCGGGCGGCAGACCAGCACGCCGTCTTCGCGGGCCATGTCGACCTCGCCGCCGGCGCGCACGCCCAGCGCGGTGCGCCAGAAATGCAGCAGGTAGCGCAAGCCGCCACGCCCGCTGTAGAGCTGCGCCAGGCCGGACAGTGCGTCGTTGCAGGCCAGCAGCCGCGCGGCGATGGCCTGCGGCTCGCCGTGGCTGTAGATCAGCAGGGTGCAGGACTGGCGCTGCAGCCAGTCGCTCAGCTCGCGACACCAGCGCGCCAGTTGCGCGTCGTCGAAGGCGCTCCACGCCGCGGCGGGGGCGCTGAGCAGCAGCAGGCGCTGGCGCGGCGCGAAACGCCGCTGCAGGTCGCGGGCCAGCGCGCGCAGGGCGGCGGGCGCCCCGGCGGCGGAAAATTCCAAGGGGATCAGTTCGCCGGGCCCCAGCTCGGCCGGCAGGCCTTTCAGAATGGCCTGCGGGCCGCGGCCGCAGGTCAGCAGCAGGGCGCGCTGGCTGGCCGTCATCCCGGCCAGCACCTGGCGGCACAGCGCATCGGCCTCGCCGGTGCGCTCGCAGACCTGCCAGTACAAACCGCCGGCACGCAGCTGCGCCCACTCGTCCCACAGACGGGGAATGGCCAGGGAAAACACGCTCAAACCATCGACTCCTTGTGACTCCAGGCGGTCCATGCCTCTATTCCCGCGCGATGCTCCCTGCCCTTCACCCTTGCGGTGAAGCGCCAAGCATACCCCTGCCGCGCCGGCAGATACCTGAGCAAACCTTGCCGCGGCCCGCCGCCAGACAGGACAAGCAGTCGCAAAGCACCCACACCCACAACCTGATCGCCATTTTATTGACGAAAAAAGCCATCCAATACCGCAAATCCTTGTTTATTAGACCATGCCGCTGTAACCACAGCAATCGATAGACGGGAAAATGACACCCTGCTTTGCAAGGTTTCTCCCGCAGCGCCGCCGAACGGTCGCCCCTCCTGCGCGCCACTGGCCGCCCCGCCCAGAAGATGCTGTACACCGATACAGCCCTCATCCACCGCGCCACGGTTATAATCCCGCGCTTTGCGGCCACCCGCCGGCCGCCTTCCCCCGCAGTCGCAGGAAGAGTCATATGGACAGCATCAACGCCCGCATCGCCGAGGAACTCGGCGTCCGCCCG
>RRZT012257829.1_pt1 | contig 27392 bp, 20 predicted proteins | sample 2165551 | NCBI WGS metagenome assembly RRZT01 (sample SAMN10456910, study PRJNA506462) | wastewater metagenome | biome: wastewater; feature: sludge; material: wastewater sludge; isolation source: wastewater sludge with Escherichia coli K12::gfp cells carrying plasmid... | place: USA: Moscow, Idaho... | reverse complement strand
TGTCGGTTTTTTGAATTCTGGTTGGCGAGCCAGACCCTCGGCACTTGGGGAAATCAGCTGTGGCTGCTGTCTTCCGACCCTGACCAGGTTCACCGCACCTCAATGCGAGGAGACCCGCCAGACAGAACTATATCAAGGCAATGATTTTGCAGCAAGATGTTTTGAAAAAAGTTTGTTACTTTTTGTCTTTTACCTCGGTGAACTCTGCGTCGACAACGTTTTCGTCTTTCTGAGTTGAAGAGGCTTGATCGCCGCCAGCTGCTGCTGCACCTGCAGCGTTTGCTTGGCCATAGAGGTGTTCGCCTAGCTTTTGGCTGCTTGTCATTAGCGCTTGGGTTTTGGCTTCCATATCGGCTTTGTCATTGCCTTTTACAGATTCTTCCGCTGCTTTTAAAGCCGATTCAATGGCTGCTTTGTCTTCTGAGCTGACTTTGTCGCCGTGTTCTGCCAGTGCTTTCTTTACAGAACCAATCATAGTGTCGAGTTGATTTCGGGCATCAACCAGTTCGTGGGCGCGCTTATCTTCTTCCGCGTGGACTTCTGCGTCACGCACCATTTTTTGAATTTCTTCTTCAGACAGACCGGAGTTTGCTTTGATGGTGATTTGGTTTTCTTTACCAGTGGCCTTGTCTTTTGCTGAAACGTGCAAAATGCCATTGGCGTCTATGTCAAAAACCACTTCAATTTGTGGCACGCCCCGGGGTGCAGGCGGAATACCTTCTAGATTAAATTGTCCTAAGCTCTTATTACCAGTGGCCATTTCACGTTCGCCTTGCAGGACGTGAACCGTGACGGCATTTTGGTTGTCGCTCGCGGTAGAGAAAACCTGGCTGGCTTTGGTGGGGATGGTGGTGTTTTTGGGAATGAGTTTGGTCATTACACCGCCCATGGTTTCAATGCCTAGGGAAAGCGGGCTGACGTCTAGTAAAAGCACATCTGTGACATCGCCTTGGAGCACGCCGCCTTGGATGGAGGCGCCAATGGCCACGGCTTCGTCTGGGTTGACGTCGCGGCGGGGCTCTTTGCCAAAGAATTCTTTGACCTTGTCTTGTACGCGAGGCATGCGGGTTTGGCCGCCAACCAGGATAACGTCATTAATGTCTGAAACTTTAAGACCTGCATCTTTAATTGCAACGCGGCAAGGTTCAATAGTGCGTGTTACAAGATCTTCAACCAGGTTTTCGAATTTAGCCCGGGTGATTTTGATGGCCATGTGTTTGGGACCTGAAGCGTCTGCTGTGATGTAGGGCAGGTTCACTTCGGTTTGTGCGCTAGAAGAAAGCTCGATTTTTGCTTTTTCTGCGGCTTCTTTGAGACGTTGCAGGGCTAGGACGTCTTTTTTGAGATCTACACCTTGGTCTTTTTGGAATTCTGTGACTAAGTAGTCAATAATGCGTTGGTCAAAGTCTTCACCGCCTAAGAAGGTGTCGCCGTTTGTGGCGAGTACTTCAAATTGGTGTTCGCCATCGACTTCTGTGATTTCGATAATGGAAATGTCGAAAGTGCCACCGCCTAAGTCATAAATGGCGACCTTTGAATCTCCCGGTTTTTTATCCATACCAAAAGCAAGTGCGGCAGCAGTAGGCTCATTGATGATGCGTTTAACGTCAAGCCCGGCGATGCGTCCGGCGTCTTTGGTGGCTTGGCGCTGGCTGTCGTTAAAGTAAGCGGGTACGGTGATGACGGCTTCGCTTACTTCTTCACCCAAGTAGTCCTCTGCAGTTTTTTTCATTTTGCGTAGCACTTCTGCAGAAACTTGGGGGGGGGCCATTTTTTTGCCACGAACTTCAACCCAAGCGTCACCGTTATCTGCTTTTACAATGCTATAGGGCATGAGTTCGATATCTTTTTGAACTTCTCTTTCTTCAAATCTCCGCCCGATAAGACGCTTGACCGCAAAGAGTGTGTTGCGTGCGTTGGTTACGGCTTGGCGTTTGGCCGGTGCACCGGTAAGAATGTCGCCATCTTCTGCGTAAGCAACGACAGAGGGGGTTGTGCGAGCGCCTTCTGAGTTTTCAATAACCTTTGGTTGGCCGCCTTCCATCACGGAAACGCAGCTATTGGTGGTGCCTAAGTCAATGCCGATAATTTTGCCCATTTTTTCATGTCCTTTTTAAAATTAAAGCGCAATTTAATGTGACTGCGCTGCCATGAGACCCATATGGGGCTATGGCCATATTGCTTCAAGGGGTTTATGCAGTATTTTTTGCTTTAGAGACCATTACCATGGCCGGGCGGATGACGCGTTCGTAGAGCACGTAACCTTTTTGCAGCACCTGAATAACGGTATTGGGGTCTTCTTCTGCCTCAACGGCGCCAATTGCTTGGTGTTTGTTGGGGTCAAATTTTTGGCCCATGGGATTTTCTTCTTGTAGTTGCGCGTTTTCAAAGGCAGATTGGAGTTGTTTGAGTGTGAGCTCTACGCCTTGGCGTAAGTTTTCAATACTTGTATTTTCAGTATTCAGCGCTGCCTCCAAGCTGTCTTTTACCGGCAGGAGGGATTGTGCAAATTTTTCGCTAGCAAATTTGCTGGCTTTGGTGATGTCCTCTTGTGCACGGCGGCGTACGTTTTCGGCCTCAGCTTTTGCTCGTAAAAAGGCGTCTTGTAGTTCGCTGATTTTAGCTTGTGCAGCAAGGAGTGCGGCTTCCTGTGGGTTTTCAACAGGTAAGTCTTGCCCCTCTTGAGTAGCTTGTTCGGGTTGGTTAGGGGGGGTGTCATGTGTATCTTGCATTGGGTTTTACTCCATTGAAAGGGGATTCTAAAAGCCATTTCTAAAGTAGGGATGTTTAATAGAATTTCAAGTCTTTTTTGCAAATATACTCGGATGGAATTTGATTGTAGTCAAATTCGTAAAGTGTGAGAAAATGAGGCTTCTTTGCATATGTTGGTATTGATGCTATGAGCGACATGCCCCAGACTATTGATCATTACACCTTACTGCGCGAAGTTGGGCGTGGTGCAACGGCAACGGTTTACGAGGCAACTTCGTCCAAATTTACAGGTTCGGTGGCGCTTAAGTTGGTGCGCTTTGACGATAAAGCGAAAGATGCCGCAAGGTGGGATCGGCGGATGCTAAAGCTTTTACGAGCAGAAAAAGCGATGGCTGGGCGGATAAATCACCCTAATATTATCCGGGTGTTGGATGCAAAAATAGATACGCGAGAGGCTTATGTGGTTATGGAGTTTTTCCAAGGGCATTCGCTTGAGCGGTACTGTACCTACGAGAACCTTCTTCCTGTGCATCGTGTTATTAGTATTATTTTTAAGTGCGCAATGGCGTTGGATTACGCTTATCGTCAAGGTATTGTGCATCGAGATATTAAGCCAGCCAATATCATGGTTGATGACAAAGACAACGTCAAAATTACGGATTTTGGCTTGGCTTTGAATGTCAATAAACATATGGAAACCGATTCAACTTTTATCATGGGTGTCGGGTCACCGGCGTATATGTCGCCTGAGCAGGTGAAAGGTTACCCGTTGAATCAGAAAACGGATTTGTATTCTCTGGGGGTCGTATTGTTTCACATGCTCACAGGGCGTTTACCTTTTAGAGCAAAACATCCTGCTCAGTTGGTGTATCGCATCATTAATGCCGACCCTCCTTTGGTGACACAGCTTAATCCTGACGTGCCGGAAATGTTGAATAATATTCTGCGTAAGGCTTTAGAAAAAGATCTTTATTCTCGTTATAGAAATGGCTCTGAGTTTGCTAAAGATTTAACGGCCGTGCGGTATAAAATTTTGGATGAGGACGCTGTTGTTCCGGATGCTTCTCGTTTTGGTCAGCTGCGTAAGCTGTCCTTTTTTACAGAGTTTGAAGATGTAGAGATTTGGGAACTTTTGCGTATGTGCCCTTGGCGCCAGGTACAATCTTTGACAACCTTGGTGAAAGAAGGGGAGCGAGATCAACATTTTTCACTGATCGTAGAGGGTAAAGTTGAATTATCTGTAGGTGGGCGAAAAATTGCAGAGCTTTCAGCAGGGGATTTGTTTGGTGAAAGCGCCTATTTGGACGATGTGGAGCACCGTCAAATTGCTACAGTGGTCTCTATTGTGCCATTGACTTACTTAGAAATTAACCCTGTTGCGATGGCGATGGCGAGTGAGGAAACTCAGGAGCGTTTTCGGCAGCGCATGATGTCTGATGTAGTTAGAAAGATTCGGGCATCTTGGCAAATACTGGCCTCGCATAAAGGGGCCCAAGATGCGACACGTGGGCTGCACTTGCCCAGTGGGGACATGGATTTGCAACTGCTTGATTAAAGGGTACTGGCATGCAGCATCCTTTTTATAAAAGTGTTGTAGCACTGGGCGGGGGGGCAGGGCTTTTTTCTTTGTTGCGGGGGTTAAAGCATTTTCCCTTAGAGCTGACAGCCATTGTTACGATAGCGGACAATGGTGGCAGCTCCGGCCAGTTGCGCGAGCGGTTTGAAATGCCTCCCCCGGGAGATATTCGTAATGTTATTGCTGCTTTATCCGAGTCCGAGCCGTTGATCCAGCAATTATTTCAGTATCGTTTTAAAGATTCGCAAGTCGGTCTGGCAGGGCATCCTGTTGGGAATTTACTTTTAGCTGCTATGAATGAGATTACGGGGGATTTTGCTTCGGCCATCAGCGCAATTTGTAAGGTGCTCAATGTTAAAGGGCGTATTTTGCCCGCCTCGTTAATGCCCCCTCAGCTTTTTGCTCAACTTGTAGATGGGCGGGTAATTCAAGGTGAATCGGCTATTGGCAAAGCGCCTACAAAAATTGCGCGTGTTTTTTACGATAAACCGCATAAAACAAGCCGTGAAGTTATTGATGTAATTGAAAATGCGCAGGCCATTATTTTGGGACCGGGCAGTCTTTATACGAGTGTAATTGCTAATTTATTGATTCCTGATTTGAGGGCGGCACTTATCAAAAGCCGGGCTCAGAAGATTTACGTTGCCAATATTATGATGCAGTCAGAGGAAACCCGTGGCTATGGTGTGCATGATCACATTGAGGCTATTTACGCCCATCTGGGTGTAACTTCTTTTTTTGATACGGTATTTGTCAATACGCAGGAAATTCCTGCTGCGCACCGTCAGGCTTACATTAAGAAAGAGAATATAGGGCAAAGCCCGGTTGATTTCTCTAGACTTTATGCTTTAGGTGTTCAGGTGATAGGAGCAGATTTTTTGGACATGAAGGCTGATTTTGTGCGCCACGATGCGCTTAAACTGGCTGCAATGCTTTTTGCACATTTAATCGACTAAGGGATTCTAAGATGTTGCCCTTAAACTTTATTTGGAGTGTTTATGTCTTCTGAGGCTTTTGAATATCGCCAGCCCGGGTTGCGTCGTACGCTTAAGGCGCGCCATCTTTCAATGATTGCAATTGGCGGATCCATTGGCACGGGGCTTTTTGTGGCTTCAGGCGCTACAGTTTCTACTGCCGGCCCGGGCGGTGCGCTTATGGCCTATTTGTTGATTGGTGCAATGGTCTTTTTTTTAATGACAAGCCTAGGCGAGTTGGCTGCCTATATGCCGGTTTCGGGTTCTTTTGCAACCTATGGCGCGCATTTTGTGGATGAGGGATTTGGTTTCGCCTTAGGTTGGAATTATTGGTATAACTGGGCGGTGACGATTGCCGTGGAGCTGGCAGCAGCGCAGTTGGTGATGCAGTTTTGGTTTCCCAGCTTTCCTGGTTATATCTGGAGTGCCTTGTTTTTATTCGTGATGTTTTTGCTTAATGCTATTTCGGTTCGGGGTTTTGGTGAAGCAGAGTTTTGGTTTTCGTTGATCAAAGTTGTGACGGTCATAGTTTTTATTGGCCTAGGGCTGTTAATGATCTTGGGCATTATGGGGCCCGGTAGCCCGGGGCTGAAAAACATCATGGTGGGGGATGCACCTTTTGTAGGAGGCATTCCTGCGATGATCAGTGTCGCGATGATTGCCGGATTTTCATTTCAAGGTACAGAACTCATTGGTGTGGCCGCAGGCGAATCGGCAGACCCCGCGCGCAATATACCCAAAGCCATCAAGCAGGTATTCTGGCGGATTTTACTGTTTTATATCTTTGCAATTGCAGTGATTGGTTTGCTGATTCCTTACTACAACCCTAATTTAATTAAAACTGATGTCACGGAAATTGCGCTTTCGCCGTTTACACTGGTTTTTCAGCAGGCCGGCTTGGCTTTGGCTGCCAGTGTGATGAATGCGGTTATTTTAACAGCGGTCCTTTCTGCGGGAAATTCAGGTATGTACGCCTCCACGCGTATGCTTTATAACTTGTCGGTGGAAGGGCGGGCGCCCGGTGTATTTTCAAAATTAACGCGGTACGGTGTACCTATGAATGCGTTGTTGGCAACGACTGTGGTTGGCATGTTATGTTTTGGCACCTCTTTATTGGAGGGGCAAACGGTGTATTTATGGCTCCTTAATCTTTCGGGGATGAGTGGCTTTTTAGCATGGCTAGGCATTGCCATTTGCCATTACCGTTTTAGAAAAGGGTTTATGAAACAGGGCCTGGACTTGGCTATGTTGCCTTATCGTTCGCCGGTTTTTCCTTTGGGCACTTTATTTGCGCTAGGGATGTGTTTTTTAGTTATTTTTGGGCAAAGTTTTGAGGCTCTTCGCACAGGGAAATGGGAGTGGGGGTCAATTATTGCGTCTTACATAGGCATTCCTATATTTTTGATTTTATGGTTAGGCTATCGTTGGGTTAAGAAAACAAAAATTGTGCGTTATGAGGACATGGTGTTCCCACCGCCCCCTACAAAGGGTTCTTGAAGATCGTGTTGGGGTGTGAAAGCAAAGTAATTCGGTACCCTAATTTTTGGAGTGGCTGATTTTGCTTTGCTGATAGGCTGTTTGTTCCGGGCGGCTTTTATGGAAAGTTAGCTTGATAAAATTATTGAAGCAATAGGCAAAGCGGTATATTGTTTGCTGTTACGTTACATGCGCTGAAAAGCGTAACTTTAAATAGGATTGAATAATGAGTCATGCAAATCAAAGTACCGGGAGCGATCCCTCGCGCTTTAGGGCTATGATGCTGGCAGCTGTAGGGGTGGTGTATGGTGACATTGGCACCAGCCCGCTTTACACCCTGCGAGAAGTTTTTGGTGGGCATCATCCTTTGCCGGTGACGCCCGAGAATGTGCTTGGGGTATTGTCTCTGGCAATTTGGGCGCTGATTCTTGTTGTCACTATTAAGTACGTGTTGTTTATTTCCCGGGCAGACAACCATGGGGAAGGCGGCACGTTAGCGTTATGTACCTTGGCGCTTTCGCCAGGAAATTTATCGCCTCGTGGTAAAAAGATTTTAATCAGCCTAACCATGTTTGGCGCAGCACTTTTTTATGGTGATGGGATGATCACCCCGGCGATTTCTGTCCTCTCGGCGGTGGAGGGTTTGGAGGTAGCAGCACCTTCTTTGCATACATGGGTTATTCCGCTGACTGTTGCGATTTTGGTAGGCCTTTTTATGGTGCAGCGCAAAGGTAGCGCTAAAGTAGGTGCATTGTTTGGGCCTGTTATGGTGTTTTGGTTTTTGATTTTGGCGATATTGGGTATCGTCAATATGCTTCAAAACCCCAGTGTTTTAGTCGCAATCAATCCGATGTATGCCATTAATTATTTTGTGAACCATGGTGTACCCAGCTTTTTAATTTTGGCTTCCATTGTTCTAGCGGTAACAGGGGGCGAAGCGATTTATGCGGACATGGGCCATTTTGGCCGTCCTCCTATTATTGCTGCGTGGTTTCGCCTTATATTCCCGGCTTTGGTGCTCAATTATATGGGGCAGGGGGCTTTGATTTTGAAAGATCCTGCCGCTGTCAGTGATCCCTTCTTTTTGCTAGTACCGCATTTTTTACTTTACCCGTTGATTGCATTGGCAACTTTTGCAACCATTATTGCTTCTCAAGCTGTGATTTCAGGGGCGTTTTCTATGACTCGCCAAGCCATTCAAGTGGGTTTTGCGCCGCGTATGCACATGGTGCATACCTCTGAGGACGAGATTGGACAGATTTATATTCCGGCGCTTAACTGGTTTTTATTGGCAGCTGTGCTGACCTTGGTGCTTGGCTTTCGGTCTTCTAGTGCATTGGCTTCTGCGTACGGTATTGCAGTGACGCTAGAAATGGCGATTACGAGCATTTTGGCCTATTTTGTAATGACTGGCGTGTGGAAGTGGTCTAAGAAAAGATCTGGGTTGATTATGGTTGCGTTGCTTGTTGTGGACTTGGCTTTTGTGGCAGCTTGCGCAACCAAGATTCCAACGGGAGGCTGGTTTCCTATCGTTATGGCGACGATGATTTTTACTTTGTTGGCAACGTGGCACAGAGGCCGGGAACTTTTGGCCGAGCGCGTCCACAGTGATACGATTCCTTTAGACCTTTTTATAGGTTCGGTGTTGGGGGATCATCCTCCTGTGCGTGTAGAAGGTACCGCGATTTTCATGACTTCTTTCTTAGATGGCGTACCCCGGGCTTTGTTGCATAATATGCTTCATAACCATGTGCTGCACGAGCGGGTGGTGTTGCTCAATGTGGCGGTGACGACGACGCCTCACGTTTTACCGGGAGAAAGAATTAAGCTGGAAAAACTGGATGGAGGATTTTATCGGGCAAGCCTTCGTTTTGGTTATAAAGATGACCCTAATGTCCCGGCGGCCTTGCATGCTTGTGGTGCGTACGGCCTGCCCATTGAGATGATGGAAACCTCCTTCTTTTTAGGGCGGGATTCTTTGGCAGTCCGGAAACCAACAAAAATGGGTAAATGGCGCCAGAAGTTATTTATGGTGATGTACCGTAACGCAGGCAATGCTGCCGATTATTTTGGTATTCCTCCTAATCGTGTGGTGGAGTTGGGTACTCAAATTGAATTGTAGGTGTGTTTTTGTTGGGTTGAATTGATCTTTGCTTAGACCACAGGAGGTAGATATGCGTTACCGGCTTGCCCCTAGTATCTTATCGGCAGATTTCGCTAAACTTGGTCAAGAGGTGCACGATGTTATAGCCTCGGGCGCGGATTGGATTCACTTTGATGTGATGGACAATCATTACGTGCCTAATTTGACGGTTGGCCCGATGGTATGCCAGGCCATTCGGCCTTACACCGATGCGCCGATTGATGTGCATTTGATGGTGAAGCCTGTAGATAAAATGATTACTGATTTTGCGAAAGCCGGGGCAAACATCATTACGTTTCATCCAGAGGCCAGTGAGCATATTGATCGCAGTCTTGCGCTTATTAAAGAGCAGGGTTGTCAGGCAGGATTGGTACTAAATCCTGCAACCGGGCTCCAGTGTCTTGAACACGTGATGGATCGACTTGATGTGATCTTATTAATGAGTGTTAACCCCGGCTTTGGTGGGCAGGCTTTCATTCCGGAAACCTTGAATAAATTGCGTCAAGTACGTGCCAAAATCAACGCTTATGCCGAAAAGACCGGGCGCACAATACTGCTAGAAGTAGATGGTGGCGTGAAAGTAGAAAACATTGCACAAATTGCGCAAGCGGGGGCGGATACGTTTGTAGCGGGTTCTGCGATTTTTAATGCGCCTAGTGCCCAAAGTCCGCATCGGTACGACGAAGTCATTGCACATTTAAGAGCCGCTTTGGCTTAAAGTGTGTTGTTTAAAATCGCTTTCGTTAAAGCGTGTTCGTTAAAAAAACCGGGTGTATTAGGCCCGGTTTTTTAATGCTCAGCTTTTTGCTTAAAGCACAGCAGATTGGGTGTTTTGCGATTAACCTTTTACGCCACCTGCTGTGAGGCCAGAGACAATCCAGCGTTGAGCTAATGAGAACACTAGCGTAATCGGTAGGCCGGAGAGGACGGCTGCCGCCGCAAAATCACCCCAGAGGTATTTTTGCTCGTAGAGGTAGAACTTGGAGCCGACGGCTAAGGTAAGGTTTGCCTCTTGGCGGAGCAAGATGGAGGCGACAGGGTATTCAATAATGGCGCCAATAAAGGCTAGTACAAAAACCACCACTAAGATAGGGACAGCCATGGGCAGCAGAATGTGCCGAAAAGCTTGCCAGTGGGTGGCGCCGTCGACTTTTGCACACTCCTCTATTTCGTAGGGGATAGTGTCAAAATAGCCGCGAATGGTCCAAATGTGCATAGCAACCCCGCCTAAGTAGGCCAGAATCACCCCGGCATGGGTTTCTACGCCTAACCAGGGAGCGTAGGTGCTGATTGTTTCAAAAATGGCGTAAATGGCCACCAGCGCTAACACGGCCGGGAACATTTGGAGCAGCATCATGCTGCTGAGGATGCTGCCTTTAAAACGAAACTTGAGCCGGGCAAATGCGTAAGCTGCGGTGGTGGAGATAACAACAATTAAAAAGGCTGAAATGCTGGCGATTTTAATGGAGTTCCATAACCAGCGCATGACCGGGAAAGGTGGTTCAACCAAGCTGCCATCGCTAGCTTGGTAAGACATGCCCAGCGCAAGTTGCCAGTGTTCAAAGCTGATTTCAGAGGGAATCAAGCTGCCGGTTGCAAAGTTGCCCGGGCGCAGGGAGATGGAAACGACCGCAAGCAACGGAAAAACGGTGAAGCAGATAAATGCAATCAAAAATACGTGTGCGGCCAGTAAGCGCCAGCGCTGGTTTTTTCCGGTAACGATAGCCATTAGCGTGTCTCCTGCTGATTGACTTTCATGAGTTTGAGATTCCAAGCGGATAAGATTGCCACGAGGATGAAAATAACCGTTGAAATCGCTGCAGCTAAGCCAAAGTTTTGCCCAGAGTCTTGGAAGGCAATTCGGTAGGTGTAGCTGACGAGGATGTCTGTTGTGCCAGCTGGGACGCGGGTGTTGATAAAGTCGGGCCGGCCACCGGTCAAGAGTGTGATAAGCACAAAGTTGTTAAAGTTAAATGCGAAGGAGGCGATTAATAGCGGGGTCAATGGCTTCATAACCAAGGGGAAAGTGATCTTGAAGAAGTTCATGATCGGGCTGGCCCCGGCCAGCGCAGAGGCTTCGTACAAATCGCTAGGAATGGATTTGATCAGACCAGTCACTAAAATCATGATGTAGGGGTAGCCCAGCCATGTATTCACGATCAAAAGCATGCTTTTGGCGAGGAGGGGGTCTGCAAACCAAGCCGGTTTAATGCCGAATAGGGCTTCGAGAATATAGTTGATTTCACCGAAGTTTTGATTAAAAAGTCCCCGCCAAACCAGTATGGAGATAAAGCCGGGCACGGCGTAGGGGAGGAAAAGTAAGGTGCGATAGAGTGTTTTAAACGGGAGTGGTTCCCAGTTCAGGAGCACCGCGAGCGTGGAGCCGACAGCAAGGGTGAATAGGACGGTCAGCCCGGCAAAAACCACTGTCCAGATAAAGATGCTGACAAAGGGGCCTTGAAATTCTTTGTCCGTGAGCATGCGTGTGTAGTTGCCCCAGCCAATGCCGACTTTAAAGCCGGGCTGCACGGTTTCACCATCTTCATATTGGTAAAAGCCGGTTTCAAAATTAGCTTTGGCAATTTTGCCGGTCTGTTTGTTTTTAAGTTGATGCTCGGATTCTGCCACCCACAGATGTTCTCTGACGCCAAACTCCCTGAGGCCGACATAGGAAAGTTCATGTTTGTCTGGTGTAACGAGAACCAGTTCGGAAAGTTCGTTGCGGTGTTTGATGACCTCAGACATTGGGAGCGCTTCGCCTAAGGAAATACCCGCATGGGCAGCATCTGTCGCCTGAACTTTGATAGGCGCTTTGGCTGCTTTTAGTGCTAAGGGTGCGCTGATAAGCGCTTTGTGCTCAACGGGGTTTGCGTTGTCAGTTGCCTCTGCATCACTCTCAGATTTAGGTACAAGCTTGATGCGATATTCTGCGCCGTCTTCATGCAGGGTAAAAAGATAAGGATCTTGCGCACTGGGGACGGATTGTTCGAGCAAGTAGGCTTTGGCGCGCTCGAATGAGAGTAGATTGGTCGATGAGTAGTTTGTAAAGCCAATCTGAACGGTAAAAACAAGAGGAAAGACAACAAAGACCATCATGCCCGCAATGCCGGGGTACAGATACCGCCAAGCAACGGAGGTGCTAAAGCCATAGACGTAGATGCCACTGGCAAATAAGGCCAGCAAAATAGCCGCAGCCGTGGCCTGACCCGATGCGTACATTATGAAAACACCGTATAGGCCAAGCAAAACTACTGCGCCAAGTACAGTCCAATGCCAAGTTTTAAGTTCGTGTGCACGCCTCATGGTATTAACCTAAAGTCAAAAATTTAAAATAGGCGCAATTTACGCGTTGCCTCAAGTCCCGTTTGAGCAGAACTTTGCGCCCAGAGTGTTGTACCCCGGGCGCTGCGCTATGTCACTTGTTTGTTATGCGTGCGGCTGCTGCATCAAGCGCTTCTTTTGCTGATTGGCGGCCGTTTGTAATATTTTCCATTGCGGAGATGGTGGAGGACCAGAACTTGCTCATTTCTGGAATGTTGGGCATAGGTACGCCACGTTTAACGTTTTCCATAGTGGCTTTAATATGCTCATTGCTTGAGAGTTCTGCATAAAAAGCTTTATTGGCGGGGGTGCCTAAAGCAACGTCTGCGTTAATTGTTTTGAGGCCTTCAACGCTCATGACGCTGTTTTCTAGGAACTCTTTAGCCAAGTCTTTTTGTTTGCTAGGCGCAGCAATCATGCAGCCCAGTACGGCAACGAAGCCTTTTGCTTGCTTGCCGTTAACATCCGGTAAGGGGGCAACGCCAAAATCAATTTTGCTCTTTTTGGCATTATCCCAAGCCCAAGGACCGGAGATCATCATGGCGACATTGCCTTTATGGAATTCGCCTTCCATTTGGGTGTAATCCACGCCTTTAGGCATCAAACCGTCTTTGACCAGTTTTGCAATGAGCTCTGCGCCTTTGATTGAGCCTTCGTTGTTAACGCCAACTTTGGTAGCGTCATAGCCGCCTTGTCCATCTGGTGCGAAGGTGTAACCGCCACCGGCCGCCATGAAAGGCCAGCTAAAGAAGGAGTTGTTGTAGGCCCATAAAATGGCGTGTTTGTTTTGCTTTTGGAACTCTTTGTCCATTGCAATAATTTCATCAAAGTTTTTGGGCGGTGTTTTAACCAGGGCTTTGTTGTAGATGAGGCCAATGGTTTCAACGGAAAGAGGATATGCCCAGGTTTTGCCTTTGTAGGTAATAGGTGGCCAAGCGCTGGCATCTACCTCATCTTTGATTTTTTTGCTGGGTTCGATTGGGGTGAGTAAGCCTGATTGTGCCCATTCGCCAATGCGGTCATTTGGCCAGCAGAATACGTCCGGCCCTTTGCCTGCGCCAGCGGCTTGCGTAAATTTGGTGGGTGCGTCTTCAGGATGTTCTACAGTAACTTTGATGCCGGTTTTCTTCGTAAATGCATCGCCTACTTTTTGCAGGCCGTTGTAACCCTTGTCGCCATTGATCCAAACAAGCAGCCCGGCATCTTGCGCGAGTACTGGTGTTGCTAAGCTTGCGCAGGCCGTCAGGACTGCTGTGCTGAGGATTGTCTTTAGTACAGTATGGGCCATTTTCATCTCCTTGCTATTTAAGAAAACCAGGGGGCTTCCTGGGTTATGTTCACAAATCAGCTGGGCTGTTTTTGTGGAATGCGGTAGTGGCGCTTAAAGGCTTGGCCTTGATCATCAAAAAGGTAGCAGTGTTCAGGGCTAACGCCTAAACGCACTGCATCACCCGATTCAACAACCGTATCGCCGGGTAAGTCAACAGTCAGCGGCTCATTCATGCCTTCTAGTGGAAAGTAAGCATTGGTGACGCTGCCAAGTGATTCTACAAAAAGTACGGTCGACTCAATTGTATTTTCATGCCGATTAAGGTCAAAGCTTTCAGGGCGGACGCCGAGGGTAACTTGGTCACCCGGTTTTGCGTTAGAGGCGTCAACGTGTGCTTCTACGATAAAGCCCCCGGGTAAACGTACTCTTGCGCGCCGTAAATCGGCTTCAATTATGACGCCCTTAATCAGGTTCATTTTTGGAGAACCAATAAAACCGGCTACAAAAAGATTTTGTGGGTAGTGGTACAACTCCATTGGAGTGCCCACTTGTTCAAGTTTGCCGGCAGACAGTACCACGATGCGGTCGGCCAATGTCATAGCCTCCACTTGGTCGTGGGTGACGTAGATCATGGTGGTTTTAAGATCTTCATGCAGCTTGGCAAATTCGTAGCGCATTCGCACGCGTAAGGCTGCGTCTAGGTTTGAGAGGGGTTCGTCAAAGAGGAATACCTCAGGTTTGCGCACAATGGCCCGGCCAATGGCAACCCGCTGGCGTTGCCCGCCGGAGAGGTCTTTAGGTTTTCGTTCCAATAGGTGTTCTATATGTAGAATTTTGGCGGCGCCATTGACGGCTGTTTTGATTTCTTCATCGCTCATTTTGAGCAACTTCAGGCCAAATGCCATGTTGTCGAACAAGGACATATGCGGGTATAGGGCATAGGACTGAAATACCATCGCAATGCCGCGTTCCGCAGGGGGAATGTCATTGACGCGAGTGTTTTTGATAAACAGGTCGCCGGCGCTGATCTCTTCTAGCCCGGCAATCATACGTAGCAAGGTTGATTTTCCACAGCCTGATGGGCCTACGAACACGACAAATTCCCCATCATTGATATGCAGATTGATGTCTTGCATAACCTTTACATCACCATACTGCTTGACGATATGGTTTAGCCGTACGTCACCCATAATTACCTTTGCTCCTTATTGATTTGAAATGAGTTTTGTTTAAAACCACCGGATTGCAGGGTGTGTGGATTCCTTAGCTATCTGTTCGCTCGAAAAACGAACTTATAGAAATTTAACAATTTAGAGACGATCTTGCAATTAATTTATTCTATATTGTCATTAAAACACGCTCTGCTAAAAAGCTGCCTAAAGTAATAAATTCCAGTAAACTTTGTCTGGTCTTGAGTTTAATCACAGATTCTTTTGCTGTAAAAAAGATTTTGAACAAATTTGAATTGCTTTAAATTTAGGAGTTTTTATGACGCAAGGTACTTATTTTACGCCCACACCTTCAGAAGAGGTACAAGCTTCATTGCGCAAGGCGCTAAAAATGCGTGGTCATCGGCGAGGACAATTTACCCCGCTCGATAGTTGGATGCGCGCTAGCGCAAATGCTTGCCGACCCGAGTTGACAGAGCGTTGGCATGAGACGCAAGCAGAGGATAGTGAAAGTGGGCAGCGTAGGGTGCATTACCTATCCATGGAATTTTTAATGGGGCGTACCTTGCGTAATGCGCTGGATGCTTTAAATTTGTCTGCTACGTTTGATGAAGCGGCCGTAAAGGCCGGGTTAGAGCCTGCAGATATTTTTGACCGCGAACGGGATGCGGCGTTGGGTAATGGTGGGCTTGGCCGTTTGGCAGCGTGTTTTTTAGACTCTTTAGCAACGCTTGGTGTGCCTTCATTTGGCTATTGTTTGCGTTATGAGTACGGTATGTTTGCGCAACGTATTCAAGATGGTCGCCAGGTTGAGCAACCTGACGATTGGTTGCATTACGGCACACCTTGGGAGTTCCCTCGGCCAGAGTTGCGTTATCGAGTCGGTTTTGGTGGGCATGTGGTGGCAGAAGGTTCGCATGGCCAGTCTGTGCGTCGTTGGGAGCCAGCAGAGATTATTGAGGCTAATGCTTTCGATATGATTATTCCCGGCCATGGCACACGCCGTGTTTCAACTTTGCGCCAATGGAAGGCCGGTGCATTGACACCTTTAGATTTTACGGCTTTTTCCCGGGGCGATTATGTGGCGGCAGCGGCGCAGCGTTTGAACGCAGAGCGCCTTAACTGGGTGTTATACCCGGACGATAGCACGGAGGCCGGGCGGGATCTGCGTTTGCGCCAAGAGTTCATGCTTGTGAGCGCTTCTTTACAAGATATGATGGCTCGTCACATGGCCGAGTACGGTAGTTTGCAGCAGTTTGGTGAAAAAGTGGCCGTGCATTTAAATGACACACATCCTGCTTTAGCGTGTATAGAGCTGCTTCGTCTGTTGATTGATGTGCACGGCATGAGTAGGGAGGAGGCATATCAGCAGACTTTGATGGCAACTTCTTATACCAATCATACGTTAATGCCGGAAGCGCTCGAAACTTGGCCGGTTCGTATGATTGAGGCGTTATTACCACGGCATTTAGAGCTGATTTATGACTTGAATGCGGTTTTCCTGCGGGAAGTGGCAGAACGTTTCCCCGGGGACTCAGAGTTAATCTCACGTGTTTCACTCATTGACGAGCATGGTGAGCGTCGCGTGCGGATGGCTAATGTATCTATTGTGCTTTCACATCATATAAATGGTGTTTCAAAGCTTCATTCAGATTTGATGGTCGAAACGATTTTTGCTGATTTCGCGCGTATTTTCCCGGCACGTTTCTGTAATATTACCAATGGTGTGACGCCACGCCGTTGGTTAGCGCATTGCAACCGGCCTTTGTCAAACATTTTGGATCAGACTTTGGGCGCAAAATGGCGCTCTAATTTGGACCTATTGCAAAAATTAGCGCCCGGTGGCCAAGTAGATACTGCTTTGGCTCAGCGAATCAGCGAGGCTAAGCGTGTGAATAAGGTCCGTTTGGCAGATGTAATTCGACGTCAGACGGGAATCATGGTTTCGCCAGATAGTCTTTTTGATGTGCAAATTAAGCGTGTGCATGAGTACAAACGCCAGCTTTTAAATTTATTGCATGTGGTTGCACGTTATCAGGCCATTTTGGCAAATCCAGAAAAAAAATGGACGCCTCGTACGGTCATTTTTGCGGGCAAAGCTGCTAGTGCTTACGTTGCGGCAAAAAGTATTATTCGTTTGGCACACAATATTGGTCGTACGATCAATAGTGATCCACGGGTGGGGGATAAGCTCAAAGTAGTGTTTTTACCAAACTACTGTGTTTCTTTGGCTGAATATATTTTCCCGGCAGCAGATTTATCTGAACAAATTTCCACAGCGGGCACAGAGGCTTCTGGGACTGGGAATATGAAATTTGCCTTAAATGGAGCCCTGACTATTGGCACGTGGGACGGTGCAAATATTGAAATGGCCGAACGTATTGGCAAAGAGAACATGTTTATTTTTGGTTTGTTGACCGAAGAGGTACTCGCGCTCAAACAGCATGGCTATAATCCTCGTCAGTACTATGAAGAAAACCCCGTACTGCGCGCTGCAATTGACGCAATTGGTAATGGTGATTTTAGCCACGGCGAGCAAAACCGCTATCGGTTGTTGATGGATAACCTGCTTAATCGCGACCATTATTTGCTCCTGGCGGATTTTGCCGAATATTGCAAAGCGCAAGAACGGGTTGATGAGGCGTTTGAAGATAAAGCTGGGTGGGCCCAAAAAGTGGTCCGTAATATTTCGGCAATGGGATTCTTTTCCAGCGACCGGACTATTGCAGATTACGCAAAGCACATCTGGAACGCGCCATTGAATTTGCCCGAGTCTTAAATAGACTGATTGGCTCGCACACCCGTCTCTGGGCGGGTGCCTTTTGTTTTTAGTCTTTCAGGAGTTTAGATATATGCTTAGTGAAGACGATCTTGTAGCTTTAATGGCTGCCCGGCACCCGAACCCATTTTCTGTTTTGGGTCTGCATGCCGATGAAAAAGGGCGGTTTTGGGTGCGGGCTTTGTTGCCCGGCGCACGGGAAGTGAGCCTGCTAGATAAAACAACGGGGGAGAAAATTGTTGGGCTTCAAGCACGTAACGCGGAAGGTTTCTTTGAGGCCATGGTGCCCGGGCGAAAAAAGCGTTTCGTCTACCAATTTGCGGTAAAGTGGCACCATGGGCAAGAAGGTGTTTATGAGGATGCCTATCGTTTTTTAAGTAGTATTGGTGAGCAAGACCTGTATTTTTTGGGTGAAGGTTCTCACTTGCGGCCTTATACCGTTTTAGGCGCTCATCCTATGACGATTGATGGGGTCAGCGGCGTGCGTTTTGCCGTGTGGGCACCCAATGCGCAGCGTGTAAGTGTGGTGGGGGATTTTAACGCTTGGGATAGCCGTCGCCATCCGATGCGCGTGCACTATGGCATCGGCGTGTGGGAAATTTTTATTCCACATGTTGCCGTAGGAGATTGCTATAAATACGAAATTCGTACCCGGCACGGGTGGGTGCTTCCTCAAAAAGCTGACCCCTACGCGTTTGCGACAGAAAAGCGTCCATCAACTGCCAGCGTGGTGGGGCAATTGCCGCCTTTACATACGCTGCCTGATAAGCGTCAAACAGCGAATCAGCGCGAAGCCCCCATTTCAATTTATGAGATGCATTTAGGCTCTTGGCAACGTAATGAGGAGGGTGGATTTTTAACGTGGGACGAACTGGCCCTTCGGGTGCCGGCCTATGTGAAAACATTAGGCTTTACGCATATTGAGCTTTTGCCTGTTACAGAACATCCTTTTGACGGCTCTTGGGGTTATCAGACGCTTTCACAGTTTTCACCCACGGCGCGCTTTGGCGATCCTGCGGGCTTACAACGTTTTGTGGAGGCTTGTCATCAGGCCGGTCTTGGACTGATTTTAGACTGGGTGCCGGGGCATTTCCCTATTGATGCGCATGGTCTAGCACAGTTTGATGGCACAGCGCTTTATGAATATCCCGACCCTAAAGAGGGTTACCATCAAGATTGGAATACGGCTATTTATAACTTTAGCCGGACAGAGGTACGTAATTTCCTGACAGCCAGCGCCCTGTTTTGGGCTGAGCGGTATGGTTTTGATGGTTTGCGTGTTGATGCTGTGGCTTCAATGCTATATCGAGATTACAGCCGTGAAGAAGGACAGTGGATTCCAAATGTTCATGGCGGGCGAGAAAATTTGGAAGCTATTTCGCTTCTCAAGCATATTAACGTCGTGTTGGGTGAACATGCCCCGGGCGTGATGACGTTGGCGGAAGAGTCAACGGCGTTTCCCGGTGTTTCTAAGCCGGTTTTTGCCGGAGGGCTGGGGTTTTATTACAAGTGGAATATGGGTTGGATGCATGACACCCTTAAGTACATGCAAACAGACCCTATTTATCGGCGCTGGCATCAAAATCAGCTGACTTTTGGTTTGATTTACGCCTTTTCAGAGAATTTTGTGTTGCCGCTTTCGCATGATGAGGTTGTGCATGGTAAAGGGTCTCTCATTAGTAAAATGCCGGGAGACCGTTGGCAGCGCTTTGCAAACCTGCGCGCATACTATGGGTTTATGTGGGCGCATCCGGGCAAGAAACTTTTATTCATGGGCGGGGAGTTTGCCCAGGAGCCCGAGTGGAACGCAGAGGCAAGTTTGGATTGGCGTGCGCTCGAAAGGCCAGAGCACCAAGGTGTGCAACGTTTGGTCACGGATTTAAATCAACTTTATCGCACCGTTCCGGCTTTGCATCGCCTAGATTGCATGCCAGAAGGCTTCCAGTGGATGAGTTTGAATGATGCGCATCAGTCTGTGATTGCTTTTATTCGTACAGACGGTACGCATAAGATGTTGGTCGTCTGTAATTTTACGCCGGTGCCGAGAACAGGTTACCGCTTAGGTGTGCCAGGTGGGCATGGTTGGCGTGAAGTGCTCAATACCGATGCTGCACTCTATGGGGGTAGTAATTGTGGCAACCAGGGTGGCATCTTGCAGACCGAGTTTATTCCAATAGACGGGCAACCGGCCTCGGTTGTGTTGACTTTACCGCCTTTAGGAACGATTTACCTGGAGTGTGTATGAGTTTTACTTTGAGCGCGGGTGCGCCTTTCCCTTTAGGTGCAACTTTAACCGCGCAAGGCGTTAATTTTGCGCTGGCCAGTGAACATGCTGAGAAAGTGGAGTTGGTTTTCTTAGACGCTACTGGCCAGACGACAATTTCTTCTGTTTTTTTGCCGGTTCGTACGCAGGGTGTTTTTCATGGTTTTTTGGAAGGGAGCCCATCGTCTCTTGTAGGGCTGTTGTATGGTTTTCGGGTGTATGGCGAATATGCACCTGAGAAAGGGCACCATTTTAACCCTGCAAAATTATTGATTGACCCTTATGCGCTAGAGCTACAGGGGACTTTAGAGTGGGATCACGATATTTTTGCCTATAACAGCGATACCCCGCTCGGGTATCGTAGTATTAATAAGCAAAATAGCCTGCCTTATGTGCCTAAAGCTCGGGTGTCTAAGCCTTTGCCGCCGATCATGCCCTCTTCGCTGGCGCCTTGGCGTCATGATGAAGCGCATACTGTGATTTATGAGTTGCATGTAAAGGGCTTTTCTAAATTAAATTCCGCTGTGCCAGAACGTCTGCGTGGCACTTATGCTGGATTAGCGCATCCGGCTAGCATTGAGCGGATGAAAGCATTGGGTGTGACCACTTTGAGCTTGCTGCCGGTCACTTATGCAGTGGATGAGCGTTTTTTAGTGAGACAAGGGCGTATTAACTATTGGGGATACAACCCTATTGCATTTTTCGCCATTGCGCCACGTTATAGCTGTACGCCAGAGGATCCCACCGCAACGCGGCACGAGTTTCGCGCAATGGTCGATGCCTTGCACGCAGCCGGTTTGGAAGTGTTGATGGATGTGGTTTATAACCATACAGCCGAGGGGGGAGAGCGGGGGCCTGCAATCAGTTTTCGCGGAATTGACCATGCAACTTACTACCGTTTATGCCCTGGCGATCCTTTGCACTGTGAGAATTTAACCGGGTGTGGCAACACGCTGAATGCTTCGCACCCACGGGTTACACAGTTGATTCTGGATAGTTTACGCCATTGGGTGACGCAATATGGCATAGACGGTTTTCGTTTTGACTTGGCGGCAACACTTGGGCGCACTGATCAAGGGTTTTCCAGCCAAGCCGCCTTTTTTACCGCAATGCAGCAAGACCCTGTGCTCAATCAAGTCAAGATGATTGCTGAGCCTTGGGATATTGGCTATGGCGGTTACCAGCTTGGGCGTTTTCCTAGGCAGTTTCAGGAGTGGAACGATAAATTCCGTGACAGCATGCGTCGTTACTGGCTGACCGGGGAGACCGGGCGAGGCGAGTTTACGCAGCGCCTATGTGCTTCCAGCGATTTGTTTAGCTATGGCCATCGTAATGTTTTTTCCAGTATTAATTACATTAGCTCGCACGATGGTTTTACCCTAGCGGATATGACCAGCTACAACAGTAAGCATAACGAAGCTAATGGCGAAGATAACCGGGATGGGCGTAGTGGTGAGCCGGCTTACAACTGCGGGGTGGAGGGGGCAACGGATGCGCCCGAAGTCTTACAATTGCGGGCAAAAATGCAGCGAGCACTTTTGGCAACGCTGTTTCTATCGCGTGGCACACCCATGATACGCGCCGGGGATGAAATTGCGCAGAGCCAGCAAGGGAATAACAACGCCTATTGTCAGGACAATTCTTTAAGTTGGATTTATTGGACGGCTGAGAATGAGGGGTCAGCCGCGTTTGTTGCAAAACTGATTCGCTTTCGTCAGAGTAGCCCGTGGCTAACCGCACCAGCTTGGCTCGATGAGCATGCTTTTGAATGGCGTACGCCGAACGGCACGCCAATGCGAGCGGAAGACTGGCATAACGGTGCGGAACGTAGTATTGCACTGTGCTTTGGTCCTTCGGCAAAATACCTCGATCGTCTGTTGCTCTTATTTAACCCTCATAAAGAAAAACAGCATTTTGTATTACCGGATGGGGACTGGCGGATTGTGCTTGACACCGCGCAGTTTGAGGATAGCCCTGTGCAGCTTATTCAATCGGCAGGGGTTGATGTAGAAGGGCATAGCCTTTGTGTGTTACTGCCTTTGCCGGCCCCTGATTAAATTAGAACTTGAGTAATGTGAAGAAAATTTGATTATTTTTTGAAAGGTTTATTCGATGCTTAATCAACGAACCAGTGGCATATTACTTCACCCCACCAGTTTGCCAGGGCCACACGGCTGTGGCGATTTTGGTCCCAATGCTTATTACTTTGTGGACTGGCTCTCCGGTGCCGGGCAGCGCACGTGGCAAGTTTTGCCTTTGATGCCGGTCGGCCCGGGAGATTCCCCCTATTACAGCGTGAGTGCTTTTGCAGGTAATCCGTTGCTGGTGGCCTTGGAGCCGCTCATTGAGCGCGGCTGGCTTGCATCTATTGAACCTGCTGAGCTAACGGGGTTTAGCGCACATAGCACGGAATATTGCAAAGTCATTCCTTGGCGCATGGAAAAGCTACGCCAGGCTTATGAAGGCTTTAAAGCACGCGCTAGCGCGCAAGAGCAAACCGCTTTTGCTGATTGGGTTCGCGCACAAGGTGACTGGCTGCGGGATTATGCCTTGTTTATGGCCATTGATACGCATGTTCAGTCTCACTCTGGCTATAAACCTTGGAATGAATGGGAGCCAGATCTCGCCCAGCGTAAACCTGCCGCACTCAAAAAAGTAGCTCAGACGCATGCAGATGAAATTGCTTTTTGGCAATTTATTCAATGGAATTTTGATACCCAGTGGCAAAGCTTGCGTGCTTATGCCAAGGAGAAAGGCATTGCCATTATTGGCGACTTGCCGATTTTTGTGGCACATCATAGTGCAGACGTTTGGGCGCGTCCGGATTTGTTTGAATTGGATAAGACGGGTGCCCAACAAGTCGTGGCAGGTGTGCCGCCAGACTTTTTCTCCCCCACCGGTCAGCGCTGGGGCAACCCCTTATACAAATGGCGGGCGCACGAAAAAGAGCATTTTGCTTGGTGGATTACCCGATTGCGTCGTCAGTTTGAATTGGCTGATATCGTACGGATCGACCACTTTAGAGGCTTTGCCGCATACTGGGAAGTGCCGGGCACATGCCCCACGGCTGAGGAGGGGCGCTGGGTGCCCGCACCGGGTGAAAAGCTTTTCAAAGCTATTGAAAAAGCTATGGGGCCGGTGCCGATTATTGCAGAAGACTTGGGCGTGATTACCCCGGATGTAGACGCGCTGCGCAATCAGTTTAAATTTCCGGGTATGCGCATTGTGCAGTTTGGTTTTTCGGGAGAGGCTGACCACGAGTTTTTGCCGCATAACTTCTCAGCTAACACTGTCGCCTATACGGGTACGCACGATAATGACACCGCCCGGGGCTGGTTTGCCACCGCTACTGCCCGGGAGCGTAGCTATGCCCAATCCTACTTAAACGTAGGCGAAGCGGATATTCATTGGGGCATGATTCGCGCCACACTGGCAAGCGTAGCTAATACCGTGATTTTCCCCTTGCAAGACGTGCTGGGGTTAGATGGCTACCACCGCATGAACACCCCCGGTCAAGCAAGTGGTGCGTGGGCGTGGCGCTTTAACTGGGATTGGGTAGGTTCACATCCTGGTGGGCATCTGGCTTATCTTTGTGCATTATATGGCCGGGCACCAATGGCCAGATTAAATTTGCCGGACTATCCCGCAGACAAGCCTCAACCTTAAGCGAATCATCTAAACGCCCCGCTTGCGGGGCGTTTAAGTTTAGAATTCACGTTTTATACAGAAAGGGATTTTTATGCAAACAACGACACTAGCGGTTCAAGGGATGCACTGCCAAGGCTGTGTGCGTACACTTCAGGCACAGTTAATGGCTTTGCCTGGTGTTGAAAAAGCAGATGTGCAAATTGGCCAAGTGAGCTTGCAGCATCAAGAAACTTTGTCTCTTGCTGAGATTATTAATGTGATAGAAGAGGCCGGGTTTGATGCCTCTGTGCCAAGCTGAATGTGTAGATTGAGCCTCCACTGGGAGGCGGTGATTTGTTAAGTTTTAGGTGGCGTATAGCGTAATGGTAGGCTAGCTTCATGGGTTGTCAAAGAGTTTTACCCGTTTGCGCTGCTATGTATTTTGTATTTTTTGAAGGTTATCTTCAATTTCATGAATAGCAGCTCGCAGTACTTGCAAACAGATCTTTGCTGTATGTTCCCGAGGGGAGAAGCCTGAGCTCATTTGCTCAAATGGATGTATATAGTTACGAAAATCTCTAAGCGAGTGACTAAATTTATGTGTGTCATGTTGTATTAGTCCGAGTTCTTTTGCCACATCAATGAAGTTGCTTAGACTCCATTCCTGGAATGGCTTAACTTTTGAATCGTTTTTTTTAGGTGATGATTTTGCAGAATTGAATTGTTTTGGATGTTGTATAGCTAATCCGAGGAGAATACCCTCAAGAGTGCTTCCAGCTATGAGTATGACTGCCAAGGGGGCTTTAGAAATAAAGCACTTTTCAATCTCTTGGATCCTATGTTGAAGGACATCAGTAATAGCGCTTTCTAATTTCAGGTCTTGTATATTGACGTGGGTGAACTCGCGGTTCAAAAACTCGTTTTCTAAATTTTCTTGTTTTTCAGATTTTATTTCGACTTTTTCGAGCTTTTTAAAGTTGATGTTGTCTTTTTGTCGAACAATTTTCCATTTGTCAAAAGCAAGATATTGGTTGAATTCATCTATCAGAGAATCTAGTTTTTGAATTTGACCAATGAAGTTAATAGGAGCGAAGGTGTTTTTGATGCATTTATCAAGGGCTGGCGTACCATTGATTTTTTCTAAACATTCCTTGGTGAATTGCCAACGAGAAGGGAAGCCTTTGCCGTATGTATCTTTAAATCCTAGGTCATTAAAAAATTGGACTAGATTTGGGCCAGAACGATACTCTGATTTTTCATTAATTATTTCTTGAAGATTCTTTAGTGTTTGTTTACAGAGGATCATTGGTTAGATGCTCGTGATGTTGGTCAGTAGTGTTGTTAGGCATAATGAGTTCTAGTGAGTGGCCCATGGGATGTTTCATATTTGTGGATTTATTAGGTTTGGTGGGCATAACATCAAGTATTCCTTAAATATGCCATTTAAGGTAAGAGCCTCCGGGAGGAGGCGGACGTTTGAGCGTGTTGCTTTTTAGTGCCTTGCGGACCAGTTTGTTGTTTGAGAGTGGGTAAAGCATGGCTTTGTATGCGGTTATTTTTTAGGCATTTGCGCTTGTGTACACAGGCTTGAGCCAGTAGGGTAAGCGCGTACGTTTTGGCCAATGGTTTGCGCAAGTGCATACGTTGCTTCAGAGAGGGCGAGCACGGTGTCTTTGGGGGTGTTGCCTTTTAAGGGGGCGTTGAGGTTGGTTTGGCAGAGTAGGGTGGGGCCTTCTGGCAGGGCGCGTAGGCTCCAGTTTGCGCGAATCTGGGCGCCTGTTTGGGCGTGAGCTACAAATTGTTCAATGTTTAAGCTGATTCTGTAGCGGGGAATGTTGATATTCAGCCCGGCGGCAGTGCGGTTTTCGATGGCTTGCGCGCTTTCCCATAGGCCGCGTTGGAGGACTTGGCGCACCTCATCTTCAAGCGGCCCGGCCCAGCGATCTTGGGGGAGGCGGGTGATGGTTTGATCTGCTTGGGTAATGAGCAGGCGATCTTGGTCTAGTGCGCTGGGTAGATGTAAATTGACAATGTCGATCACAGCTAGCGGGCGGGCATCGGCTTCTTGTGTGGCGGGGGCCGGTAGCGTTGAAAGTAGATTGTAGTAGCGCGGTGGGGGCGAGCTGGCGCACCCCCACAGCAGGGAAAGCAGGGACAAGGCCCATAGTGGGGTAAGGCGAGATTTTTTGTGGAGATTGATCACGGTGTAACGTCCTCATTGGGTTTGCCACGGAGCAAGACTTCGGGGTTGCGTTCTAAAGTATCCGAGAGGCTCTTGAGTGAGCGGGTGGCGTTGGTGAGTTCTCGCAGCGCCCGGGCAGCGTCTTGTTGTAGAGGGGCGTCTGTTGCAAGAAGGTGTTCGATATTTCGGATGCTGCGCTGAGCTTCCTGCAGTGTTTGTGTTGCGGCCGGTAAGGTTTTTTGGTCGACATTGGTTAACACTTTATTGAGTGTGTTCAGGTTTTGTTTACTTTCTTTAAGCAGCGAGGTGAATTCTTGTCCGAGTTCATCAAATGGAATTTTGTTGATCTTGCGGACAACACCCGCCAGCTGTTGCTGGAGTTCTTCTAGTTCCCCGGCAATGGTTGGAATATGGGCTAGTTTCTCGGTGCTCTTAAATGTGGTGACTTTGGGGGCATTGGGGAAAAAGTCTAGCGCAATGTAAAGTTGGCCGGTGAGGAGGTTGCCGGGGCGCATTTGGGCACGCAGACCGCGTTTAATGAGATCCCCTAGCAGGCGGCTGTCTTCGCCCAAGTGGCTTTGAAGGAGCGTTTTGCTCAGCTCGGGGCCAAATCGGCTCATAAAGATATGGGCCGTTACTTTTGCGTAGAACGTACGTTTTTCTTCATCAAAAGCCATTTCAATTTTATGAACGTTGCCTAAGGTAAGTCCCCTAAAGTCAATGGGGGCGCCCAGCGTGAGTCCTCGCACGGAACTGTCAAAACGCATCACGAGTGTAAAGGGGTCGGTATCGGGGGGGGCCAGTGCTAAGGTGCGTGAGGCGGCAAGGTGAAAGTTGGTATCTGCGGCAGCCGGGGTGGTGTTTTCTGTAAAGTCCGGTGTAGCAAAGGCAATGCCACCGATGAGGATGCTGGCTAAAGATTCGGTATTCATTTGTACGCCGGCGGCGGTGAGTTGTAGATCTAGGCCGCTGGCGTGCCAGAAGCGGGTGTCGTTGCTAACAAAGCGGTCGTAAGGTGAGCGGACGAATATATGCAAGGTGACGCTTTGGCCGTCGTTATTAAGATGCGATTCCGTGACCTGTCCAACTTCGATATGGCGGTAAAAAATTGGGGAGCCTACGTCAATGGAGCCCATGTCGTCTGCTTGAAGCACGAAGTGTTTGCCCGGTACGTCAGAGGTAATTGGGGGCGGGGTCTCCAAACCAACAAATTCTTTTTTAAGAGTTTTGGAGCGGCCTAAATCAACGCCAATGTAGGCGCCTGAAACAAGCGTACTGAGCCCGGAAATGGCGCTGCCCGCTATGCGTGGGCGTACAACCCAGAATCGGGAATCTTCAGCTGCAAACTGTGCGGCTTCTTTTTTAAGTTCTATGGTGACGATGACATTGTTTTGGTCTGGGGCAACTTGGATTTCTTTGACCTCGCCAATGTTAACGTTCCGAAATTTTAGTTTTGTGCGATTGGCTTCCAAGCCGTCTGCAGACGAAAAGGTTAGCGTAATTGTTGAGCCGCGCTGTAACCAGATTTGGGTGACTAATCCTATGCCAATGAGGACGGCTAAAATTGGTAAGAGCCAAATAATGCTGGGGAGCCAGGTCTTGCGTGGTGCACTGGTGAGGGCTTGGGGAAGATCGGTTGGGGGGGCGGGTGGGTGAGTCATTGTGCTTGCTCAGTTAAAGAGGAAGAAGGGGCCGGGGTTGGGGTAGGATCATCCCAAATGAGGCGCGGGTCAAAGCTATGGGTAGCGAGTAAGGTGAGTACGACCACCAGACCAAAGGCAGCAGCGCCCGGCCCGGCGCTCACTAGCGCGACGCCGGGAAAGTCGACCAGTGCCGCCAACATAGCGACGACAAAAATGTCTAACATGGACCAGCGGCCAATAAATTCTAAAAAGCGATA
>RRZT011764977.1_pt1 | contig 27420 bp, 25 predicted proteins | sample 2165551 | NCBI WGS metagenome assembly RRZT01 (sample SAMN10456910, study PRJNA506462) | wastewater metagenome | biome: wastewater; feature: sludge; material: wastewater sludge; isolation source: wastewater sludge with Escherichia coli K12::gfp cells carrying plasmid... | place: USA: Moscow, Idaho... | reverse complement strand
TATTTCCTTTGCTTCTTTCAAAAGCGACTTGTTCTGACAGTTTTAAAAGTCTATTTTCCATCTCCATTTAAATCTCCCCCTCAAAAGGAAATTTAAATCTGTATTTACGTTTTGTAAAAATCACTTATTGGGAGGACACGACTCCAACCGAAGGAACAGAGGTAAATAATTTAACTTTATGAATTATTTTTTCATTATTCATATGTATGCTTTTTATCTCATTTTCTATATTTTCAATTGATTGTTCTAGCCATTTAAGATGGTCACGAATTGATTTTTCTACATAATCTGAATGAATTTTATCAAGTCTATTATTTTCTCTATGTTTTTCTTGTAGTAATTGTTCACGTCTTTTTAATAGTCCTGAAAGTTTTTCTTCTTCATTTGTAAGTAGCGGAACGTCTGCTTTGGGTTTAAAAATTTCAGCATAACTACACAATACTTGAGCATCAATTTTATCTGTTTTAGCGAGTATTCCTTTTGATTTTGCAAAGGCTCTTACTTTATTAGGATGCACAACATGGAAATCTATTTTTTCTTCTACTAGGATTTTTATAAGAGAATGCTCGTATCCTCCAGTTGCTTCAAAAATAATAAATATTGTTGATAAAGATGCTTCTTTCTTAAGCTCTAAAATCAAATTATTTATTTCAACTAATGAATTCTTTATTATTAAATTTTTATTCGAGTAATAAATATCTAATAATGTTTTACCTACATCAATGCCAACATATAGAATTTTCATATTATTCACCTCAAATTTAGTAAAATAAGTCTTATAAGGTGGGAATGTGAGAATTTTTTCCATACTTGCACTATAATGCGAGGCAATATCCTCAAGTCATCTGTTCGGAACAATCTCACATGAGAAATAGGATAGAGAATCAAGGCTACCTATCGATGCTAAAACATCATCACGGTAAAACGATTCCTCTATCCTAGCCTTAAGATTGTTTGAATCTAAAGGAAAAATCAACATACAAGGCGGGATGTATGCTTCCACTTGAAATCCATTTCTGCTTCTTTATTACCCAAACAAGAAAGATACTCAACTCTCAATTCTATATTTTTTGCCACTGAACCAAAATGTTTTGGATTTCTATTTCCAAAAAGCTAAATGCTCTGGGTATCTATCTCCAAAAACAGGATATTTCTGATAAATATTTTCAATTTCATTCATATCATTTCTGCTTAATTTAGTTTTTCCTGCTGAAACATTTAAAAGAAGATTTTTTACTTTTGTTGTACCAGGTATCGCCATTAGTGAAATCGATTTATTTAAGATCCATGCTAAACATAATTGAGGAAGAGTAATATTTTTATGTATACAAAATTCTTCTAACTTTGTGATAAGCTCATTATTTTTTTCAAAATTTTCCTTTTCAAATCGAGGTAGGATATTTCGAAAGTCATTTTTTTCTAAGTTGCTGGGAGTTTTAACTTTTTTAGTAAGCAAACCTTGTGAGAAAGGACTATAAGAAATAAATGATATTTGATTTTCTTCGCAAAATGGTAAGATATCCTTTTCATAATCTCTTGTGATAATTGAAAACTCAGACTGAACTGCGGAAACTGGGAAAACGGAATGAGCTCTTTTTAAGTTATCTAAACTTACTTCTGAAAGTCCTGCAGCTCTAATTTTTCCTTCCATATAGAGTTCTTCAAGCACTCGCATTGTTTCTTCAATTGGAATTGTTTTATCGATTCGATGAATGAAGTAAAGATCAATAACATCTGTTTGAAGTCTTTTAAGACTGGCTTCGCAGGCATTTTTTATGAACTCTTTTGAATTATTTGTTTTACGTTGAGGCTTACCCGTTAAATTATCGTTAAATCTTTCAATTCCTGTTTTTGTTGCGATATAAACTTTATCTTTATATTTTTTTAAAATATTACCTATTAGTTTTTCGTTTTCACCTGCGCCATATGCTTCTGCAGTGTCGAATAAATTAACTCCAATTTCTACAGCTTTTTCTAAAGTACTTATATTATCTTGTAAATTATTCTTTTCGTAAATTTCGGACATCCCCATGCAGCCAAGTCCAATTGGATTTAGTTGTATGTCTGTTTTACCTAATTTTCTTAACATGAATGATTTCCTTTTATAACATGAATGTGATAAGGAATTTTTAAACTATGAACATCATAAGAATGTATTTAAAAATTTTTTGATTGTCCATATATTTTCATTCTATGACTCGGCTTGGTTCTGTTGCAAATAATTAGAAGTAACAACGAATGGAGTTGTTACTTTTCAAGCAAGTCTCTTCTAGGCGTGTCCTCCCAAAAAGTTCATTTTGCAAACAAAATAAATGGTAGTAATTTTTTTATTGAGAGTGGTTTTTGAATATAGAAAGCATTTCTTTTGTTATTTGTAAACAAGTTGTATTTAGAGGTATATTTCCTTATGATGGTAAGTCATCTACTGTAATTGCAACTTCAATTCCATAAGAACTCAACGAGATAAAAAAATTGATGATTAAAAATACGTATAGACTAATTTTTTTCATATAACTCTTACTCTTAACATAAAATATTATTAATTTTTAAAATCCCATATATTTTCTGCTAATTCGTACAAATTATTACTTTCTATGTTTTTTAAAAATTTAGAAATATCAGAAAATTTGTGGATTAAATGAAATGCAAATAGCCTATACGATAGTTCTTGATTGAGCTCTTTTTCCATATATCCATAGCTTAAAAACAAAGATTTTAGGAGCTCTGGAGTATGCTTATGATTTTTTGAACGATCGTCTCCTCCATTTGCCATAAAATGCCCAGGAGCTAAAAAATCGTATTCAGGTTCTCCATAAAAAGAGTCTCCATAGTCAATAAAAGCAGAAATTTGAAATTTACCATTGTATTCTTTAACTAAAATATTCCAATAATGAATATCTGCAGAAAGAAAACAAATATTTTTTTCATCAATTTGTGGATTTAAATGACTAGAAATAAATTCATCAATTTGTGAAATGATAATATGAGGCACTCCTTTATTTTTATGATATATGGCACAATTTTTAATTTGTTTTTCTAGAAATGTTTTCCAATCAATTTTTGCTTTTAATAAATGATTCACTTTAATGGAATGAATTGATTTTAAAAACCTTCCAACATGATTCATAATACTAATTTTGTTATTCAGATCCATATTATTCCAAACACTATAAAGTGTAATGCCAGTTTCTTTACTTAATAAAATATAAGTATAATTTTCTATTTCTCCATATGAGTATATTTTAGGAATAAAATCAATTTTATGATTATTTAGAAGTATTAATCCATTTAATTCAGATTCAAATTCATGCTTCAAAAATAGTGGATAAATTTTTAATATACAATTATTACCAATATCAATAACAATACTAGATCCATCTTTAAAAAGTTCAATATTATAAGAAAAAATATTTTCTTTTTCAAGAATAGTGCGAATGATCTGGGTTAAAAAACTAAGGTCATTTCTATATTTTGTAAGATCATTTTCATTTAAGATAGCTTGCATTATATATTTTCCTATTAAAAATTTCGGTCTCGAATGGTTTTTAAAACAAAATCGACGCGTTGATCTATAGATAAATTTGTGTAATTTGAAGAAATGTTAGGCACATAAATAATGTGTTTTTCAGGCTCTAAATCTTTACTTTTGAAGTATTCAATATAAATATTTATGCATTGTTTATGACGTTCAAGAGATTCTTCAAATGTTTGTCGGCGGACTGAATTTTGTTCATAAAATTGCTTATCCAATGGCTCAGGAATAAAACAAAAATCATAATTAATATTTTCAATAATTGAAATTTTTTGCTGCGTTAAATTGTATTCAATTTCTTTTGCAAAGCCAGAAATATCAATTATACCTCTATCAAAAAAAATATATTCTTGAGCATTTATATTATGAAAATTTTCCTCTTCTATTTGAAGAGCAATAAGTCTATTGATAAGTGCTTCTTTATTTTTGAATAGATCATCAAGTCTATTTTCTTTTTGCATTTCAGAAAAAAGTTTTGTAAATACTTCATTTCTAACCTGATAACCTCTTTTTTTAAGCTCCAGTAAAATAGAAGTTTTTCCTACATTTGGTCCACCTGAAAAAACTATTTTTTTAATTTTTGTATTATTCATATTTTCTTCTTTATTTTTAAATAAATTAATTTTTATATAAATTTTTTTAAAATTAAATAGATTAGTTTATTTTTCATGTTCATGCTCTTCTAATATTTCATTTATAATTAGTAGTTGTTCTTTGGATATTTGAGTTTCTATTTCATTAAATGAAACAACCGTTATGAGTGCCTTCCATAAAGCCCATCCACGAGCTCTTGCCCATGTATCTTTATCTAAATTTAAATTTGATTTGAATATTTTTCTACTTTCGTTTTTAAAAAATGTCCATGCAATAGCAAGATCACAAGCAGGATCTCCAATCGCAATACATCCAAAATCAATAACAGAAGTCAACTTGCAATCTTTAATAAGGATGTTTCCGCTACTTAAATCTCCATGAACCCAAACAGGATTTTTATTCCAATGTGAACTCGTAGCTTTTGCCCAGACAGATAAAGCAGAGTTTTCAGAAATAACTCCATTTAATTTTGCTATAGATTCTTTTGTCTCTGTATCATAAATTATTGGATGTGCCCCTCTCCAGAAGTTATGATCCCCAGGAGCTGGGCCATTGCTAACATCAATATTATGGAATTCATTTAAAAATTGTGAAAGATTTATTGCAATTGATTTTAAAAGAGAATCTTCAATGTTTAAAGTATTTGCACTCACTCCTTCAATCCATAAATATATTGACCAATGCCAAGGATAAATTTTTGAAGGCTGACCTAAAGCTACAGGTGTGGGAATTTTAAATGATAATTGCTGCGCAAGTATTGGCAACCATTTTTGTTCTTTTTTTACTTGATCTGCATAATCTTCAGCTGATGGAAGCCTTATTAACATCTTTTCGCCTAAACGAAAAGATCTGTTATCAATACCAGAAAATTCAACTAGTTTAATTGACAAATCAGACCAATTTGGAAATTGCTCTGTGATAAGTTTAGTTACCAATGATAAATTTATGTCAATATTTTGCATAATATTTATATTTTCTTCTTCACAAATCGATATGGTCATTAATCTATAACCCTTTTAAAATATAATGAGCTGTTTCTTTAGGACTTCCATCACCATTTATAAATGCATATAATGTTGTAGTTGTTATTCTTAATTTTTGAGCAACCATACAACTAAAGTATCTTTTCGTAAATCGAGAGTTTGAGAACCATCTGATTTTGAAACTCGAGTGTAAACAATGAGCATGGCTTGACTTTCTAAGCGCGAGAAAACTAAAATTCGATAGTAATTTTAGTTTAGATTTTATGAATGGGTTTTCTTATAGAAAATCTGATAAAATGAAGCGATTTTTTGACCACCATAAAAACAGAGGTTTTCTTGGCGACTTCAGTATCCAATACTATGATTAGATAGTTTTGGTCAAACCGCCTTTTTTCCGTTTCAGTAGCTCGGTAGCACCATCAGCCATTTTTATTCCCCCCCATTTTGACAATAATGAGAATTATTATCATAAAAACTTGAGAATAGTTCTCAGTTGAGATATTCTAACTCCGATAGACTTCCAAGGATATGGGAAGAGAAGGAGAACAGATTTTATGCTCATGTGCCTTTGCTACGGCATCTCATGCGGTGAAATTAAAAAAATAGTCCAAAGTGGTATTATTACTACAGAAGGTGTTCAAAATGAATGCCAGGCTGGGACAGGCTGCGGCTGTTGTTTAGATGCTTTAAAACTTATGGTAGAGTCAGAAGCAAATAAACAACATAATGATTTATCTCTTACGAATGCTCATGCAGTTGTTGCGAGAGGTAGTTCTCGTAGCCAATGTCCTTAATTAAACTCAACTGAGTCTCTAGCCAGTCAATATGTTCTTCTTCATCTTCCAAAATTTCTTCTAACATTTCAGCGCTTGTATGATCACGAGCGGCTTCACAAGTGTCGATACCTCTTTTTAAACGGTCAACAGCCATAAATTCTAAAGCTAAATCGGCTTCGATTTGTTCTTTTACAGTTTCACCAATATTTAATTTATCCAGTTTTTGAAGATTTGGAATTCCATCTAAAAATAGAATACGATCTAAAAGATCTTGAGCATGTTTCATTTCTTCAATAGATTCTTTATATGTCTTTTCAGCAATTCGATTATAACCCCAATTTTTGCACATTCTGGCGTGTAAAAAGTATTGGTTAATAGCTGTCAGTTCTCCCGTTAAAACCTCATTTAAAGCTTTTATAACGTTAACGTCACCTTTCATTCGAACTCCTTTATTATGATTATAATAAATAACAATTTTAAATACTTTGCATTTGTCTATGCATTAAAAGACTATCAACGCTATTTGAATATGTCTATATGGATAGAGCACCAAATACTTTTTCATAAAAATAATTGAATTTCTAACTTATGCTAGATAGATAGCGAGTTACAATCTTAAATTATTGTATTTATTATATTTAGGTTATATGAAATGATTGCGACTCTAGTTTCATTAGACAAGAGACTCGTTTTCATATAAACCATGTGTTGTTTTTACATTAGTGAAACTTTTGATTCGGAGATAATTTATGCAATTTAAACGACAAATAGGTGCTGGTGGTGTTATGTTCGCTTCTATTGGAGCGATGGTTGGGTCTGGATGGCTTTTTAGTTCTTTATATGCCGCCCAACACGCTGGTCCTGCAGCTATTGTGTCATGGTTAATTGCAACAGTATTTATCATAATTATTGCATTAACATTTGCTGAATTAGGCACCCTTTTTCCTATTGCAGGAGGGATTGCTAACTACCCATTTTTTACTCATGGAAAATTAGCAGGTTTTTTGCTTGGTTGGATATCTTGGCTTTCATTTTTGGTATTAACTCCAATAGAAGTTCAAGCAACTATTCAATACATGACTAATTTTTTTCCATCCTTGACTAGAGTTGAAAATAATATTCATCATTTAACAACAAGTGGTTATATTATTGCTACGATATTAATGCTGCTACTGGTTTATATAAATACACGTGGCGTAAAATTCATGTCTGATACAAATAAAATATTCAGTATTTGGAAAATAATTGTTCCTGCAATTGCTATTATTATCTTTTTCTTAAACGCTAAAGGAACAAATAACTTAACATTAGAATCAGCAGGTGGTTTTGCTCCTTATGGATGGCATGGCATTCTTTCTGCATTAGCAGTTGCTGGGATCGTATTTTCATTTAATGGGTTTCAAATTGGGATTATGATGGCCGCTGAAACAAAGGATCCCCAAAAAAATATTCCAAAAGCGATTATCGGATCCGTTCTTTTAGGTGCTTTATTATATATCTTATTACAAATTTCTTTTTTAGTTGCGATTCCAGAAGATGCTTTAAAAAATGGTTGGTCTGGCTTGGCTTTTGCAGGTGATGCAGGACCTCTCGCAGGTTTGGCAGTAACTCTCGGAGTTGTTTGGGTTGCCTATATGCTTTATGTTGATGCCATTATATCTCCACTTGGCGCAGGAATTGTTTATGCTGCATCGAGTTCTCGAGTTTTATATGCATTAAGTGCGAATGGTTATATTCCAGAACAAATAAAGAAAATTGATAAAAAAGGAATTCCAATAACAAGTGTTTGGGTAAATTTCTTTTTTGGTATGCTTGCTTTTTTACCATTTCCAGGCTGGCAAGGGATGGTAGCCTTTTTGTCTTCTACAATGATTGCAGGATATGCGATAGTTCCCATTTGTATTGTTGCATTAAGAGATCAACAACCCGATTTACACAGACCTTTTCGTCTTCCTATGCATAAATTATTTTGTTTAGTTGCCTTTTATATCTGTAACCTTATGCTTTTTTGGTCTGGCTGGGAGATCATGAGTAAGTTATTTGTAGCAGTACTTGTTGGCTTCTGTATTTATCTTTCTCGTTTAATTTATCGTAAAGAAGTGAAAGAAAATATCTCAACTTGGAAAAATGCTTCATGGATATTTATTTACCTTGCTGGTCTTTGTGTATTAACTAAATTTGGTTCCTTTGAAGGTGGATTAAGTATAATTACAGTTGGATATGATTTTATTGTTTTAGCTGTATTTTCTATATTTATTATGTATCTATCTCAAAGAACAAAATTACCTGCTGAAATGGCAGGGAAAAACATTGAACTGATTTTATCGGGTCATGGCGGAATTGCGGAAGTAGAATTTCAAGAAAAATCTTATTCAGTTAATTAATAAATATTTATTATTGTTTTTTTTATATTTTAAAACAGGTATCCCAATGTTAAACCATAATCAGGCTGAAGTTGGGTGACATTTTTATGGAGCTTTTCATTGGCTAGTTTCCAATCTAGATTATCCGATTTTGAGTTTGGAAAAGCACTATTATCAAAAGTATCCTTTTTACTTTTATAACCGATTCCAATATATGCCGATAAGGTAAATCCCGATTCACTCCGAAAACGGTATCCTGCTTGTAAAATAGGAGCTGCATAAAAAATATTGTATTGAATATTTGTGTCAGAGTCTGAAATACTTGATTGTGAATAGGTCAAATTTATTTTTGCACCAATAAAAGGGCCAAACATTTTATTCGTAAAAAAATAATAATGCAAAAACGGTGCTGCCGTGTAAATATAACGATTTGCAGTAACTCCATTTGCCATATAAGGATTTTGTCTAAAATATTCTAAATTAAATCCTACAGAATAGTTGTCAATGAAAGCAAACTCAGAATTTAATCCGATCCCTTGATTTATTAAAAGCAAGGGATTTACTTCTAAAATAATATTTTCCTCACATTGAGCCTTGGCGTGTTGAATAAAAAAAACTGCTAAACATAATTTTATTAAATTATTTTTCTTAAACATTTTAAATCCTTAAATTACCGGTTCTTGTTCCGGTTTGTTACGAATGTTATAACAGGAAGATAGGGGTTATGGCAAAATTGATTTCCATAATTTATTTTTAGGAGATTTATGACTAAAATTAAAGAAGCTTCCAAATTTAACTATGAAATGATCATTAAAGAAAATCATTTGGATTCTTTTGGTCATGTAAATAATGCTGTTTATATGCAGATATTTGAAGAAGCTCGCTGGGAATTTATTACGATAAATGGATATGGACTAAATGAAATTCATAAATTAAAAAAAGGGCCTATTGTTTTAGAAGCAAATTTAAAGTTTATAAAAGAAATAAAATTAAGAGAAAAAATAAATATTGAGACAATGTGCACAGATGCAAAATCAAAAATTCTTAATTTAACCCAAAAAATAATAAATTCAAAAAATGAAATTTGTACGGAAGCTAATTTTGTTTTAGCTTTTTTTGATTTAGAAACAAGAAAAATTTTAAATCCTACACCTGAATGGTTACATGCCGTTGGTATAAAATTTGAATAATTTAAACTCTTTGGAATAAAAATATGCAAAATAAAATATTTTCTGTTAAAAATAAAAAAATATTAATAACAGGAGCTTCATCTGGATTAGGAAAACATTTTTCCAAAATTTTGATCGAAGCAGGTGCTCATGTTATCGCTTGCGCAAGAAGAGAAAGTTTATTACAAGATTTAAAGAATGAAGTACAAGATAAAATTGGTAAAATTACAATATTACCTTTAGATATTTTAGATTATAATTCTGTTGATACTAAATTAACAGAATTATTTCAAAGCTTAAATGGTATTGACGTTCTTATTAATAATGCAGGCTATTCTCCAAAAGTTAAAAAACCTGTTTTTGAATCGACATTATCGGACTGGGATGAGGTCTTTGATACAAATTTAAAAGCATTATGGAATTTAACAAAAATAGCAGCGAAAGACATGTCTATTCAGAAAATACAAGGAAGTATTATTAATATTTCTTCAACTGTAGCGAATAGAACAAGAATCGGAAATCCAATGTATGGTATTTCAAAGTCTGCAGTTGCTTCTTTAACTCAAAAATTAGCATTAGAATTTGCACAATATAAAATTAGAGTAAATGCAATTGCTCCTGGTTTTTTTGAAACAGATATGAATCGAAATTATATTTTGAGTCCACAAGGTCAAGAAACTATAAAACGAACCATTCCTCTTGAAAGAATCGGTTTATATTCTGAGCTAGATGGCATTATTTTTCTTTTAGCTTCAAATGCATCTACTTATATAACAGGTGAATGTATTTTTATTGATGGTGGTTATGTCGTTAATTCTATAACTTAATTAAAAAGGAATTTCATGAAATTTATAAATAAATCAATTTTTCTTTTAGCCTTCTCATTTATTTCTAATATTGCTTTTGCAGATGAAAACGCACATTCCATGCATAGGAATAAATCTGAAGTTTCTTCAAATGAAGAAAAATTTTCAGAATCTATTAAAAATTTAAATTTTGTAAAAAAAGCACAAGTTGTTAAATTAAAAGATGGAGAAACGTTCATCATAATTGCCTCCATTGTAAAACAAAAAATTGGTGGTAAAACAATTCGTAGATATGCCTATAATGGAACAATTCCTGGACCAATAATTGAAGTCACAAAAGGATCTCATGTAAAAATAAAATTTATCAACCAAACAGATAGTGATCAAACGTTGCATTCACATGGGCTTCGATTAGATTATCGTTATGATGGCGCAGTTGGAATAGGGCAAAAAGCACCTGTAAAACCTGGTGAATCTTTTGTATATGAGCTTAAATTTCCTGATACAGGAGTATATTGGTATCATCCTCATGTAAGAGAAGATTATTCACAAGACATGGGATTATATGGAAATTATTTTGTTAAAGAAGCCGTTAAAAAAGAAGAACCTTTTAATAAACAAATCCCAATTGTATTAGATGATATTTTGTTAGATAAAAATGCACAGCCATTTTATAAAAACTATGCCAATTATGCTGCTATGGGTCGTTTTGGAAATGTGATGTTAATTAATGGTATTTCTGATTTCTCGGCTGAAGTAAACAAAGGGGATGTTGTTCGGTTTTATTTAACAAACACTGCGAATACTCGGACATTTCAATTTTCCATACCAAATACAAAAATGAAATTGATAGCTGGTGATGCAAGTCCATTTGAAAAAGAAGAGTGGATTAAAAGCATTATTATTGCTCCTTCTGAAAGGTATACAGTCGATGTGTTTTTTGAAAAAGAAGGATCTTATGATATTGAAAGCAAAAGTCCTGAGAAAAATTATAAGTTAGGTAAAATAAAAGTAACAAATAAAAAAAGCAAAAACAATTATATTAAGATATTTAATGAAATTCATTATGATAAAGACATGATTGCTGAAATTGAAAAAATAAAATCATATTTTGATAAACCTATCGACAAAAAATTATTATTAACTGTAAAAATGGAAATGGAACATGCAGAAGAAAACCCTCCTAAAATTGAATGGGAAGATAATATGCCTGAAATGAATTCCATGATGACCTCTAAAGAAGTTATATGGGAATTATTAGATTTAGATACCAATAAAACAAATATGGATGTTCATTGGAACTTTAAAAAAGGCAATTATTATAAAATTAGTATTTTTAATGATCCAAAATCCAAACATCCTATGCAGCATCCTATCCATTTTCATGGTCAAAGATTTTTAGTGTTAAGTACTTCTGGTATTAAAAATACAAATTTAGTTTGGAAAGATACTGTTCTTGTAAAAACAGGAGATACGGTTGAAATTTTATTAGAAGCTTCAAACGTTGGAAAATGGATGTCTCACTGTCATATTGCCGAGCATTTGACTTCAGGCATGATGATGACATTTGATGTAGAAGAAAAATAGGAATTTGTCGATAAATAGTCCTATCTTGGAGATAGGATAATGAATTTTGTTTATAAAAATATTATAAAATACTGTTTTTTGTATATATTTCAATTTATATTATTAACTTCCCAAAGTATTTTTGCTCAAAATTACTGTGATAAAATAGGAAAAATATTTGTTATTGTCGCTCATGCAAATGATGATCTTTATTTCATGAATCCTAAAATTAAAAAAGAAATTGATAAAGGACATTGTATAAAAGTAGTTCATTTAACAGCGGGTTATGCCTATCATGACAATTATTTCGAAAGCATAGAAGGCAGTAAAGCGGCTTATGCACAAATGATAGGGATTGCATCCGCAAATTGGCTAGAAAGCTGGGAAAATATAAATGGAAAAGAAATTCACAAATTTATTTTAACGAAACAAAATGGGCAATGGATAGAAATACAAGATTTAGGATTGCCAAGTAGCTCAAGTTCAAGTGCAACCTCTCATTTTGGAGTAACTTTAGCTGAATTATATCATGATTCTAATAAAATAACGAAAACAATTGATGGTAAAAAGACAGAATATAGTTGGAAAGAGATACAAAATTATATCAATTCAATATTTTCACTTGAGAATCCTCTATTTATTTTAGCAACAGATCCCTATGGAGTTTTTTTTGAAGATGGTCTTGAAGGCCAGCATCCTGATCATATTTTAGCAGCAAAATTGGTTCAAAATTCGGATTTTGGTAGAATACATTCCCCTAAAATTATATATTTTAAAACAAATCAAATAAATAATTTGGATAAAAATTTATTAAGTAATGATATTTCTGAAAAAAAATTATTTCTATCTTATTATAAAAGAAAAGATAATTCAGAGTATAAATATATTTCACCAAAAATCCAAGTAGATTGTATGGATAGTATAAATGAATTTAAGAAAATATATTCGCCCTATGGTTGGGTATGCAAAATGTATAAAGCAACATCAGATAATTATATTATAGCAGAAATTTTAAAAGATAGTAATACAAATAAATGCTTATTATTGAATAAAGAAAATGATTTTATCTTTGGAGAAGATTGTAATTCAGCAAATTATATTTCAATTACGAAAGATGGAAATGCTTATATTGCAAATTTAGGTAAAATAATAAGTGCTCCATTTATTCTAAATAGTCAAATTCGCGCGTTATCATATGAACCAATTCTTAATTTAATTTGGCAGTATGATGGTTTTTCAAAATTAAGTTATTTAGATTTAAAAACAGGAAATAAGTTTTGTGTAGAAAACAAAGATGGGCAAGCAATATTAGAAAAATGTTCTAAGACAAAAACAGAATTTAATATTTTATCAAATGATAAAAATAATTTAATTTTATCAACTTTAAAAAATATAAAAATAAAAAATATTGAAAAAAATGATAGCTGTTTATCAATGGATAGTGAATCTGTTCTTGTCTCTTCTTGTGACTCTGAAAATACATTATTAAATTTTCTACCAACAGGGCAAATACAAAGTGCAATTGATGAATCTAAATGTATACAAACAGAATCTTTTAGCGAAAATACAAAATTATCATTTAGTAAATGCAACAATAATAGTGCAGGGCAAATTTTTAAGATAAAAAATGTGGGGGATAATAATTATTTACTTATAAATAGAGTATTGTCTAATTGTTTTGAAATTCATAATGATTTCATAATGTCTTCTCCATGCACTGGTTATAAGAAACAACTATGGAATATTATGAAAAATAGTAATATAATAGTTCCTTAATTCATTCAAAATATATTATTCTAAATGATTGGCACCAAATATTTTAAATATTTTTGACTCTATTACTTTCCCATTAATTTGAATTTCAAGTTTATGATTGCCATTATAATATTTCCTAGTCGTGATCTCTTTAAATAAATGTTTTTTTGTAATTGTAATTTTATCCAAAGGGCCAATAGAAATATTCTTTAATTTAAAAACTTTAATAGAAGTTTTTCCTTTATCACGTAAAAAATGAATACGGTAATCTATAATTAAATTTTGGGGTTTTTTCATTTTAGAGTAAACAATAAATGAAAATTCTAAATTTTTTCCCATATAAACTTTATCTGATTTTAAAAGTATTTTTTCAACATGAATATCAAATTTAGTAGATACATCTAAAAAAGAAAGTGCTGTTGGATTTCCTTCTTTAATCAGATTTCTTAAAGAGTGCCGAATTATCCAATTTAATTTTTCTTTTTTGTCTTCTGATTTTGCTTCTTTTTTCCAATTATTTAATAATTCAAATATAATATTTGGGTGATCCTTAGAAATATCATTTATGTGATTCGCAACACTTTTTCGAACATAAAGTTCATCATCAAATTTTAAATTTTCTAAAATAGGCAGTGTTAGGCTAGGGTTCTTTATAAAGATTTTAAGCTGTTCACCCCATGGTAATCTTGGCCTAGAACCTTCACTAGCCCATCTGCGAACATGTTTATTTTGATCAAGAGAACATTGTAATAAAAAAGAAAGTGTTTTTTGAGTATCTATTATAAGGAAAGGTCTTATTGCCCATTCACTTGTAAATAGTTTTGTCAGCTCTTTAAGGGATTCAAGAGATACTTCTTTATTATTTTGGCCATAAAATTGAATATAATCTGTTATAGGCCATAAATCAAAAGCTTCTAATTTTGGTGAAGATGATGTTTTCATTAAAATAACAAGAGCTTCATTATAATTTTTTGGCAAAAGTTCATATAATATATCACGTAATTTTGAAACCCGTTCTTTTAAGGATAAATTTTCTAAAGTTGAATGATATTTTAAAAATAACTTTTGATCAAATTTAGGGTAAACAGAAGTGATAATTTCACTCATTCGTATTAAATACTTTTTACCTAATTTATGTTTAAGAGCCTTCGGATTTTCATCTAATTTCATATCTTATTCCAAAATGAATGACTCATTTTATAATAAATGAGATAGTCTTGGTTAAAGATTTATTTATTAATATTATTTTTTATCTCCGTCAAGTTGGGCTCTATATCTATAAATGAGAGTTTTTTATTTAATAATTTTTTTAATTCATCTGAAATTGGAACTTTATCTAAAATAATAGGTTCAATAATGTCATCAAATTTACATGGATCTGCTGTCGAAACCACAATCGATGGATTTGAATTTAATTTATTTCGAATGTAAAAAGCAGTTGCTGTATGTGGGCATAATATATATTGACTTTGTTTGTAAACTTCAAGTATTGTTTGAGATATTTTTTTATTATCAACACTCACAGCCGTTATATTATTTTTAAATACTTCAAAGGAAGGAAATAAATGAGATAGTCTCTCAAAATTACTTGGATTCCCTACATCCATTGCATTTGCTAATGTCAAAATACTTTTTTGTGGCAGATAAGTCCCTGAGGAAAGATAATCACAAATCACTTTATTTTCATTTGTTGATAAAGAAATATCATGAATCGGGAAACCCATTTCTCTCGCCCAAAAAGCAGCTGTAGCATTTCCTAAATTTCCAGACGGAATGATATAATTCGGTTTTGTATGATATAAAGAAAAAAATTGGTAACTAGAATAAGCATAATAGACAATTTGCGGTAATAGTCTACCTATATTTATGCTATTCGCACTAGATATATGCATTTCATTTTGCCACCATTCATCTTGAAAAGCATCTTTTACAAGTTTTTGACAATCATCAAAAGTACCATTTACAGCAAAAGATAAAATATTTGAATCCCAACAAGCTAGTTGTTGTTCCTGTTTTTTAGATACTTTTCCTTTCGGATAAAGAATAATAACATTTATATTTTCTTTTTTATAAAATGCACTTGCAACAGCTGATCCGGTATCTCCAGATGTGGCAACCATAATTGTTACTTTACTTTTATCATTTATTCTTGTTAAACATTCTGCTAAAAAACGAGCTCCAAAATCTTTAAATGAAAGAGTTGGTCCTTTGCATAAATCTAATATAAAAGTACTCTCATTAATCCTATTTAAAGGAATAGGAAATGAAAATGCTTGAGAACATATTTCAGATAATTTTTTTTGCAGGGGATCGTATTCAAAAAATCCTTGTAATACGATTTCAGCAAAATCTGGTATTTTCATATTAAAATTAAAATCATTTAAATCTATTTTTGGAAAATATTCAGGGACAAATAAACCACCATCATTAGCAAGACCTAATTTAATGCACTCACTTAAAGAGTATTTTAATGTTTTATTTCTACTACTCATAAATAACATGACTTCATCCTTCTATGATATCTTTAATATAAGCACCTTGAGTTTTAAAATTGGAAATCCAAAAATCAGATTCAATTCCATTTTCTTTAAATTTATTTTGCATATTTTTTGCTATTTTATTTGCTATAAATTCATTCTCTGCAAAAGCAAATAAACTTGGTCCCGATCCTGAAAAAGAAACAGAGATTGCACCAGAATCTAATGCGCATTGTTTGACTTCATAAAATTTTGGTATCAATTTTGCTCTTTGTGGCTCCACTACAAAATCTTCACTCGATCTTTTTAAAAGATCGAGATCGTTTTTATATATAGCTGCGATAAAGCTTGCTAAATTGGAACATTGTTTGACATGTAACTTTAATGATAAATCTTTATTTAATGCATCTCGGGCATCTTTGGTATCTACTCTTAAGTGAGGGTGAATGACAATATTATAAATTTCAAGCAAAGGTAATGTAACAACATGAACGGGGTTCGATGATTGAATTAACGTCATTCCCCCAAAAAGACATGGCACAATATTATCTGCATGCTTATGTCCACAAGCAATTTCTTCACCAAAAAGAGCATATTCTGCAAGTTCATTCTTAGATAAAGGTTTTTCAAGAAAAGCATTTAAAGCAACCAACGCTGCTATAGAGGAGGCTGCAGATCCTCCCATTCCTGATCCAATTGCAATTCCTTTTTGAATATAAATAGAAAATCCAGTAGAAATAGAAAGATCATTACATAGTTTTTTAACAACAACAGAAGCTACATTTTTTGCCGTATCTTTAGGAATATTTGCAACTCCATCAATTTCGACTATCACAATTTGATTGTCGTTTCTTTTTTTTAACGTAACAATATCTCCTACATTTTGAATAGCAAATCCTAAGATATCAAAACCAACGGCAACATTGGCACAAGTAGCAGGAGCAAAAGCGCTTACTGACTTAATATTGTTTTTTATCATAAAAATATTCCTTAATTTAAAGATGAAGTTAAGCGTAATATATCTGCAAAAATTCCTGCTGCTGTAACTTCAGCTCCGGCTCCTGGACCTTGAATAACAAGAGGGTGTTTATGATATCTTTTTGTATATATAATTATCATATTATCAGTCCCTTGAAGCCGATTAAAAGGGTGGTTATTTCCATAGGAATTTAAGTTAACAGTTACATATCCATCTTTATTTATGGAACCTACATAACAAATTTTTTCATTTTTTTGATTTGCACTATCTACAAATTTTCCCATAATTTTGTTGCATTCTGAAATGCGTTCCATAAATTCATTTAAAGAGCAAGATCTTAAATGCTCTGGTACAAGACTATTTACAGTAATATCATCAAATGAAAGGTTAAGTCCTATTTCTCTTCCTAAACATATTAATTTACGTGCAACATCATTTCCGGAGAGATCTTCTCTTGGATCGGGTTCGGTATAGCCAAGGTTTTTTGCTTCTAAAACACATTCAGAAAAAAGTTTTCCTTTTGACATTTCATTAAAAATATAGCTTAAAGTACCAGAAACAATTCCTTCAATACTATATACTTCGTCTCCTGTTTTAATTAAATCTTGTAAAGTGTTTATAACAGGAAGTCCTGCACAAACAGTAGCCTCATAAAAATATTGAGAGTTTTTTCTAAGAGCTAATTTTTTTAAATTTTTATAATAATCAAAATCACCGGAATTAGCATGTTTATTAGGTGTTATAATATGAATTCCTTTTTCCATCATATTTAAATATTCATTTGCAATTAAATTATTTGCAGTGCAATCAATCACAACGGAATGTGTAACATCATCATCTATCATATGTTTTATAAATTCAGACATATTGGCTTGGATTGCATTTTCTTTGATAAGATGATTCCAATTTTCTAAGTCAATATCATCATGAGAAAGTAACATTTTTTTACTATTCATGATTCCTCTAATTACAAAATGTACATTATATTTTTCTTTTAATTTTTTACAATTTTGATTTAATTGATTGATTAAAGCGCTACCAACAAGGCCACAACCAATCAAACCGATGGAGACCGTTTTATGGGAAAGGTAAAACCCAGAATGTACCACTTTTAAGGCTTTGTTTACTTCTTTTTTGTCTATTACAACAGAAATATTTCTTTCCGAAGAACCTTGAGCAATTGCTGTTATATTGATATTCGCATTAGCTAAAGTAGAAAACAATTTACTTGCAATTCCTAATGTTCCTACCATTTGATCGCCCACAATAGCAAGTATGGCACAATGATTATTAACAGAAATTTTTTCAATTTGTTTTCTTGATAATTCAAACTCTAAATTAACATTTAACGCTTTTAATGCTTTGTCTGAATTTAAAGAAGAAACGGCAAAACAAATTGAATATTCTGAACTAGCTTGTGATATTAAAATCACAGAAATATTTTCACGTTGAATAATATCAAAGATGCGTGAGGCTATACCCGAAACTCCAATCATTCCTGCTCCTTCAATATTAATTAAAGAAACATCTTCAATACTTGTAACTCCTTTAATTAAATAATTTGAATTTTCGGAATCATTTGAAATAAATGTTCCTTCTCCTTTCGGATTTAAAGTATTCTTAATATATATTGGAATATTTTTTAATAAAGCAGGCGCTATTGTTTTAGGGTGTATGACTTTAGCCCCAAAATATGCTAATTCGAGAGCTTCTTTATAAGAGACCTTTGCAATGGGAAATGCTGATTTAACTTTTTCAGGATTTGCATTATAAATTCCATCCACATCTTTCCAAATATATAATTGTTTTGCATTTAATAAATTTGAAAATACAGAAGCAGAATAATCACTCCCATTTCTACCTAAATTTGTTCTTTTTCCATGAATATCAGCAGCAATAAAACCTGTCACTACAAGTCTATCAAATGATTTTTCTTTTAAAAATTCGTTTAATTTTATTTTACTTAATTCCCAGTCAATACATTGAATTTCATTTTTATAATAAGTAAAAATAATTTTTGAAGCATCTAAAAATTCACATTTATGAAATTGAGATAAATAAGCATTTAAAATTTTAGCTGTCCATATTTCACCAAATCCTATAACATAATCTTGAATTTCATTTGAATAAAATGAAATTTGTTTCACAGTTTCTAATATGTTTTTAATAATTTCAAAATCTTCTAATATATTATTTATTACGAAGTGTTTTTTATCTTTTAAAATAAGATTACATATAGCTAAATGATTTTCTTGGATAGTATTTAATATTTCAAAATAGGAGTGATTTTCTTTTGCACGATCAAGTAAAGATTGGAGTAAAGAAGTTGTTCCTTTTGTTGCAGAAACAACAATAACACTATTTTTTTCTTGAATGATGTTATTGATATTTAAAAAACTTTCCGCATTTTTAAGACTTGATCCACCAAATTTGTGCACAATATAATGATTCATACTTTCCTCTTTAAAAGTAGATTGATTTATATAATAAATAAAAATTTATTATTTATTTTTTATTTGTTTATTAAATTGAAAAAAATAAAGATACGTTATTATTTTAACGTAATAATAGATGTAGGGGTGATCCCTGATGTGGTGGTCGTAATTGTGCGAGTTGTATTTAAATTTAAAAATTTAGAATGAGATAAAAATCGTTTTGAATTGCACAAATACTTAAGGTGATACATGTGGCTTACCTTTCTAAAGGGAACCATTTCTATAAATCTTTCAAACTTATGAAAGAAAAATCATGAATGCCAACAAAAATGAATATATGAGAAGGCACGTTTTTAAAATATATGCTATTTTTTTAAAATTTCCAAGGGTAAATTGAAAATATTCATTTCATTTTCATTTGAATGTCATTTTTTTAAAATCAATTATGACTTATTGCGAGATTTTTTTTATAGTAGTCATAATATTTTACAGCAGATTCCATAGGGAGCGTATAAAAAGGAGGATTATTATAGTACGTTTTTCTATTTGAAAGAATTTTAGAAAGAATTTTATCTAATATTTCATTCTGTAACCTTATCTCTAGACAGAGAAAACTTTCATCACATTCGATATTTATAGCACACATTGATATGTTATGGTCGCCTAAAATCATTCTTTCATAAACAGCATGACCAAAAAGAAAAGGGATAGAAAAACATCCGCATTGAACTAAAATACAGCCACCTTCATCAAACATTGTCATATAATCTTGTTCCCGCATGCGCGAGGGTGGAGATGTTTTCCAGGGAAATACAGCATTTTCATCAAATGAAATAAACTGTCTCATGTTAAGTGATGATTTTGACTTAGGAAAAGTATACCAAATTTGGGCGTTATAAAAATCGTGCCAGTTTTGAAGCCGTGTCCGAACTTCTCCTTTTAAAAAAATTCTTGGTTCATATAGACTTTCAAACCCTTCTGCACTTCGATTTCCTTTTTGAAGAACAAACTGTATATTGTGCCCAGACCAAGATTTGATTCCTTTCGGCTTTTTGTCATTTAATTCATTTAAATTAGGCCAATCTGAGTTGTTTGAAAAAATCTTTCCATATGGCATAATAGGAAAGAACAACTCAGAGCAACTCAAAAATTGCGAATCCCAGCATCTGATTGTAGGTTGGGGGACGTGCTCTCTTTTTTTTTCAACCCTTGCTTCATTAGGGTGCGCCATGTATTTAGCCTCATTGTATATAGTACTTGATCTCGATCCCGAAATTATGGTTACAGATCGCGATCGCGTTTTACGCTCTCTTCGTGAAAAATTAAAGCAAAAATTTAGTCATCGTATTACGGTTCGAGCGGATGAGGAGGAGACTTCTTTAGCTATTGCTTTATTTGATGATAATTATGAAAGAATTAAATCACGTTTAGATGAGCTTCATGAAAGAGTTGACGCAGCTGGAGAAGCCCGAATTCGATTTCATCAGGGACAAATTTTTTATTGGTTCAATGGTAAATTTGTTGAGACAAATGATAGCCTAGCATATAGTGAACAAAATTTAAGCGAGTTTAAAAGTGGAACAAATATTACTCGATCATTTCGTGCACAGGAAAAAACAATTGTGTACACAGATAAGGATGAAGATATGTCTTCAATTCCATCAAGATTTTCAAGAAGGAATTTAAGAATTCCTACACGAAAGTGAGAGCTTTTCAATGACTTTACCAAAAAGAAAAATTTTGTTTACAATTGCAGCGATAGCTATTGTTGTTCCAATAGGGCAATATTTTAAAATTATTCCTTCTTTTCAATTTGCTATCTCTGAAGAGAGTGCTAAAAAAACAACAAAATCAGCAATCCCTTTTCTAACCTGTTCGACTTTATCAGACAGAATGAAAGATTTTTTAAAAAATCATTATGTTTTCCGTTCTTTTGAAGAAGAGCTGTCTAAAAGAACATTCGATATGTTCATAAAACTTCTTGATCCAGGAAAACTTTATTTCACAAAAGAAGACATTTCTGAATTTACGAAACAGGAACCTGGTTTATTTAAAAATATTAATAATTATGATTGTAGACTCATAACGGGTGAAAATGGAATATACGAAAGATATAAAAAACGTTTAAATGAAGCTACTTTATTAGCGAAGTCAGCACTTAATGAAAAACCCGACTTCACAAAAGAAGAGTTTATTGAAACCGATAGAAAAAAAACAGAATGGGCAAACTCTCCGGCAGAATTAAAAGATCGTTGGCGCAAAACAATTAAATTTATCATATTAAATATGAAAGATTCGGATGAAATTGAAAAAATAAAAACACGCCTTTCAAAAAGGTACGATTTAATTAAAAAAGATGTGGAAGGCAAATCATCTGACGATATTTATTCTTTATTTTTAAATGCTTTCGCTCTTTCCTTAGATCCTCATTCAAGTTTTTTAACTCCTGTAGATAATCAGCAATTTCAAATGGATTTTAGTTTAAAGTTTGTTGGAATTGGAGCTACTTTAAGAGGCATTGATGGCTATACCATAATAGATGCAATTGTACCTGGTGGTGCTGCTGCCAAAGATGGGCGATTAAAAAAGAATGATAAAATTGTTGCCGTAGATTCTGGTGATGGTACTGGAATTCAAGATGTCATTGAAATGGATTTAAGTAAAGTTGTACAACTTATTCGTGGAAAAGAAGGCACAATTGTTAAGTTAGTTATCTTAAGAAAAGATCTTGACGGAAAAATGAATCGATTTACCGTTACTTTAAAGAGAGCTATTGTTCAAATTAAAGATAGTGAAGCAAAAAGCGATATTATAAATTTAAATAATAAAAAAATAGGAATTATTAACTTACCAAGTTTTTACATTGACTATAAAGGATGCCAAGATAACCCAAGCTCATGTCGTAGTTCATCAAACGATATGTTGCGTGAGGTAAAAAAATTAAAAGCATCTAAAGTAGATGGAATTCTTGTAGACTTAAGAAGAAATGGTGGCGGTGATTTATCCGAAACACAAAGAATTGTCGCATTATTTATTAAAGATCCCATTGTCACTCAAGTAGAAGATAAAGAAAAAAATGTAAGAACTTTGGCTGTAGAAGTAAAAGAACCTGCTTATTCTGGTCCTCTTGCTATTTTAGTAAGTAAATATACCGCTTCAGCTTCAGAAATATTATCAGGTGCTGTCCAAGATTATGGGAGAGGTCTCATTTTAGGTGACTCCAGAACTTTTGGAAAAGGTACTGTGCAAACGGTATTTGAAGTTCCTGGCACAGGAGGGCGTCCAACCGATGGTGCTATCCACGTAACCATTGCGAAATTTTTTAGACCAAGTGGCAAAAGTAACCAAGCAAAAGGCGTTTTATCGGATATTATTATTCCTGATATCATTGATGCCACTGACATTGGCGAAAAAGAAAATGACTATGCACTTCCTTATACCACAATTAAAGCATCACGTGATTTTAAACCTGAGCGTGATTTAAAAGATGAAATAGCTAAATTGCAGCAAATGAGTTCAGAAAGAGTAGATAAATCTGCTGAATTTAAAAAAATTGTAGACGCCATTAACAAAGCCCGTAAAGATAAAAATACTTTAGTTTCCTTAAAAGAAACTAAAGATTCAAAAGATAAAGAGAAAAATGTCGCTCAAAATAATTTAAAAACAAAAGAGAAAAAAATACTTAATAATAAGGATACAGCTCCTAAAGAAAAAGAAAATATTGAGAAATTAAAAACTTCTAATGATGAGCTAAACTTTTTATCTGAAGATGAAGATACTCCCGAATTTTCTACTAAAGTAGTTAGAAAAAATGATATTCAATTAAAAGAGGCTGCAAATATTTTGTTAGACGAAATTCGTTTAACAAGTAACTTTAAAAAAGACTAAAAAATAATAATTATTTATTATACAACTGAATATAATTATTATTTTATATATTTTAAAAGAGATTTAATATGACACAAAAAATATACGATATAACCGTTTTAGGTGGTGGACCAACAGGTATTTTTACCGCTTTTTATGCAGGTATGAGAAATGCAAGTTGTAAAATAATAGATTCCATGCCAGCTTTAGGTGGACGTCTTACTGCTGTTTACCCTGAAAAATATATTTATGATGTTGCAGGTTTTCCAAAGATATTAGCACGTGATCTTGTTGATAATTTAATTGAACAGATAAAACCGTATCAAACCGAAATTTGTTTAAATGAAACATCAGAAAGTCTTTCAAAAAATCAAGATGGCATATGGGAACTCCAAACAAACAAAGGAATTCATTTCACAAAAACAATTATAATTGCTGCAGGTGTGGGCTCTTATAGTCCCAAAAAACATCAAGCTCCTGGTGCAGATAAATTTGAAGGAAATGGAATTTCTTATGCTGTAATTGAAAAATCCATTTATAAAAATAAAAATGTAATCATTGCTGGTGGAGGTGATTCTGCTTTAGATTGGGCAAATGAGCTTATTACAATAGCAAAATCTGTTACATTAGTTCATCGCTCTGATAAATTTAGAGCACACGACGATTCTGTTAATAAGTTGCAAAAAACGAATGCACGAGTTATTTTAAATTCTGAAATTGCAGGATTTTATGGAGATAGTCAATTAAAAGAAGTTTTAGTTAAAGGCATTGAAGATCATAGAGAAGAAATTATTCCTATTGATGATGCTTTAATTATGTTTGGTTTTAATAGTTCTTTAGGAAAAATAAAAGAATGGGGACTTAATTTGTCTGGCAATGGCATTTGTGTAAATGAAAAAATGGAAACAAATTTACCCGGTATTTTTGCTGCTGGAGATATTGCAAAATATTCTGCTAAATTAGATCTCATTGTAACTGGTTTTTCAGAGGCCGCAATTGCAGTTGCCTTTGCTAAAGTATTTATGAACCCGAAAGAAAAAGCTCAACCCTTGCATTCAACAACAATAATGGAAATAAAAGAAAAGAAAGAAAAAAGACTAAATTCATTATGAAAGGATTTTAAAATGAATCGTAAGTTTCTCTTTGTTAGTGCTATAATGACAACAGCATTTTTAATTTCATCTTGTGAAACATCTAAGGGAGATTCTCTAAAACAAGATGTTACTTTATTGCCTAAAAGTGGCTCAAAAGCGGCGGCAATGCTTTCTGTAGTAGAGCTTTCTAATGGCGGCATTCAAATTACGGGTAAAGTAACTGGATTAGAACCAAATAGCGTTCATGGTTTTCATATCCATGAAAAAGGAGATTGTTCCGATCCTGCTGCCATGAATGCAGGTGGACATTTTAATCCTGATAAAGAACACGTTCATGGCTCTTCTATTGCAGCAGGAAAATATGAACATCAGCATGCAGGAGATCTTGGAAATATCAAAGCAAATCCATCAGGTGTTGTTATGATTGATATCACAGTGAATTCTCCATTGACTCTAAATAAAGAGAGCAAATATACAATTTCTGGTAAGGCCTTTGTTATTCATGCAGATCCTGATGATGAAAAAACAGGTCCAGCAGGCAACGCAGGAAAAAGAATTTTATGTGGTGTGATCAAATAAAGCATAGGATTGCTAATGCTTGAACCTAAAAATAATTCAGAGCATTTTTGTTTCTTAGATAAAGTATCTATTCAAAAAAATATCTATCGAGAATGGCTTATCGGAAATGGTTTAGGGAGTTATGCGTCGGGAACCATTTCTGGAATTTTAAATAAAAGATATCATGGTTTATTTATTTATTCAGATAAACCACCACTCAGTAGAAAATTATATGTTTCTAAAATTGAAGAAACAGTTGAAATAGATAATCAAATATTTTTATTAAGCGCAAATAAATGGGCGAATGACGATAATTTATTTCCGAAAGGATTTTTTCATTTAGATTGTTTTTATTTAGATGAAAATATTCCAGTTTGGATTTATAATTGCAATGAAACTTATATTGAAAAAAGAATTATAACCCCATTTGAGAAAAATATTGTTTATATCACTTATAAATTATTATCTACAAATAGCGATAAAGAAATAAAATTAAAATGTGATGTGTTTGTAAATAATAGAAATTTTCATCATCTCTCAAGTTTAAATCCTATTGATATTAAATCTATTGAAAATGATAAATCTATTTATTTTTTAAATCATCAAAATGATTTTTTATTTGAAATCAATTCAAATTTTTCCTCTTACAAAATAGAAAATATTTTATATTCAAATTATGACCTTCAAGAAGAATCAAATAGAGGTTTTGACCATATTGAACAACATGTTTTAGGATCTTCATTTTACACGAATTTAAAATTAAATGAAATTTCTGAAATAAAAATAAGTACAAATAAATATCTTGAAAATAAGGATTTTAATTCCGAAAATAGTATTTTAGAAATAAAGAAACAAAACCAGATTCTTTTACAAAATTGGAAAAAAAATACAAAATATACTCCAAAATGGATCGAACAACTCATTTATTCCGTAAATATTTTTATTGTAAATCGATCAAACCAAATAGATAAAAAAGCAAAAAGTATTCTTGCTGGGTATCATTGGTTTGGCGATTGGGGTAGGGATACAATGATTAGTCTCCCTGGTTTATGTTGTGCTACAGAGCAATTTGATATTGCGAAATCCATTCTTGAAAATTATTCGCATTATATTAGTGAAGGAATGCTGCCAAATCGTTTCCCCGATGATTCCGAAACACCTGATTACAATACGGTTGATGCTACGATGTGGTACTTTGAAGCAATTTCATCTTATTTTAATTCAACTCAGGATCTTCCTTTTTTAAAAGAAATTTATTCAAAATTAGAAAATATTATAGAACATCATTTAAATGGGACTCGATTCCATATTAAATGTGATCCCAATGATGGACTTTTATTTGCAGGACAAGAAGGTTGTCAACTTACTTGGATGGATGCTAAAATTGGAAATTATGTTGTAACTCCTCGAATAGGAAAAACAATTGAAGTAAATGCATTGTGGTACAATGCTATTAAAAATATGGAAAAATTTGCAACTATTTTAAATCAAGATAACAAAAAATATTCTCAATTAAGCAATTTAATTGAACAAGGATTTGAACGTTTTTGGAATGAAAATTTAGGATATTGTTACGATGTAATAGATGGCCCCAATGGGAATGATGAATCTTTACGGCCAAATCAAATTATAGCTGTTTCTTTAAATTATTCTCCTTTAAACCAATATCAAAAAAGAAATATTATTGATATATGTGGAAAAAATCTTGTTTCTTTTTTTGGAGTAAAAAGTCTTTCCAAAAATTCACATGATTATAAAAATAAATATTTCGGAACTCCTTTTGAAAGAGATTGTGCTTATCATCAAGGAACAATTTGGAGTTGGTTACTTGGAAATTATGCTATTGCCTATTATAATGTTACTTTAAATGCTTCTGTTGCGATTGGTTTTTTAGAGCCTTTGGAAAAACATATCAATGAAGCGGGAATTGGTTTTATCAGTGAAATTTTTGATGCCGAAAGTCCTTACCACCCAAGAGGATGTATTGCGCAAGCTTGGGGCGTTGCAGAAACATTGCGTGCGTGGAAATTTTTGTCTCATAAAATTTAATGCATGAAATGGATTATTTTGGGAAAGAAGGATCTACCATAAGGCCTTGTAATCCATTCCGCCCCTCATTCATCTAAAAAATGACTTGTCTTTAAAACGAAAATTATAAAAAGGTTTATACTAGAAAAGAAGAATTCTAAACTCATATAATTTAGAGGTCTTAAAATGCAAATTGAAAATATAAACATACCCCCGTTGAGTGAAAATATTATTGCTTGCCTTTCTGCAATTTATAAAAACGATTTTTCTTATGATTCAATATGCGAAAAAATTTCGAAGGATATGTCATTAATTCAAAAAATATTTGATATTGCAAACTCTCAACTTTATTCAAAAGGGACAAAAACAAATAACTTAAAAGATGCAATTATTCGGATTGGAGTTACAAACCTTACAACAATATTAACAACGGAATAT
>RRZT012090336.1_pt1 | contig 27433 bp, 29 predicted proteins | sample 2165551 | NCBI WGS metagenome assembly RRZT01 (sample SAMN10456910, study PRJNA506462) | wastewater metagenome | biome: wastewater; feature: sludge; material: wastewater sludge; isolation source: wastewater sludge with Escherichia coli K12::gfp cells carrying plasmid... | place: USA: Moscow, Idaho... | reverse complement strand
TTTTATTATTATATTTATTTAAACCTTCTTTATTTGATTTTATTTTCAAATGCTTCACCTCATTCCTACTATTATATTCTACATTATATATTATACTCATAAAGGATTAAAAATATATACCAATTTTCTGGGTAAATATATTTTAGTATAAAAGAATAGGGTGGTATAGTGAAAAAAAGATATAGTAAATTAATGATTTTTATATTGGCAATATTATTAGTAGCTTGTGATACTTCTAAAATCCAGTTAGAATCAATTAAAGACAATGAAAGATTATTTGTAAAAGATAATATATTATATTTAGAAAAAGATGATAATACTAGTGAAATAGCTAGTTACGATAATATAGAAAGTATCTATTGGTCAGATAATGGTAAGTTATTTTTAGTAAATGAAGAGAATAAATCATATTTATATAATAGAGAAGAATTAAAAGAAATCACAAGTTTTAATTCTAACGGGAATTCAATTTTTTTAAATGACAATGAAAGGATATTGTATGGTGATAATGAGTTTTTAAAAATATATTATTTAGATGGAAGAATAGAAGAAATATATAGTGGAAATAGTGAAGAAAAGTTAATACCAAAATCTTTTATAGATAATACTATCTCATTTGAAAAGATTATTGGAGATAATATAGTTGAAGACAAAATAGAATTAATTGAAAGTGAAGAAGATAATTTAATAAAATTAGTTGATAATAATGAAGATATATCTGTAGTTATTGAATTACTATATAATATTGATTTTAATGTTTTTAGAGAAGTATATGGAAGTGAGGGTATAGAAAAAGTATTAAATTATATAAACAGTGAAAGTATATATAATATGGAAGATATAAAAAAGTTTTTCAGTATAGCAGATAGATTTAATGAGGAAGAGTATTACAGATATATTGATGTAATAGGAAAAATCTATATAGATGATATAGTAAAGTTTACTAAGGCTATTTATGATAATAAAAATAGTGAAAAAATACTTCATGGCGTACATGATTTAAAATTATATGATAGGGAGTTAGGAGATATAACAGAAGATTTAAATAGTGTTATTAATAGTGATGAATTAACAGATAATGAGAAAAAATTAGGGATATCTATGATATCATCCTATGCAGATTGTGGAGCATGAGATCCAAATCAATAAAGATGTAATCTTTAATAGTAGTTTATTATAGACTTTTTAAAGCTTATGCGGTATATTTATATCATAAAGATAGAAATATACCGCATAATTAAAAGGAGGATACTATGAAAACTAGAAAAATTAATTATTTAGGTTTATTGTCATTTCTGTCTATAATATCAATTTTAGGAATATTTACAGAAAATAAAGGGCTATTTGGCTTTTTTGGATTTATATATTTTATAAGATATTTTTGGATAGTGCCAGATGAGTTATTTCAATTAAATGTACAGAAAGCAGGGCTATTAAGTTTTATGGCACAGTTAATAGTATTGATACCAATAATATTTATAGCTATATTTACATTTGGAGAATATGAAGGAGTATTGATTTCATTTGCAATTAGCTTTTTCATATCTATTTTAGTATTTACATTCTCACTTTATAATTTAGAAAGAAAAGAAGCAAAAGGAGTTAGCAATGATTAAAAATAGAATAAAAGAATATAGAGCTAGATATAATATGACACAGGAAGATTTAGCTAAAAGTGTTGGAGTAAGAAGAGAAACTATAGGGAATCTTGAAAAAGGAAGATACAATCCCTCGTTAATATTGGCATGGAGTATTGCGGAGATATTTGAAGTGAAGATAGAAGATATATTTACAATTAATACTGGAGAGTTAATAGATTAGATTAGTATAATTAGTGATATAAATAATCCCTTGACATGGAGTTAACTCCATGTAGTACTATAAAATCAGGATAACTATCAACTGTTTCTATATAATGAAGATAAAAATAAAATTTATTTCAAAATATATTAAGGCATTGAGTTAATGGTGGATAAAATATGGGTTACTAAAGGAAATGGACTTATTAAAGAATTATATAAGGTATCTTGTTCCTAGGGAATAATTTAATTGACTGAAATATATATTATTACAAAAGCGGTTTCAATTTTGGAAAAAATCTAAATTCATCTTTACAAGGGCTATTCCATAGCCAAACCTTTCCAAGATTTCATTTGATTTTAAGACTAAAATCTTACAATGCTTTTTACATAATATATATTTATTTAAGTGATTTTTGATAAATTGGGAAGATAGTTTGACAATAAATATATTTTGTTGAAGATAAAAATTACTTTGTGAACTTGTAATAGAAAATAAATCTCCTAAAACCGCCTCTCGCTGATTGGTTTTTATTCATGGAAATTTAGTTATAATTGAACGGTGGATTAGATAAGTAGAGTATTTTAGAAAGCTTCGGCTTAAGGATGGAAAAACTATCAACTGTCCACTGTCAACTCTCCACTGCCTTTATCCGCCTCTCGCTTATTGGATTTTAATAAATTGATTTAATAAAGTATTATAAATCCTATAAAAGTACGGTAAACTAAAAAGCTTCGGCTTAGGGAGGAAAAACTGTAAACTGTCCACTGCCCTTATAGCTTCTGCCTAAGGGAGAAAAGTGTCAACTGTACACTGTCAACTATCAACTGCTTTTAAAGGGGGTGTTAAAATGAATAAAAAATATTTTAAACCAAGTGATGAAGAAATAAGAGAAAAATTATCTGAAGAAGAATATAGAGTTACTCAAAATGAGGGCACTGAGATTGCCTTTACTCATGCATATGATAAGGTTTTTGATGAAGGTATTTATGTGGATGTAGTTTCTGGTGAGCCACTTTTTTCTTCTAAGAACAAGTATAATGCAGGATGTGGCTGGCCAAGTTTTACTAAGCCCATAGAAGATGAGCATATTATAGAAAAGATTGATGGAAAATTTGGCATGATAAGAACAGAGGTTAGAAGTAAATATGGAGATAGTCATTTAGGACATGTATTCAATGATGGACCAGTTGAAGAAGGTGGACTTAGATATTGTATAAACGGTTCTTCACTAAGATTTATCCCAGTAGATAAATTAAAAGAAGAGGGATATGAAGAATATCTAGAACTTTTTAAATAGTTTGAGCTAAGTTTACAGGAACTTTACAGCCTTATCAATTCTTAACATAAATATAATAATTGCTTGTGGACTTGGAGTGGGTTTAGGAGTTACTGTTAGACCTGAGGTTGTACAAGAGTTGCCAATGGCTATACAAGCTCTGTTTGCATCAGGTATATCAGCAGGAACTATTGTAGCATTGGTACTTAATTTAGTATTGAAAGAAAATGAAGAAGATTTAGAGGAAGAATAAAATACAAAGATAAATGGCAAGGGATATCCCTTGCCATTATCTAGTCAAAAATATAATTTTAATAAGTAACATAAAAGTTACTCTTGGGAAAGATAATTCCGCCCTATATATATTATACATTAAAGAGAATATATTTAAAGGAAAATAAGGATATTCTAAAGAAAAAATATCAAGTTTTAGGTGAAATATTTTATAATTTGGTATAAAATATTATTAGTATATTTTTAAAAAGATTATATTAATTTTCGTGAATATATTGAATATTATGTATTTATGAAAATTACTTATAAGACTATAACAGTTGTGTTATACTATTTACAAAGAATAATAAGGAGGAATAAAAATGGAATATATTGGAGAAGCTTTAACTTTTGATGACATATTATTGTTACCAGGGAAATCAGATATTTTACCGAGAGATGTTAAGTTAGAAACATATTTAACTAAAAAAGTAAAATTAAATATACCTTTAATGAGCGCGGGAATGGATACAGTAACAGAATCAAGAATGGCAATATCTGTAGCCAGAGAAGGTGGAATAGGAATTATTCACAAAAATATGAGCATTGAAGAGCAAGCACTAGAAGTTGATAGAGTAAAAAGATCAGAGCATGGTATAATAACGGACCCTTTCTTCTTATCAAGAGACCATATAGTTTCTGATGCATTAGAGTTAATGGAAAGATATAGAATATCTGGTGTGCCAATTATTGAAAGTGATGGAACACTTGTAGGTATTATAACTAATAGAGATATAAGATTTGAAACTGATACAAATAAATTAATAGATGAAGTTATGACAAAAGAAAAATTAGTAACTGGAACAATTGATACAAATATGGATGAAGCATTAGAAATAATGAAACAACATAAAATAGAAAAACTACCATTAATAGATGATAATTATAAATTAATCGGATTGATAACTATTAAAGATATTGAAAAATCAATTGAATATCCAAATTCAGCAAAAGATTCTTCAGGAAGACTTTTAGCAGGAGCTGCAGTTGGTATAACTGATGATATGATAGAAAGAGTACAAGCATTAGTAAATGCAAAAGTTGATGTTGTAGTATTAGATACAGCACATGGACATTCTAGAGGAGTTATAGAAGCTGTTAAAAGAATAAAATTAGAATTTCCAGAATTACAATTAATTGCTGGAAATATAGCGACAGGAGATGCGGCTAAAGAATTGATTGAAGCAGGAGCAGACTGTATAAAAGTGGGGATCGGACCTGGTTCAATATGTACAACAAGAGTTATTGCAGGAATTGGTGTACCACAAATAACAGCGGTTATGGAATGTGCAAAGGTTGCAAGTAAATATGGTATTCCAGTAATAGCTGATGGGGGAATAAAATATTCTGGAGATATAACAAAAGCATTGGCAGCAGGGGCAAATGTAGTTATGATCGGTTCATTATTTGCAGGAACAAATGAAAGCCCAGGAGAAGAAGAATTATTTGAAGGAAGAAGATTTAAAGTTTATAGAGGTATGGGGTCAATGGCAGCAATGAATGCAGGAAGTAAAGATAGATATTTCCAAGAAGATGCAAAGAAACTTGTTCCAGAAGGAGTAGAAGGTAGAGTTGCATATAAAGGACCATTGGGAGATGTAGTATATCAATTATTAGGTGGATTAAGAGCTGGTATGGGATATACTGGATCAATTGATATTAAATCACTACAAACTAATACAAAATATGTGAAAATAACACAATCTTCATTAATAGAAAACCATCCTCATGATATTAATATAACTAAGGAAGCTCCAAACTATAGTAGAAGATAAGGAGGATATATAGTGAAGGATTTTATAGAAAAGAAAGTAGCAGAAATCAAAGCAACAGTTGGAAATAAAAAGGCAATATGTGGATTATCAGGTGGGGTTGATTCTTCAGTAGCAGCATTATTAGTCCATGAAGCAATTGGTGATAATCTAATCTGTGTATTTGTAGACCATGGATTACTAAGAAAGAATGAAAGAGAAGAAGTAGAAGAAATATTCTCAGGACATAATATAAATCTAATAACAGTTGACGCAGAAGAAAGATTCTTAACTAAGCTTAAAGGTGTGACTGACCCAGAAAAGAAAAGACAGGTAATTGGGGAAGAATTTATAAGAGTTTTTGAAGAAGAACAAGGAAAACTTACAGATATTGATTTCTTAGTTCAAGGAACAATTATCTCAGATGTTATAGAATCAGGGAGCAAAGGCGATGTAGCAGTTAAATCACATCACAATGTTGGTGGATTACCTGAGGATGTAAACTTTGAATTATTGGAACCATTGAGAGAATTATATAAAGATCAAGTAAGAGAAGTTGGTAGAGCATTGGGTTTAGAATCAGTAATAGTTGATAGACAACCATTCCCAGGACCAGGACTTGGAGTTAGATGCTTAGGCGAATTGACTAAAGAAAAATTGGATATACTAAGAGATGCAGATTATATTTATAGAGAAGAGATAGATAAAGCTGGTTTTAGTAAGGAAATATTCCAATACTTTGCAATACTTCCAAATATCCAATCAGTAGGAGTTATAGATGGAAAGAGAACTTATAGCCATACAATAGCATTGAGAGCTGTTTCATCAAAGGATGCAATGAAAGGTCAATGGTATCCAATACCACTTGAACTACTAGGAAAGATTTCAGAAAGAATAACTTCTGAAGTAAAAGAAGTTAATAGAGTAGTATTTGATATAACAAACAAACCCCCAGCTACAATTGAGTGGGAGTAAATCTCAATTTAGCAAGCCTGAAAAGGTGAAGATAAATTGATGGAGTTACCCCTGTCAGGGTTGGCGAGACTTGTACCGACCATAGAGAGGGAGAAGTCCGCAACCTACGGCGTTGGAGTAAGAGGGAAAGCCTTAAATCTTGTATAACAAGGTTTGGGGCTTTTGTTGTTAAAAAAAACATGAATTAATATTGACTTTATCCATGTTTGTGGTATCCTGGTGATAGGTGATATATATGTATAAAGTATTAGATTTATTCAGTGGGGCGGGCGGAATGGCGGAAGGCTTCTTAAGGGCAGGCTTCTCAATTCCTTATGCTTCTGATATAAGTGAGCAAGCTAAAATCACATATGTTAATAGACATAAACAACTTGGAAAAGAAGTTGTATTTTTGAATGACGATTTAAATGCAATAATTGAGAATATAGAGATTCTAAATGAATTGATAAGTGAAGAGTTCGATGTAATAATAGGTGGTCCTCCTTGTCAAGGATTTAGTAATGCAGGAAAAAGGTGTCAAAAAGATAAAAGAAATTTGCTAGTAAGAAGTTATTTAAAGATGATATCTTTAATTAAACCTAAGTTTTTTGTAATGGAAAATGTAGTAGGTATGAAGTCATTTATTTTTGATGAGTTTGTAGGTTTAAAAAATAATAAATATTCTAATGAAAAAACCATTGATATTTTAAAAAATGAATTTAGTGAACTGGGGTATGAGGTTAATTTAGTATTGCTAGATGCATCTGATTATGGTGTTCCTCAAAGCCGTAAAAGATTATTTTTCTTAGGTAATATGCTTGGATTACCTCAAATAAAAGAGCCTAAAAAACATAATAAAAAGGTTACAGCATATGAAGCAATGAATGACTTAATATCTGGTATTGTGGATTCTGAATATCAAAGAGAATCAATAAATGGCAGGACTAAAAATATACATGGAAATACAATTAGAGAATATGAGGTTTTGAATAATGATAAGTCAAAACACGCAAAATTAACAGTTGATAGATTCAAGTTAATTCCTGCAGGTAAAAGCCTAAAAGACATATGGAATAGCTTAAATGACTTTGAAAAAGAGAAGTACAAGACTAAAAAAAATAATTGTAGGAGATTATGTGAAGATAAGCCAGCTCCTACAGTAGTAACACTACCAGATGATTACATCCATTACAAGGAAGATAGAATAATGACTGTGAGAGAACTTGCGAGACTGCAGTCGTTTGATGATAGTTTTGAATTTCTAGGGAAAAGGACAACTGGTGGAAATAGACGAAAAATAGAAACTCCTCAATATACTCTTGTAGGAAATGCTGTACCACCATTATTGGCATATGCTGTTGCTTGTAGTGTTAAGGAGGCGATTGAAGATGAAAGATAATGCTCTTAACTTTAAAGTAAGTTCTCATTTAAAAAATATAATTGGTAAAGATTTAATAACGGATAGATATGTTGCTATATATGAGTTAGTAAAAAACTCCTTAGATGCGAAAGCAACGAAAGTTATTATTGAAATAAAATCCGATTATATAATTATTAAAGATAATGGTTTGGGAATGAATCTTAATGATATAGAAAATAAGTGGTTGTTTGTAGGTTATTCGGAAAAGAAAGATAATGCAGGAGCATTTGCAGGGAGTAAGGGAATAGGAAGATTTTCTTCAGACACATTAGGCAAAACACTAACAATGAAGACGAGAAAAAAAGAATCATCAGGAATAATATTAACAATGGATTGGAATATGTTTGAGGTTGATCAGTTAGATAGGATTGAAAGTATAAAATTAAATTATCAGCTAAATGATGAAATGGATTATGGAACAGAGCTAAAAATTATAGAACTTCGTAATAAATGGGATGAATTACAAGTAAAGAAACTAAAAGATTATTTAAGTAAGTTGAAGAATCCATTTGAAATTAAGGAAAGTGTTAATATTAGACTTGAGTCAGAGTTTCATAATTTAACAGGAGATATAGAAAATCATATACTTGAGGGACTTGGTGATAAATCAATTTTACTTAAAGTAGAAATTGGAAAGGACAGAATTAAGTCGATTTTGAAACATAATGGTAATTTAGTTTCTGAGTTCAGTTATAAAAATGATACAATTTTAAAAAATATAAATTTTGAATTGTATCACCTAACACCATGGGCTAAAAGTGATTTTACTAGAAAGATGGGAGTTCCATTTACTAACTATGGGAATATATTCATTTATAGAAATGGATATAGAGTTCTTCCTTATGGAGAAGTTGATTATGATATTTTTAAAATGAATCTGAGGAAAAGTCAGGGATATAATAGGTATTTAGGAACAAGAGATTTAATTGGATATATTTCAATACAAGATGCTGAAAACAAATTTAAAGAAGCTACTTCTAGGGATGGTGGATTTATTGTAAATGAAGAATATTTAGGTCTTGAAGATATATACATGGAATATCATAAATTTTTAGAAGATTTTATGAAAGTCACAGCATTTAATAAGTTAGAGGCTTATCAAATTGAAAAAAATTTAATTAAAAGGTTTTTAAGAAAAGAAGATTTAGTCTATGAGTTTGGAATATCTAAAGAAATGCCTGATATAAAAGAAGTTTTACATAAAATAGACAAAAATATTGAATTAACAGAAGCGGATAAGCAAAAACTAAAAGATGTTGAAGTATTAAAAAAACAAGATGAGAAAGTATTGAAAGAAGTTGAAAAAGATAATAGATTATTAAAAAAAGAAAATGTTAGATTCGAGAAAGAGCTGACAATAAAACAAAAATTGATTAATGATATTGATGATAATTCATTGAAGCAGGATATTTTGGAACACCATTTAAATATTAGTGTAAATGAAATGGCGTCCATAATGAAAAGACTAAAAAAAACAAATAATGAATTTTTAAAATCGGAAGATTTCAAAAAATTTGAAATTGAATATTATGAATCTCTTAATAAACTTAAATCATTGAGAAATTTGATCAAAGGAGTTGAATATGACTCTAGAGTAGCGACAACAAATGATATTGTTCAATTTATAATTGAATATAGTAAAAAACGATCAAAACAAGATAATTTAAAACTTACAATTTATGATAATGGTATTAAATATATAAAGAAATATAAAGCTATAATGTTGATTGTGATATTAGATAATTTATTCGATAATGCTATTTCATTTAAAGCAGAAACTATGCAAATATTAGTAGAATTAAACAGTGAACTTGAGGTTAGATTTATGACTGATACTGCTGAGAAGATTAATAGTAATATATCAAAAGTTTTAGACTATGGGTATACTACTAAAAAAAGAGGCACAGGTAATGGGCTCTTCTTTGTAAATAAAATAATACAAGATCAATTTAATGGAAAGGCAGAAGTATATACTTCTGGGAATCAATTTGTAGTTGCACTAAAAATACCAATATAATAGAGGAGAATAAATATGGCAAGAACAATAAGAGCTCTATGGATAGAAGATGATCTTAGAAAAGATATAGAAGATTTAATTGAAATTGCTCAAGAAGAAGTAGAACTTAGGTCATATAAATTTGAATTAATTGAAGCTAAAAATGTAAATGAAGCTTATGAAAAAATGAAAGATAATTATATTGATATTATTTTTTCTGATTTTAATTTGGAAGAAGATAAAAGCGGATTAGATTTATTAAATGATCTGAGAAGTGATAAAAATTTTAAATATTATGTGCTTTATTCTAATAATAATCCAGCAACAATAATACAAGATGTTGTTAGAGAAATTGAAAGTACAAGTAGAATGGATTTGTTTTCTAATTTTAATTTTTTTCACTAGCACAAGACCCCAAAGATGAATTAGATGAGATAATACAACATTATTTAGATGAGCGAAGTAAGATAGAAGAAATTAGAAATATATATATAGTAAGAAATGCTATAATAGATGAAATATTAAAAAAAATATTACAAAGTGATTATAATATTAAAAAAAATGATTACTGCAATAGAATTGACGAATATTGCAATCAATTAAACCTAGATAGTTCGACACTAGGTTTATGGCATGAAATAAGGGAAAACAGAAATATATTTGCTCATGGAGAACAATCTTTTTCAGATAATAAGTGGACTATAACATTTAAAGGAAATGATTATGAGTTGAGTAAAGATAATTACACAGATTATTTAAAAAAAATGAAAGATTTAGAAAATAAAATATTAGAAGGTGATGATGAGTTTTTTTCTAAATATTAGAAACATGAGTTGTTTTGACATTACCTTTTAATATAAAACTTAATACTATAAAAGAGCTATAAATCATTTGTGATTTATAGCTCTTTTAACATTCCCCTCATCAACTACTTCAAAAAATCTTTAAAACCAAATATAAGTCCTACTAATCCCATAAAAATAATAGTAAATATTACACATCCTTATAATCCTATTCATAAATCTTGCCCATATATAAAATAGCGGCAAATTCTTTCCAGTTTGGATTGATAAAATCTATATCATCACCTTTATAGTCAGAAAACCAATCTTGGATAGCTTCTAAAAGCTGCCAATATCTTGATTTTCCCATTGGTCTATATTTTTTGTATAATCGTCTATTAATATGGACAGGAAAGTTATAAAAGATTCCTTATCATTTGTATTATTGACACTATCAAATAGTTCCATTATTATTCTCTCCTTCTTTTATTATTCCATATATTCTTGCCTTTAAATATTCGTATGATGAATTTAATTGATTGGCATAGTCCTTGTATTCTAAAATATCATTAAAGATGGATATAATTTTCTCACATTGTCCTTCTTTTCCACTATATAAATCATATATCCCTTTAAGATAAAGGTAGAATAAATCAATATGTATATTTTTTAAATTATTAGATTTAAAGGAACTTTCTTCATATATAATTAATATCTCAACAGCTCTTTCAGGTTGATTTTTAGATAATAGGTTAAAGGCAAAATGAAGTGCAAGATCTTGACGCCATATTTTTACAGTTTGGGAAGAAGGTTTTTCTTTTAAAATATGTATCCCATATAAATATGCTTCATTTTCAGTGAAAAAACTAGCAGCATAGGAAGCTAAAAATAATTCCATAGTTCCCCAATATTCAGATTCCCTTAGATATTCTAATAAATCTACCATACTTTCATCATATACTTTATAGAATACAATATCATAAATATTTTTTGTAACTAAGCTAAAATAATAATATTTCTTATCCCTTGTAATTTCATACTCTTTATCTAATTGAACTATTAAATCTTTTAATAGAAAAGAATTACTTGTATTAATAGCCTTATCTATTTTATATTCAATTATATTTAACCAAGCATCTAATGTATTATCAGCCATGTAAAAAAATTCGTCAGTAGTAATATGCATTCTAGATAATAATGCCAATAAATTTTCTGCCCTTATATTACTTTCGCCACGTTCAAATTTTCTTAAAAATTGTGGTGTTACAATTCCATGTGATATTTCTTTAGTAGATATGTTTTTTGACATTCTAATTCTTTCAAAAACCATTCCATATTCTTCCATATCCTTCAACTCCTATGAAACTATAGTTTCAAATATACTTATTTTTATATAAAATAATCCTTAAAATGGCATTAATGAATATAAAAATTCGATTTTCATGATTGCATTTAAATTCTGCTATAATTATAACATATAAAAATAGTATTCATTAGGAGGATTTATATGGCAAAGGAAATTGATATAGTAAGAGAATTAACAGAATTAGGATATAGTCCAATATCTAATTCATGTATATTAGTAAAATTTGGAGCAGAGGATTTTATTTCAAAAGCCTCAAATCTTTTAAAAAATGGGATAATAAATGATAAATTATTGGTCTTACAAATTTGTAATAGTGAATTGATACTACTACCATTAGCTTTAAATAAATTATTTGATAGGGACAATATTGTGGAAATTCCATTTAGTGAGATAAAAAATATAGATATTACATCTGATTTAGTTAATTATAATATTGAGATTCTAACTTATGATGAAGAAATTATATTGCAAACGCCAAAAGCAAATAATCTAATGGAAAAATTTCTCAACAATACCTTGGTATTTGCACAAGAGGATTTTTGGAATCAAAAAAACTGGCATAGAGATAATTTAGAAAATACATTAGATGGATTGAAAAATATTTTATAATTGGAAGGATGATGATATGGACAATGGTCTGTTAATTATATCTATAATAATGGGAACTATATTATTTATAATTGGAGTTATGATCTATCAAAAAGCCAAGATAATGAAAATAATTAGGGATAAATATGGAAAAGTAAATGAAGAAAAAAATGATGAAAGATTTTTTGACAGTATATCACAGTATTATAAATGCTATAAACCAGATAAATCTGTGGATTTAGATGATCAAACTTGGCATGATTTACAGTTAAATGAGATGTACAATAAATTTGACCATACTATATCAAGTATTGGTGGAGAATATTTATATAGACATTTGAGAATACAAAAACATGATAATTTAGATAGAATGGAAGAGCATATAGCATATTTTAGTGATAATGAAAAGATTAGAGAGAAGCTACAGTATGGATTTTATCAGATAAAAAAAGATGAAGATAATCAATTGATTAATCATATTAAAAATCCTAATTTATTTTACAAGATTTCAATATTTAAAATAATATTGCTTACTCTTATATCGCTAATACCTATACCATTATATTATTTTGGAAATAAATATAATGGCAATGATGGTAATGCTATTATAATAGCTATATTTATTTGGATTGGAGCTATTTACTATAGTTCTATTATATCTAAGAAAATTGGAAAATCAGCTAATGTGATAAAGACTTTTACAAAAATGCCCATCTCAATTAAAGAGATTAAAAAATTAGATAAGGAAATATTTGATATTGAATTACATGAATTTAATAATGCACTAAAGGGTTTTTCTACTAAATATGAAATGTTATATAATTTATATTATTTAACGATGGATTCTGAAAGCATTATAGCAATTATGACTATGTATTTTAGTCTATATGGCTATGTTTATAATTGGATTGTAGATTTCTTTAAAGCTAAGAATGAAAATATATTAAAGATTTATGAAACTATAGGATATCTAGAACTATGTATTGCAATGGCTTCTTATAGGGAAAGTATTGACAATTATTGTAGACCAGTTTTCCATGAAAAAGAAACTGTAGATTTTGTAGATATTTATCACCCACTTATTAAAAATCCAGCAACTAATACTAAGAGTTTAGAATCTAATAATATAATAACTGGGGCAAATGCCAGTGGAAAAACTACATTTGCAAAGACTATTGCATTAAATACAGTACTAAGTCAGACATTAAATATTGCTTTTGCAAAAGAGTTTTACTTAAAAGAGTTTCATGTAATTACTTCAATAGATATAAGTGATGATTTACTTAAAGGGGATAGCTTTTATATTGCTGAGATAAAGAGAATAAAATATATATTGGATTTATTTGAAGAAAATGAGAGTAGTTTAATGATTGTATTAGATGAAATGCTTAAAGGAACAAATACAAGGGAGAGAATAGCCTGTGCATCTTCAATATTATATAGATTTTATAATGAAAATTGTTTTCTTTTTTTAACCACACATGATATTGAACTTACAAGTATTATGGGAAACTATTATGATAATTATCATTTTAGAGAGGAAACGGTGGATAATAAAATCCATTATGATTATAAATTATATGATGGAATAACGGTTGGCAGCAATGCAATAAGATTATTAGAGACTTGTGATTTTAATAGTGAAATAATAGATGATGCGAGAAAATTGTCTATGAGTTTTGATGTAAATGGTAAATGTATAGAGTTTGAAGAATTATTAAATAGGTAAAAAATAGAATATATACTTATTAAAATATAAAATAGACAGTTATATAACTGTCTATTTTATATTTTAATCCATTCTGTCTATTTCATTATATAAATAATCTATGGTTTCAGAAATATTATATTTATTCCAATCTACAGATTCAATTCCTAAATAATCCTTTATAGCTAGAAGGATTATTAATTTATGATTTAAAGGTGAATACTTAGATTGTATATAACCAGCTTTATCTTTAGAATAAATATTTCCAGTTTTAAGAGTTAGTATCATACGACATAAAGTTAATATTACATTGGTTTCATCATCTTTATGCTGTATTACAATTTCATTTGAAGAAGAAAGTATAGCTTTTTTAATATCTGTGAAAGGAATTTCAGGAATATATTTTTCAAGTTGTGATTTTCCTAAAAGAGTTTTATAATATTTTCTAGCTTGATATAATATTATGGTTAAATCTGGATTTTCTTCATTCTCAGGGATATAGCCCGACAGATAATCATCTTGAAGCCATTCTCCATAAATAAAATCTTGTCTTGGTGGATATACCCAATTAATTATTTGGTCTTTAACAACTATTGTAATCTCTATATATCTTAGTTTATTGTCTTCACCAATTTTTCTAGATAGTGGACTTATATTTTTAATTAAATTTTCTTTAGTTTTTGAATCAAGCTTTTCTGAAACAATCACCAATATATCAATATCACTATTTTCTTTTAAGCCACCTTGAATAGATGAACCATATAAATATACTCCAAGAAGTATTTCTGAAAGCTCATTAGAGAGTATCTTAATTACATTTTTAATTTGCAAATTTGTCATATTTAAATTTTTCATATTTCTCCTCACTTAGTTTCAAATATATAATTAAATTTTTATTCTATTTAAGTTTATCATTTTATCTATAAGAATTGCTTTTTTTATACAATATTTAATCCCATTTCTTTCTTTTAATAAAAAATATTGCTATTAATATAAAAACTAAAGCTAAGAATAATACTATAAGGATATCAAGAATATATTCTGAAAAAGGTTTCCCTGCGAATACTTTTCTAAATAAATTTGAAACATAGGTTAAAGGTAATAGTTTTGAAAAATTTTGAAGACTTTCAGGGAATCTTTCTAGAGGGATAGTTGCTCCTGAAATAAATATCATTATAAAATAACTTAAATAGCAAAGTACATGTGCAGCTTTATAATCTGGGGCTATGGCTGAGAGGAAAAATCCAAAAGAATATGTGCTAACAGTACCAACAATTAATATTAAGGATATTATTATAGGATTGCCATCAATCTGTGCTTCAAAAAATATTATTCCAGATATAATTAATAATATAATTCCAATTAGACTCATTATAAAATTAACAGCCAATTGGGCTAGTATTACAGTATTTTTACCTTGTGAAGTTGCATCCAATCTTTTATAAATTTTCTTACTCTTATATTCTGCCATAGTCAATGGAAATACCATTATTCCAGTTACAGCGATTACCATTGCACAATAGGAAGGTATTGAAACATCCATAGCACCATAGCCGTCGTATATTGGATCAGAGAAATTACCAAATATACTTCCATATAAAAACAACATAAGTATTGGAAAAATCAATGTGAAGAATGGACCAAAGAAACTCCGCCAAAACAATTTATTTTCAACTTTATAAGCAGTTTTAAATGAATTCATATTAATACCTCCATATCCAATTCAATATTATTTCCAGCCATTGAAAGATATACTTCTTCAAGACTTATATTTTTATCAGTATTGTTATTAAGATTTCTCATTTCATTGGGCGTACCTAGAAATATAGATTTTCCCTTTTTTAAAAATAAAATCCTATCTGAGAGATATTCTACCTCATCCATAAAATGAGAAATTAATAATATGGTTATACCTGCATTTTTTATAGATTTAATACTATTCCAGAGTGAATGTCTAGCTTCAGGATCAAGTCCAGTTGTCAGTTCATCCAATATAAGCATCTTTGGTTTAGGTAGGAGGGCAAGTAAAATAGATAGTTTTTGCTTTTCTCCACCTGATAGTTTACTAACATCCATGGATTGTTTATCAATCAATCTAAATTGAGTTAATAATATTTTCCAATCAGTTGGCTTTTTATAAAAGGAAGAAAATAGCTCACATAATTCTTTCACTTTTATCTTGTAAGGATACTGGGTTTCTTGTAACTGGACACCCAGATATTTATATATTTCTTTTTTTTGTTTTAGTGGATCCATATTAAATACAACTATCTCACCAGAAGTTGGTTTTCTAAGACCTTCAATACATTCTACAGTAGAAGTTTTACCAGAACCATTTGGTCCTATAATTGAAAGTATCTCACCACTTTTCACTTCAAAACTAAGATTATCTACTGCAATAACATCACCATAAACAACTTTAAGGTTTTTAACTATTATTTGAATTTCATTATTCATAATATAACCCCTTTCTTTTATTATATTTTATAAAAAATTTTAAGATTTTAATTAAATTTTCTGTAAGTGGTCGATTATCAACTATAAGCGGCTGAATTAAGTATATCTAAATCTGTTATAATGGTTTTATATTGGAAGGAGGACAAATTGTGAGAGTTGAAATTAAGATAATAAAAGAAACCGATGAGCCCTATGCAATTATTTATACTAAAGAAATAAATGAAGAAATTAATCAAATTCTTAAGTATATTGAAAATCCAAAGGAAAACCTTCTGACAGTAAAAAGAGATGAAAAAATATTTATAGTTAATATTAGAGATATACAAATTGTACGGACGGAAGGCGGGGAGGTAGTTGTATATACGGAAACAAAGGATAAATTCTATTGTAATAAGAGATTATATGAAATAGAAGCAATGTTTAACAATGATTTTATTAGAATATCAAAAGCTGCTATAGTAAATCTCTTGAAAATAGATCATGTAGATACAAATATTATAGGAACTTTAGATATTGTTATGAGAAATGGCTGTATAGAAAGTATTTCTAGAAGATATCTTAAAGCCTTTAAGATGAGAATTGGTATATAAGGAGGGAGAATATGATTAAAAAAATATTTTCATATATTGGAATTGGAATTGCTCTAGGTTGTGTATTATTTACTATAAACTGTATGATACTATTTTTAATAGGAGGAGCAAATTTCTTAGAACCAATAGTAAACAACTATTTAAATCAAGTATTGGGAAGTATTTTAGTTGGCATTGCATTTGCAGTACCTTCTTTAATTTATGATTCTGATAAAATAACAATTGGTAAAAAAGTCCTATTTCATATGATAATAGGTTTTATGGTATATTTCCCATTGGCATTTTATTTTAAATGGATACCTTTAAACAAAGGTTTTAAAATAATTGTATTTTATATACTATTGGCATTTACCATAAGTTTATTTATTTGGATTGGGTTTTACTATTATAATAAGGGAGAGGCAAAACTAATAAATAAAAAATTAAAGGAAGTACAAAAATACAAAAAGCAATAGAATAGTATTAAAAAAGACCAATAAATATTTATTGGTCTTAATAAATTCTACTATATTAATATCTAATGGCACCTAGGAAATCATATTTCCATCCTTCTGTAACAGATGTAGGCTCTGTAACAAAACCATCTTCATAAGTTGCGTGTACCATTATTGGATTATCTCCATTCATTCCAAGAAAAAGCCCAACATGATTATATGCTCCATTTGGTTTTTTGTAAAACAATATATCACCAGGTAAATAGTTATTAAAATCCATACCAACATGAACACCACCATATTTTCCTGCCTGTTCATATTGAGCCCTGACCATAGCATAGCCTTTTTCATCTTTTATATTACAATCATTTGGCCCAGGAATGTTTATACCTAGTTCTTTAAAGGCAGAATAAGTTGCTCCGCAACAATAAACACCAGACTTATCATTTAAATCCATACCAAACCACTTAAAAGGTATTCCTTCTCGTAATGATGCATAGTTGGCAACTTCTTGATTTCTATATTGATTTTCACTTGGTTCAGTATTAAAAACATTATTGGAAAGTTCTTCCTTATCTGGACCAATCCAAGTAAAAAGTTTTTTATTATATCCACCTGGACGAGCTCCGGTACACACTTTACCATTCGCATCAAACCAATAACAATTTTTCCCTGTGCTTAATACACCATTTTTGTACATTTGATAATTATATGGAGAGAAATAATGATAATTTCCATCAATTTCTTTCCAACCACGATAAAGTCCTTCACTAGTAGAATAGTATGTATTATCTTTTATTGTTACTAAACCATCTATAATAGCATTATCATTTCCAATAATATATGTATAATCATCAAACTTAACAACTCCATCTTTAACTTGATTTCTTATAAATATGGCATTGTTATTTATATCTTTTAAATAAGTTTTTTCATCTACATTTACTAATTTAAGATTAGAAATATTTGCAACTGCTGGTCTAGAATTTGTTGAATTAAGTAACATAACAATAGCTTCTGCTTTAGTTAATTTATCCTGTGGTCTAAAACTATTATCACTATATCCTTTTAAGATTTTATTATTAACAAGTTTCTCTATATATGGTAGATATTCAGAATTTATTCTAGAACTATCAGAAAAAACAAGGTTATTATTATCTAATTCTTCCTTATATAAGACCTTTCCAAGTATTGCTCCTGCTTCCTCTCTAGTTATAGCTTGATTTGGATTTAATTCATTTTTATTAAATATATTTATATAACCTTCATTTTGTCCAATTAATATATCATTATAATACCATTGATTTTTATCAATACTTTCAAATTTCAACTCACCTGAATTGTCAATTAAATTAAAATTTCTATTGATTAAACTTATGTATTCTCCACGAGTGATACTATTATCTGGGTTGAACTTTCCATTATATCCATTTGCTAGATTATGATTATTTGCATAATCAATATCTACAACAGCCCAATGTCCTTCTGTATCAGTAAAATTTTGAGCATAGATATTTATTGGTGTTAAAAATAATGCTAGTAACAATAATAAAATCCATTTCTTTTTCATATAAATCCCCCTTAGTTAGAATATTTGCTTAATTATATCAATAATAAAATGCTTTAGCAATATATGTGAATAGTATTGAATATATCTAGTAATATGTTTATAAAATCAAAATAAAATTTATAAATCATTAGCGATTATAAAAACTATTGAAAAGATATACAAAATATGATATCTTTTATTGAAATATAGTATTAAATAATGAGATAAGCATTGAAAATCAATTTATTAGGAGGATGGAAATGTTTGAAATTAAAGTTTTAAGTAAAGAGGATATACAAAAAATAATAGATATGAAAAGGGTAATTGAAGGAGTAGAAAAAGTTTATAGTTTAAAATCTCAAGCTGATACGGTAGTATTACCAACGGTATTTTATGATTTTGAAATAGGAAAATCGGATATGGATATAAAGGCGGGATTATTAAAATCAGCAAAACTATTTGGGCATAAAACAGTTACTTGGTTTAAAGATAATAGTGAAAAAGGAATACCAGAATTACTTGGGGTTATAGTTATATATGATGCGACTACAGGAGTTCCACTAGGAGTATTGGATGGAAGTTTTATAACAGGTATTAGAACCGGAGCAGCTGGGGCTATTGGTGCAAAATACTTAGCGAAAAAAGATTCTAAAATATTAACTATATTAGGTTCAGGGACACAGGCAGCAAATCAAATAGCAGGTATACTTTCCATATTCCATACTATTGAAAAAGTTATAATTGCAAATATAACAACTCCTGAAAATGGTAGAAAGTTTGTAGAAAATATTAAAGATATTTTAAATGATGATTTTAATATTAAAAGTACAACTGTAGAATTTAAATTTACAGAAGATTTAAAGAGTTCAGTTTCAGAGTCTGATATTATAATCACTACAACTCCATCTAAAAAACCAATTATTATGAGAGAATGGATAAATCCAGGAACACATATTTCATGTATTGGTGCAGATATGAATGGAAAAATTGAACTAGATCCATTGATTTTAAAAGATGCAAGAATATTTGTAGATGATAGAAAACAATGTATAGAAGTTGGAGAAATAGAAACGGCAATAAAAAATGGAATTATTGATGAAAATAATATTATTGGAGAAATAGGAGATTTAATAGAAGGTAAATATATTGGTCGCCAAAGTGATGAGGATATTACAATGTTTGATGCGACGGGAATGGCATTATTAGATATAATGACTGCAAAAACTGCATTGGATTTAGCAGAGGAACAAAACCTAGGATCAAAAGTAGAGTTGTAGAGGAGGAAGGGAATGGAAAATAAATATAATTTTAGTTTTGAAGATATTAAAGAAGCAAATGAAAGAATAAAACCATATATTAGAAAAACACCTTTGGAGTTATCTTATTTTCTTGGAGATAATGATAGAAGATATTATTTTAAATTAGAATCATTTCAAAGAGCAAAATCATTTAAAATAAGAGGGGCTTTAAATAAAATCTTAACTTTAAATGCTGATGAAATTGAAAGAGGAGTTGCAACTATATCATCTGGTAACCATGGTTCTTCTGTTGCCTATGCAGCTTCTTTATTAGGAATAGAAAATGTAGTAGTTATTGTTTCAAATATGACGGCACAAAGTAAAATAGATAGAATAAAATACTTTGGTGCTAAGGTTATGATAATGGGAAATGATTATGATGAGGCACATAGATTAGGTATGGAATATATTGATGAAAATGGCATGACTTATATTGATGCATATTATGATGATGTAAAAATATATGGTGGCCAAGGAACTATAGGAATAGAGATACTTGAAGAAAATCCAGAGATAGATACCATAGTAGTTCCTATTGGCGGTGGTGGATTAATTACAGGGATAGCTGTTGCTGCAAAGGCAATAAAACCTGATATAAGAATTATTGGTGTTCAAACAGAAGCTTGCCCTGCAATGGCAAAGTCTTATGAAGATAATATATTCTATGATGAATATCCAAGTACAGAGACATTATGTGACGCATTAGTTGGAGGAGTAGGAGCATTAAGCTATCATGTATTAAAAGATTATTTAGATGATTTAATAGTAGTTTCAGAAGATACAATTGGAAAAGCAGTTAGTTTTATGGCAAAGGATGAAAAATATATAGTTGAGGCTGGAAGTTGTACAACTGTGGCAGCAGTTATGGACTTTAGTGAGAGAGTTGGCGGGAAGAATATTGCATTGATATTAAGTGGTGGAAATATTGATGGAGATATTCTAGCAGAATTATTAAATAGATATTAGAGAGGGAGAATATGAAAAATATAATTAATAATGCAATTGAAGAAAGTTTAAATGAGATTAAAGATATTAGAGATTTATTATATGAAAATCCTGAAATAGGCGGAGAGGAAGAGAAATCGAGTAAATTATTAGTAGATTTTTTAAGAAAAAATAGCTTTGAAGTAGAAGAGGATTACTATGATTTTAAATATGCCTTTAGAGGAGTTTATGATTCTAATAAAGAAGGTAGTACAATTGGATTATTTGCTGAATATGATGCATTGCCAGAAATAGGACATGGTTGTGGACATAATTTAATATCTACGACAACATTGGCTGCTGCTATTGGTATTAAATCAATAATTGATAATACTGGAGGAAAGTTGATCGTTTACGGAACTCCAGGAGAAGAAAATTTACAAAGTAAAACCATCTTAGTTGAAAAAGGCGCTTTTGATGAAATTGATATTGGTATGATGGCACATCCCCATTCGTATACTGTAACTGGTGGAAAATCAAGAGCAATTGAATCGCTTCAAATTGAATTTTTTGGGAAAACTTCTCATGCAGGGGCAAGTCCTGAAGAAGGTATAAATGCATTAGACGCTGCAGTTCACTGTTATAGTTTAATAAATTTTGAAAAACAATATTTTAAAGATGCAAATGTTTATGGAATATTTTTAAATGCTGGTGAAACTTCAAATATTATACCTGACTATGCTTCACTGACATTTTTAAATAGAGCGTGGTCTGTTGAAGAACTGGAAGAACTAAAAGATTTAGTAACTCGTTGTGCAAAAGCAGCAGCAATTGCAACAGGATGTGAATATAAAATATTTAATAATGAAATGACAAATAAAGAAATGATCTCAAATCAAATATTAACTAGAGAATTTGATAAAAATTTAATAGAATTAGGCGAAGTTGATATAGTCCATGAAAATATTTCAGGTTCAACAGATATGGCAGATGTAAGTCATAAAATACCATCAATACATCCTTGGTGTAGTTTGTGGTATAGTGATTCGGCGTTACACACTAGAGGATTTACAGATGCTACTGTAACTAAAAATGGAGATAGATTTATTGAGTTATATGGTAAGGCATTAGCATATACTGGATATGATTTATTATCAAATATAAAACTTGTAGAAGATATTAAAGCAGAATTTAAAGATACAATGGAGAATAAATAATTATTTTTCTATAATTTGATTATTTTATAATATAAAAACTTGTAAGCAAATATGAAAGGATTATAATAAAAACATGGGTATTAAGTGATTGTTCTACAAAAATATGACTATTAATTATATAAATGAAGAGCTCAAATATATGCGAAAACAATTAAAAAACATAGAGATTAGGAATAGAAGGACTATCCTTCTATTTTTAATTTATTAAGAATCTTAACAAAACTTAATACTATTATATTAATATTTATTATAAAATAGTGATAAGGATCTATTAATAATATATCCTTATTTAAGGAGGCAAAAGATGAAGAAACTTTTTACAATAACTTCTATAGTTTTAGTATTATCTATTTTAGGATTATTATTATTTTTTATGGATGGTTTTTGGGGTAATCCAATATCTAAAAGAATTGCTGAAAAATCACTAGAAAGATATATATTAGAAAACTATTCTGAGAAAGATTATATTATTGAAAATATGGACTATAATTTTAAATTTGGTGGTTATATAGCAGATATGAAATCTCCTACAAGTATAGACAGTCATTTTACAATATATATTACAAAAACTGGAGACATAGAAATAGATACCTATGAAGATGTAATAGATGGTTGGAACACTTATCTAAGAATAGACGAAGAGTATTCTAATATTATAGAAGATGCATTTACATCCAATGATTTTAAATTAGTTAATAAAATGGGATATGGAGGACTTGAACTATATAATATTGATGAAGATGTTGTATTTAAAAATATAAATTATGGGATAAAGATAAAAGATCTTGAAATTGATAAAATATATAATATTAAAGAATTGGGAAAAAATTATGGGCATATTATTTATTATGCAGAAGATAATGAAATCTCTTTTGAAAAAGCAGCAGATATATTATTATATTTAAAGGGTTTTTTAGATGAGAAAGGTATAAATTTTCGTGGTATAGATTTAATTCTTGAAAAGCCAATAAATAAAGATGATAACCTTAATGAAGATAATAGATCTATAAATATATCTAGTTTTTTATATGATGAAATTTATGAAGAAGGATTAGAGGAGCGTATTGAAGAGAATCACAATGAATTAATTGAGTTTTATAATAGATTAGATGATAAGAAAATTGATTTGGATTTAATAAAATAATATTATTTGTTGACAAGAATTACTTCTTTTGTTACACTTACATTAATTGAATATTGGTCTTCAGGGCAGGGTGTGATTCCCTACCGGTGGTAAAGCCCACGAGTATAGAATTTATACATGATTTGGTGAGATTCCAAAGCCGATAGTATAGTCTGGATGAAAGAAGATAGTATATGTTTATTTGCTCTGGAATGATTTTCATTTCAGAGTTTTTTTAATAGATATTTTTTGCCTTGAGATAATTCTCAAGGCATTTTTTTAGGGGGAAATATGGAAGATAGAAAGTTTATGGAAATAGCATTAAAAGAAGGAGCTAAGGGGATAGGACATGTTAATCCAAATCCATTGGTAGGTGCAGTTATTGTTAAAGATGGAACTATTATATCTAAAGGATATCATGAAAGCTATGGTGGATTACATGCTGAAAGGAATGCAATAAAAAATGCAAATGAAGATTTGAGCAATTCTACCATGTATGTAACTTTAGAGCCATGTTGCCACTATGGAAAAACTCCACCTTGTACAGAGGCAATAATTGAATCGGGAATAAAGAAAGTTATAGTAGCTACATTAGATCCAAATTCTTTAGTAAGTGGAAAAGGTGTTGAAATACTAAAAAATGCAGGTATAGAAGTTGTGGTTGGTGTTATGGAAGAAGAAGCTAAAAGGCAGAATGAAGTATTTTTCCACTACATTAAATATAAAAAACCATTTGTCACTATGAAATATGCTATGACAATAGATGGAAAGATAGCAAGTAGGACAGGAGATTCTAAGTGGATATCTTCTGAAAAATCTAGAGAGGGAGTTCATAGAGATAGAAATAAATATTCTGCCATAATGGTGGGAATTGGTACGGTCATTTCAGATAATCCAATGTTAAATTGCAGAATAGAAAAAGGAAGAAATCCTATAAGGATAATCTGTGATACAAAATTAATCACACCATTGGATTCAAAAATAGTTAAGAGTTCAAAAGAAATAAGAACAATAATAGCTACCAATAATAATAGAATTGAAGAACATATAAATTATATAGAAAATGGCTGTGAAATATTATATATTCCAAAAAAAGAAAACCATATTGATTTAAATTTTTTAATGAATAAATTAGGAAATATGGGAATAGATAGTATTTACTTAGAAGGTGGAGGCAGTATTAATTTTTCTGCATTGGAAGAAAAAATAGTAAATAAAATAATGATATATATTTCACCAAAAATAATTGGTGGTGATATAGCAAAGTCACCTATAGGTGGACTGGGATTTGAAAAGATAGTGGATTCTATAAAATTAAAATATATAGATATTAAAAAAATTGAAGAGGATATTTTAATTGAAAGTGAGGTGTTATATTAATGTTTACAGGGATAGTTGAAGAGATGGGAATTGTAAAAAATATTAAACTAGGATCTGATTCTTCAATTGTAGAAATTCAAGGAGATATAATATTTGATGATTTAAAAATAGGAGATAGTGTATCAACAAATGGAGTTTGTTTAACAGTAAATAATATTTCAGAGAATATATTTACTGCTGATATTATGAATGAAACTATAAATCGTTCTTCATTTAAAAATCTTGAAAGAGGAAATTATGTAAATCTTGAAAGAGCAATGGCTGCAAATGGAAGATTTGGTGGACATATGGTTTCAGGTCATATAGATGGGATAGGTAAGATTATTTCAATTAAAAAAGATGATAATGCTATATGGTATACCATAAAAACAGATGATAATATAATGAAATATATTGTAGAAAAAGGTTCTATTGCAATAGATGGCATTAGTTTAACGGTAGCAAAAGTAGAGAGAGATTATTTTATGGTGTCCATAATTCCCCATACTTTAAAAGAAACTATATTATTTGAAAAGAAAATAAATTCAATAGTGAATTTAGAAAATGATATGGTTGGAAAATATATTGAAAAATTTATTGTTAAAGACAGTGATATTACTAGAGAATTCTTACTAGAGAATGGCTTTTAGGAGGGTGAAAATGTACAAGTTTAATGAAGTTATTGAAGCAATAGACGCCTTAAAAAATGGCGAGATTATCATAGTGACAGATGATGAAGATAGAGAAAATGAAGGAGATTTTATCTGTGCAGCCGAATTTGCAACAACTGAAAATATTAATTTTATGGCAACTCATGGAAAAGGACTTATCTGTATGCCTATGAGCGAGAAAATATGTAGTAGACTTGATTTAAATCAAATGGTAGATATAAATACAGATAATCATTCCACAGCTTTTACAGTTTCTATTGACCACATAGATACAGGAACGGGAATTTCTGCAGCTGAAAGAAGTATTACAGCATTAAATGTGATAGATGAAAACTCTAAAGGAGAAGATTTTCGTAGACCTGGGCATATGTTTCCACTATTAGCAAAAAGAAATGGAGTGTTGGAAAGAGGTGGACATACTGAGGCAACTGTTGATTTAATGAGATTATCTGGTTTGAAAGAGTCAGGACTTTGTTGTGAGATTATGAGAGAAGACGGAGAGATGATGAGAACTCCAGAATTAATAGAATTAGCAAAAAAATGGAATATGAAATTTATAACTATTGAAGCATTAAAAGAATATAGAAAGAAATTTGATAAATTAGTAGAATGTGTAGCTAGTCCAGAAATACCAACGGAATATGGAGCGTTTAGAGCATATGGCTATAAAAATATACTAAACTATGAACATCATATAGCTTTAGTAATGGGAGATATAAACAACGGAGAAGATATACTATGTAGAGTTCATTCAGAATGTTTAACTGGAGATGTATTTCATTCTTTAAAATGTGATTGTGGAAAACAGTTTGATAAGGCAATGCAAATGATTGCAAAAGAAGGTAGAGGAATATTATTATATATGAGGCAAGAAGGTAGAGGAATAGGCCTTTTAAATAAGCTAAAAGCATATGAGCTACAGAATGAGGGTATGGACACAGTTGAAGCAAATTTGGCACTTGGTTTTGATGAAGATTTAAGAGAATATTATATAGGAGCACAGATTTTAAAAGATCTGGGAGTGAAAAGATTGAATTTAATGACCAACAATCCAGATAAAATATATCAACTATCAGATTATGGAATTGAAATAGTTAAAAGAATTCCCATTGAAATAGAATCCAATAGTGATGATATAGAATATTTAAAAACTAAAAAAGAAAAGATGGGACATTTATTAAATATAATTTAAAGGAGAATTAAAATGAAAATATATGAGGGAAAACTAGTATCAAGAAATATTAAAATAGGAATAGTTGCTGCAAGATTTAATGAATTTATAACTTCAAAACTTTTAGGAGGAGCATTAGATGGACTTAAGAGACATGAGGTAAATGATGAAGACATAGATATAGCTTGGGTTCCAGGAGCATTTGAAATACCACTAATAGCTTCAAAAATGGCAGCAAGTAAAAAATATGATGCTATAATTTGTTTGGGAACGGTTATAAGAGGAAGTACGACACACTATGATTATGTATGTAGTGAAGTATCAAAAGGTATTGCAAATGTGAGCTTAAATAGTGATATTCCAGTTATGTTTGGTGTTCTTACTACAGAAAATATAGAACAAGCAATAGAAAGAGCTGGTACTAAATCAGGAAATAAAGGCTTTGACTGTGCTATAGCGGCTATTGAAATGGTTAATTTAATAAATGAAATAGAAAATGATTAATTTGATATTTGACTATGATGGGACTATTCATAATAGTTTAATAATTTATTCTAGTGCATTTAGAAAAGCCAATAATTATCTGATAGATAAAAAATTAATTCCAAATAGAGAATATACAAATATAGAAATATCTAAATGGTTAGGTTTTTCAGCTATTGACATGTGGAATGATTTTGCACCGGAATTAAACGAAGATGAGAAATTAAAATCTAGCAATAT
>RRZT010698154.1_pt1 | contig 27444 bp, 28 predicted proteins | sample 2165551 | NCBI WGS metagenome assembly RRZT01 (sample SAMN10456910, study PRJNA506462) | wastewater metagenome | biome: wastewater; feature: sludge; material: wastewater sludge; isolation source: wastewater sludge with Escherichia coli K12::gfp cells carrying plasmid... | place: USA: Moscow, Idaho... | reverse complement strand
TCCACATGCTATACTCTGGCATGTGAGGAGCTGCTGGGGCTTGAAGTACCGATGAGAGCCTCGTATTTGAGGCTAATAGCAAATGAGCTTGACCGTATCCACTCGCACTTGCTTTGTCTAGCCCATACCGCTGAAAATGCCGGATTTGAGGCTTTGTTTATGAGGACGATGAAAGATAGAGAGCTAATCATGGAGGCTCAGGAGACCCTGACAGGAAACCGTGTGCAATTTGATTACGTGTGTATCGGCGGTGTTAATAAAGACGTAACAACCGATATAGAGAGGGTAGTCAAAGAGAAATTAACCCTCTTAAAACAAAAAGTTGCCGAAATTGAAGAGCTGTTTTTGAACAACTGGAGTTTGTCGCTCAAATACAAAGGTGTCGGCACGATAACAACCGAGAGCGCCCTTAGATGCTCTGTTTTGGGGCCTTTAGCTAGAGCTAGCGGCGTTGATTTTGATGTTAGAAACGAGTCGGACTATCTACCATACAAAGAACTCGGTTTTAAAAGCGTCATAGAGAGCAGCGGAGACGTGCATGCCAGAAACATGGTACGGCTCCGTGAGGTTTTTGAGAGTATCAGGCTCATAGAGGCGGCACTCGACGGCTTGCCGGAGGGTGAAATAGCCTCAAAGGTCAAAGGGGCTCCTGAGGGGGAGAGCTATATGAGGGTTGAGGCACCTAGGGGGGAGTGTTTTTACTACTTAAAAGGGTCAAAAGGGCAGTACCTCGATAGGGTTCGGATAAAAACGCCGACATTCGGCTCAGTCCCTGCCATGGTTGAGGCTCTAACCGGACAAAACTATGCCGACGCTCCCGCCATCATAGCCTCTTTTGACCCTTGTCTATCATGTACGGCGAGGTAAAAAGATGCTAAAACCAATGATAAACGCATTTAGCAACCTGTTTTCCAAACCGGCAACGATAGATTATCCATTTGAGAAAAGCCCTCAAAACAAAGAGGCAAGAGGTCTAATAGTATACGATGAACAAAAGTGTATTTTTTGCCTTAGGTGTGAGGACGTATGTCCACCTGAGGCGATAGCGTTCACCCAAAATAGAGAGGATTTTTCATACACCTACCTATACAACCCGTACCTATGTATCTACTGTGGAGAGTGCGTGCGGGTATGCCCGGATAAGGCCGAAGCGCTAACGCAATCTTGCGATTTTGCCCCTCCGTGCAGCGAACAGGATATGAACGACAAATGGTTTGATATCCAAAAAGAGGCAAAAGAGTCCAAAGAGGAGTGCAAAATCCTCAAAAAAGCACAAAAAAATAGCACCGCCGAAACCGATAACGGATAGAGAGAATGTACATCCAAAAAGTCCTAAACGAGCTTGCCGGAAAATACCCCCATCAGCCTGAGTTTTTACAGGCGGTATCGGAGGTTTTCGGCTCCATTACGCCGCTACTGAGACAAAACGGCAAATACGAAAAACACAAAATACTAGAACGGATATCGGAACCTGAAAAGATAGTCAAATTTCGTGTCGTATGGGAGCGTGATAACGGAGAGATTGAGATAAACCAAGGGATCAGGGTTCAATTTAGCTCAACTCTCGGCCCTTTCAAAGGGGGGCTAAGGTTTGAGAAGGGAATTAGCCTCTCGACATTAAAGTTTCTAGGGTTTGAACAGGCATTTAAAAACTCTTTGACGGGGCTTATGCTAGGCGGCGCAAAAGGGGGGAGCGACTTTGACCCAAAAAATAAATCCGAACGGGAAATAATGCGATTTTGTCAGGCTTTTATCAAAGCCTTAGCCCCGCATCTAGGGGCACATACCGACATTCCAGCCGGAGATATAGGTGTTGGGGAGCGTGAAATCGGATATATGTTCGGCGAATACAAAAAAATAACAAACCGTTTTGACGGCACCCTCACAGGCAAATCACCCCTTTTTGGAGGGAGTTTCGGCAGACGAGAGGCAACAGGATACGGAACCGTCTACTTTGCGGAAGCGATGCTCGAAAACCTCTCTATGCCGTTATCCGGCGAGCGGTGTATCGTCAGCGGAAGCGGTAACGTAGCTTTATATACGATACAAAAATTAATAGGGCTAGGGGCAAAAGTTGTAGCATGCTCCGATAGAGAGGGGGTGCTTGTCGATAAAGACGGACTTTGTTTTGAGATCCTAAAAAACGTCAAAGAGACCGACAAGTTGCCTCTAAAAATATATACCGAACGTAAAAAATCGGAGTTTTACCCAAACGGAACCCTCAGAATATCGGCTATCCCGTGCGACTACGCATTTTTTTGCGCCACGCAAAACGAAGCCGATATAAACGACATAAAAACACTCATCCATAACGGCATAAAAGGGGTTATAGAGGGGGCAAATATGCCGCTCTCAAACGAGGCAGCCGATCTACTCATAGCCTCCAACATACCGTATGCCCCATCTAAAGCGGCAAACGCCGGAGGGGTAGCGGTCAGTGGACTAGAGATGGGGCAGGACGCAATCTTTAGCTCTTTAGCAAAAAATGAGATTGATGCCAAACTAAAACACATTATGCGAAATATTTTTAATGAGTGCACACTTGCGGCAAAAGAGTTTAACGACCCTCAAAACCTAAAGGCAGGGGCAAATATCGCAAGTTTCAGAAAAGTTGCAGATGCGATGATAGGGCAAGGGGTATGACAAATTTTTTTGTTATAATACCGGCTCCTAAAAACAACAGCCAAAAGGGGTAAAAATGGGACTATTTGATATGTTTAAAGGTGATAAGGCGTTTGAGCTAAACCCTTATTCGGTATTTGTAACGTCTATGCTGTATATCATAGCGGCAGACGGTGAAGTAAATGAAAACGAGATAGGCCAGCTGATAGCAACGGTAGGCGGCAACCAAGCAAAAGGGGTTGACCTAAACGAGCTACTAAAAGGGGCTTCAAAATATGTTAGAGCAACATCCATTGATGCGTTTTTGGCCGAAGCGGCTCCAAAACTAAACAAAGCACAACAAATCTGCATCCTGATAAACATAATAGACACTCTATTTGCCGACGGAAACGCCGCAAAAGAAGAACAGGAAATGTTTGCAAAATTCCTCTCAGCATTCGGCGAGAGTGAAGAGTCTTTTGCGACACACTTTGAGACGATAGTCACAAAAAACAAAAAAAGCGTATTTTTCTCCTAAAAAAGCCCACACCCAAATACGAGCTAATGCTCATATTTGGGTTTTATTTTGCATCTTTGAGTTTTATACATTTTACGGCCGACCCATTCGTATCTATTACCAAAGTCAAACCCTCCCCCTCAAACAAACTCTTTTGATCTCTTTTATATGCCACGCCGTCCATACAAACCGTATCGGCTGCGATCACTTTGGAGTCTTTTACCGCCAAAGAACCCTCCACATAGCCGTCAAGAAGCCAATACGCTCCGACCAGTAGCGCCGCTATCGCCGCCAATACGGATGATTTTAGTTTAAACCCTAAGGCCGCCCCGAAAGCAACAACCGACAAAATCACCAAAATGGACGATGCCGTACCGCCCAACAAAAAATTATCTACACCCAAACCTAAAAACCTCTATGTAAAATCAATCTTAATATTTTAGCTACTTATTTTGTGTTTACAAAACAATTCAGATACAATAAAGACAACTTAATCTTAACTTTATATGAGAATAGAATGTCTGTTTTTCGTATTTTTATTGTCTCACTACTTATATCACTATCAGCCTATGCCGCCGAAAAAAAGATAACCCTCCAGCTTAGATGGTATCATCAGTTTCAGTTTGCCGGATACTATGCAGCGCTCCACAAAGGATTTTACAAGGATGCAGGGCTAAATGTCGTCATAAAAGAGGGTGGCTCTTCAATAGACGTCACCAAAGAGGTTTTAGAGGGGCGTGCCGATTTTGGCATAGCAAATTCCGGAATCATAGTTGACTACCTAAACGGAGCCGACATAGTGGCTCTGGCCTCGATATATCAGCACTCCCCAAGCGTATTGTTGGCTTTAGGGGAGGAGCTTATTACGCCGGGGGCTCTTGCAAACTCAAAACTACCGATACAGCTTTTGCCGAATGATTTTGAGTTAAAAGCAATGTTTATCTCGGAGGGGATTAAACTCTCAAAACTAAATATCGAATACGGCGGCAAGCATCTGGATGATTTGCTTAGCGGCAAAGTTAGTGCCGTCAATGCCTACCTCTCAAATGAACCGTTTATAATGAACAAAAAAGGGGTCAAATACTCAATCCTAAACCCACTCAAATACGGACTGGACTTTTACAGCGATATATTGTTCGGGACAAAAGAGGGGATAGAGAAAAACAAAGAGGCAACAAAAGCCTTTAGGGAGGCCAGCATCAAAGGTTGGCAATATGCCCTAACCCATAAAGAGGAGATAATCACCCTCATAAAACAAAACTACGACTCGCAACAAAAAAGCAAAGAGCATCTGGAGTTTGAGGCAAAAGAGATAGAAAAACTGGTAGATCCGTATCTCGTAGAGATAGGGCACAGCAACCCAAACAGGTGGAGCTATATAGCCGAACAGTTCAAAAAAATCGGCGTAGTTAAAAAAGAGAGAGAATTAGACGGGTTTTATTATAAAGAGCATATAGCAGAGGACTACAGTAAGCTGTATAAATATTTTGCTATTTTTGCCGTTATGACGTTTATCGGAGGCGGTATCACGTTTTATATCTTTTATACAAATAGAAAACTAAAAAAACTCCTTTCGGATAACACCAAATATATCGACAAACTCCATAAAAGTGAAGAGAGGCTAAAAAAATATGCCGACGAACTGGTAGAGGCGAAAAACAGAGCTGAGGCCGCTACAGAGGCAAAATCGACGTTTTTGGCAAATATGAGCCACGAAATCAGAACTCCGCTCAACGGGATCATAGGGATGGCATATCTAACCCTCCAAACATCTCTGGAGCCAAAGCAAAAATCTCACATCGAAAAAATAGTTAAAGCGGCAAATACTCTACTGGAAATCATCAACGATGTACTCGATTTTTCAAAAATAGAGGCCGGGAAACTGGATATAGAAAATATCGATTTTGACTTACATGAGGTCGTTGAGAGTGTATGTAGTATCGTAGAACTAAAAGCGCATGAAAAAAATCTTGAATTTATCGTACACGTCTCTAAAAGCGCCGACAAGATAGTATCAGGCGATCCGGTCAGGGTAACCCAAATTCTTACCAATCTAGCCAATAACGCTATAAAATTTACCGAGAAAGGGGAGGTGGAGATATATGTTAGCGGTTGCGGCAAGGACAGGTTTAGATTTGAGGTCAGGGATACCGGAATAGGGCTAACGGAGGAGCAAAAGACAAAACTATTTGAATCGTTCACTCAGGCAGACAGCTCCACAGCTAGAAAATACGGCGGCACAGGGCTTGGGCTATCAATCTCAAAACAGCTATGCGAACTTATGAACGGGCGGATATGGGCAGAGAGCGAAAAAGGGGTCGGAAGCAGGTTTATTTTTGAGATAGAGCTAAAACATATAGCCGACAAAGAGATAAAGATTCAAAAATTCAAAGACAAACGTGTGCTAGTAGTAGACGATACAAAGGCGTGGCACGATATCATAGGGGCATATCTATCGGAGATATCGGTGCAATCCGATGACGCATACAGCGGCGAAGAGGCTCTGGAAAAGATCTCGGCAGACGAATCCGGATATGATTTGATACTAATGGATTGGAATATGCCGGGGATGGACGGGATAGAGACGGTCAAAGCTATACAAAAAATATGCCCTCAAAAGACACCCCCTTCAATCATCATGATAAGCTCATACAGGCAAGACGCACTGGTTAAAAAAGCAAAAGAGGCGGGGATTGATATTTTTCTCCAAAAACCGCTCAGCCAGTCGCTACTATACAACATGATAACAAATCTGTTCGGCGACGAGTTTAAAACAGCCAATGAGACAAAGTACGATAGATCCTCACTCAAAGAGGAGATAAAAAGTCTGGAGGGCTCAAAGATACTACTAGTAGAGGACAACCTTTTGAATAGGGAGATAATTTTGGGGATGCTAGAAGAGAGCAAAATAGAGATAGACGTAGCGGTTAATGGCCTGGAGGGGGTGGAGAAATATTATGAGAATCCCGATAAATACGAGATGATTTTGATGGATGTGCAAATGCCGCTTATGGACGGCTACGAGGCAACCAGGCAAATCAGAGCCAAAAATCCACACATACCGATAATTGCCCTGACCGCAAATGCCATGAGTCAAGACATCGAAAAGACCAAAGCCGTCGGGATGAATGAGCATATCACAAAACCTATTGCGGCTGATAAGCTATTTATCGAATTGCTCAAATTTATCCCTCAAAAAATCGTTCCGGCACACAGACAAAAAAACCAAAAAACTACCGAAAATAGAGCGCTTGATCTGGATTTTCAATCGCTGAACGTCGGGATAGGGCTAAGGTATAGCGACAACGATATCGGTTTTTATACAAAGCACCTCTTGGGGTTTAAAAATACCTACAAAGATCTGGCTCTCAATATCGACGATCATCAGACAAACATGCATATCCACTCCATAAAAGGGCTAGCGGGATATTTGGGGGCAGAAAGCCTTGCGGAATGTGCAAAAGATTATGAAACCGGCAAAACTCCGGAGCTACTGCAAAGATTTAACGACGAGCTAAAAAAGGTATGCGACGAAATATCCGAAAAACTGGAGAGCAAAACAGCTAATACTCAAAAGCAAAAGGCTACGGAGGGCTACCTAGTAAAAATGCTCCAAAAACTGGAGGAGCCTTTAAAAAAGAGGAAACCAAAGGAGATTGCAGCTCTAATCGACGAAATTTGCTCCTTCTCATACAATGAAGAGGAGAATAAAATAGTTGAAAGGCTAAAAGAGCTAAAAGCCAAATACAAATTTGATGAGATGCTAGCACTCATAGGCGGGCACAATGGGTAAGGTGCTAATAATCGACGATACGCCGCAAAACATAGATATTTTGATTGATATACTAGACTCTCACGACATATCGGTTGCTCTTGACGGGGAGAGCGGTATAGCTATGTGCAGCGATGAGGATTTTGAGCTTTTTTTGATTGATATTGTTATGCCGGATATGGACGGTTTTGAGGTCTGCAAAACGCTCAAACAAAATCCGAAAACCGCACCCGTTCCGGTGATTTTCATCACGGCACATACGGATCATGAGAGTATTGATAAATGTTTTGAGGTTGGAGGGGCAGACTATGTATCAAAACCTTTTCACAAGGCAACACTAAGGGCAAGGGTGGATACGCAACTAAAATTGCACAAGAGGGGATAAAACCCGCCCTTAAATAAAGCGGGTTTGGTCTGTTTTAAGATAGAAGCCTAGAAGCCTGCATCGCAAGATAGCTAGTACTATGTGCCGAGGCAAACATAGCAGAGTTGCTTTGGAGTAACTGACTATTTAGCGTAGTGTACGCCGAGGCCATATCTGTATCGGCAATCTCAGAGTTTGCTGATCTTTTTTGAACTACGTTTGTTAGGTTCACGTTTATAGATGAATACGCCTGATTGATAGTTGCGCCTATTCCGGCTCTGGTTGCGTCGGTCTCTTGCAAAAGAGCTATTACGCTATCCTGATTTGTTATATCGGCACTATCTATATGCGGAGCGTTTATAGAGACTCCGATACTTCCGCCGCCTACATAAAAAGATGCATCCTTAAAAACGCTAGAACCGTTGAATTTAGCTTGAGACAAGGAGTCTTTCATCGCTGTTTTAAGGGCATTTGCCTCACTCATTATAGCTGCTCTGCCGTTCGCACCCAAGGCATCATTGTTGTATGCAACAGATAATTCGTTTAGCTTTATAGAGCCTTCGCTTACCGATTTTAGTACGCCGTCGGCTATTTGCATATATGCTATTGCGTCATTTGCATTTCTGATCCCCTGATCAATCGTATCTGCATCCAGTTGCAACATATCGGAAATCATCAGAGATGCCGCATCTTGAGCGCTAACCTGTTTACCGCTAGCTATTTTGGCTAGTTGTTTTTTTACCTCTTTTTCGTGCGCTTCCGCTGCCATATTGGCATTTGTGGCTTGTAGATTATTGATTTTCATCTTGTGCCTCCTTGCACTTTTTCTATTAGATAAAATATCGTCTTTTTCTTAAAATTATTTAATGATGCCAAAAAATATAGGAAATTTACTTTAGGTTGTGAAGTTTCAGGACAAACTCCACCTCTCCGGTTCCGATTCTGAGTTGTTTTGCTATCTCTTCGCAGTTAAAGCCGTCGTCGTACAATGCCATTATCTTTGTTTCGTCGGCGCTGGCGTTTGGGGATGTCATCATAGCAATCGGTCTTACTTTTGATTCCAAATCGACAAACCTCTCAAGCATCCCATCTCTAAAATCGGTACTCTCTTTTTGAAGCTCCTGAAACTGCTCGATAATAAGCCTACTCATCTCCGTCAAATCTTCATAGCTAACCCCTTTTATAACAGGGGCTTCCGGCTGCACATTAGTCATAATGACAATAGACTCTTTGGTGTCTCTTAGCTCTTTTTCCATCTTATGAAGCCCTTGGTTTAGGGCATCAAAGGCTTTTTCGTATGATTTTAGTTTTTTATTTATCGCATTTTCTCTGATATAGACAAACACAAACAGCGATAAAACCGAGAGGGCAAGGAGAACAGTCAGCGCCAAATCAATCATTTTGTCCCTTTTTTATAGCTATCTCTTCACGCTCTTTTGAGGCCAGATATGCATCGTAATCGTTTTTGTCCGTCGGCCACATTTTTTTGATTGCCGCCCTACCGTTTTCGTTAACCTCAAAAAAAAACGGAATCTCTCTGGTTCTAAGCAGCGGTATCTCCAACCTACCGTAATACGTCTCGCCGGTTTGCGCCCCCTCAACCAAAAGTGCGTCATACCAACCGAAATCTACGTTTGTTTTTACCGATAGCTCCGTAAGAGCCCTCTGCCGCCCTTTTACGATAGCGGTTAGTTCGTCTATTTTTTTGTGAAGTTCGGTGAGTAGCAAGAGTGTCAGATCATCCGGACCGTTACCTTTGCAATCTCTGGCTTTGAGCCTTGTCACATTCACATCAACGGGATTTGAATCCGTGGAGCTGAAACTCTCAAACTCCCTCAAAAACTCGTCCTCCCTATCCCCTACCCTCTCGTACGACAAGGAGGCTGTTACCCTGACAAATCTCATATATCTATCCCGACATCTATTACGACCAGTATCAAAAACAGTATCCCTAAATATCCGTTTATGTTAAAAAATGCTTTACCTATTGCACCTCTGTCTTTTCTGACGAGGGCGTGCTCGTATCCGAGCAGCAAAGCGGCCAAAAATACACCGACAAAAGATAAAAACTCTAAGTTTGCAAATTTTACAAATAAATACCAAAAAACAACGGTTCCGACGTGAAACAACGCCGCTATGTCCAGAGCTTTTTTCTCTCCAAATATCGACGGGATAGAGTGAAGCCCCTCAGATTTGTCAAACTCCATATCCTGCAAAGCGTAAAAAACATCGAATCCGGCAACCCAAAATAGCACCCCTCCGGCCAGACAAAGGCTCCAGAGAGAGACCGAGGCATTTACCGCAATCTCTCCGGCTATAGGGGCAAGCCCCAAAGATAGCCCCAAAACCAAATGAGCTGCCGAGGAGAACCGTTTGAAATACGAGTATCCGGCCAAAATAGGCAAAAAAGCAAACGACAATACAAAAGCCAGATCGTTAATCAGGTACGAAACAGCCACAAACATAGCCCCGTTTGAGGCGATAAAAAACATCTGCAAAGACGGGCTCATCCTCCCGTCAACGCTCGGTCTGGAGGCCGTTCGGGGGTTTTTTGCGTCATACTCTCTATCCGCATATCTGTTTACCGTCATCGCAAAGTTTCTGGCAAAAAATGCGGCGGCGATACCCGGTAGCAATGTCCCTACAGATGGGATACCGTGTGAGGCTACCACCATCGCAATCAAAATAAAAGGGAGAGAGAAAACAGTATGCGACAGCATCACCAGTTCTGAAAAGTGTTTTAGTTTCTGTAAAATTGTCAGCCTTTTATAAGAGTGTTTGTCTTGAACTCTCTGAATAAATATGCTTTTCTTAGAGCAACTAGTTGCGAGAGCCGCCTGCTAAAGGCCTAATTTACGGCTTTGCCGGAAATTTGAGAATTAATCAGAGAATGGTATTTTAACCAAAAACCGCTTTTTTAATAAGGTCTCTTTTGGTTAATATAACGCTCATGAATGAAATAGCGATTATCGGAGCAACGGCAAGCGGCAAAAGCGATGTAGCCCTATCTCTGGCGGCAAAACAAAACGGCGTGATACTATCTTTAGACTCCCTATCTTTGTACAAAGAGGTGGATATCGCCAGCGCAAAACCTAGTGTGGAGGAGCGTGGAGAGATAGAGCATTTCGGAATAGATATCATAAATCCGGATGAGCCTTTTAATGCCGCTATGTTTATGGACGAGTACGACAAAGCAAAAGAGTATGCCAAAAAATCCGGCAAAAACCTCATTATCGTAGGGGGTAGCTCTTTTTATCTAAAATCGATGATAGAGGGGCTGACCGATATGCCGCCGATAGGTGAAAAATCGAGAGAGAGGGCAAAAGCTATGACGGATGTTTTGGAGGATGCATACAAATACCTCCAAAAAATCGATCCGGCTTTTGCCGATTCGATATCCGCTACGGATAAATACAGAATATCCAGAGGGTTGGAGATTTTTTTTGAGACCGGAGATGCACCCAGCGACGTGTTTTCCTCAATGCCGAAAAAAAAGATCGACGGCGATATCAAAATACTGGAGATTGCCGTCGATAGAGATGTTTTGAGAGGGCGGATCAGACGGAGGGTCGAAAAGATGTTTGAGGCCGGAATCATCGGCGAAGCAGAACATATCGCCTCAAAATACGGGAGCGAAATCAAACCGATGAAATCTATCGGGCTAAAAGAGGTTTACGGGCTTTTGGAGGGCGAATACGGGATAGAGAACTGCAAAGAGCTAATCACTATCCACACATCGCAACTGGCAAAAAGACAAACGACCTTCAACAAAACCCAGATAAACGCAGATATGAGAGGAAACGCCGAGGAGGTACTATCTGCCGCTTTGTCGCTAATCTCAACATAAAATCATATTTTATGCTATTATACTATCAAACATAAGTACAAAGGCTACAGGATGCAGACTATAGGTATAAGAGAGCTACAGACAAATCCAGCTATTTTTACAAAAGCCCTTGAGTCTAATGAATTTGCGGTAATCACAAAACACAGTACCCCTATAGGGGTAGCGGTTGCATTTAATGACTCTATAGTCTCCAATGGACTAAAAACTTCGCTTTTGATAGAGGGCTACAAAGGTGGAATGCTAAGCCTCGGACAGCTATGCAAGGCTCAAAATATCTCCAAAAAAGAGGGGATAAAACTCCTGTCTATGATGGGTATCGACGTAATAGAGTATAGCTTTTTTGAAGATTTAGCAACAATAAAAGAACTATGACGGTAGTTGCAAGCGATAGCACTACACTTATCGTGCTATCGGATATGAATCGCTTTGATCTACTCGGAAGCATCTTTGCAAAAGTATATATCCCGCAAACGGTTTTGGCAGAGATAAGCTCCAAAAATAACATAAATCTGCCTGATTTTATAGAGATCGAACTGCCGCAGGACGACGACAATCTAAAGGCTATGAAGCTTTTACTAGATGACGGCGAGAGCGAAGCAATAGCGCTAGCGCTACAAAAAAGCATCCCCCTCATTATAGACGAGAAAAAAGGTAGAAAAATAGCAAAGAACATGGGGCTAAAAATACTAGGTCTAGTCGGTATCGTCTACCTCAATATCACAAGAGGTGTTTTGGACACGGCAGAGGCAAGATTGTTTTTAGAGTCGGCACGCAATAATGGATTTAGAATCTCCGAAAAACTTATCAATGAGATGTTTGAAAGCCTAAACGCAAAGTAGGCAAACAACATCGATCATCTACGGCTTCACCCCGTCCAACCTCTTTGCGAAGCCGATTTCGTTCATTCCGCCGATCTTTTTTTCGATTAGTTTGCCGCCGGGTGCAAAAAATAGTATATTTGGGGTAGCCCGTACCGAATAGTCGCTTTTTGCCTCGGTGTCAAAATCTATATCGACATAGAAAAAATCGGCTTTTGCGTCATACTTTTGGTCTAGTTTTTTGATCGACTCCATCGTCATCTTGCAAAACGGACAATAATCAACCCCAAGCACGACGATAGAGTATTTGCCGGAGCTTTTGACGGCGGATTTCACATCATCGTACGGTTTTTTCTGGATTTGCGCCCCAAAAAGCGCCGCACACAACAACATAAACACAAAAAGCTTTTTCATCAAAAACCCCTTTATTTCGGTCTAGCTCTATATCACCCTAGTTTCCCGACGGCGCACGATACAAAGCTTTTTGCCTTGTCCACGAGGCCGCTATCTTCTCCGGCGAGTGGGTAACCTAGTTTTTTGAGGGCTTCTGCACCTTTTGCTATCTCCTCTTCGTTTGCCGCCTCAACCGTGACGGTTTTCTCTGCCGGATCGACCTCTACAGTGTCAAACATAGACGACAACTCTTTTTTGATCGTATTGGCACAACCGCCGCATCTGATATTTTGGATTTCGTATACGTGTTTCATCTCTAAATCTCCGTAAAAAGTTTTAGTTATTGTACCTTGTATTTACATCACCCTCTGAACGTTTTTGAGACAATAGATAAGCAAAAAAATACGAGAGCGATAACGACTATAGTAGCGCCCGTCGGGAGGGAGGCATAAAAAGATAGAAAAAGGCCGCCGAATACGGAGAGGACGGAGATCAAAACGGCAAGCAGCGTAGTCTGCCGAAAGTTTCTCCCAAACTGCATAGCGGTAACGACCGGAATCACAGTCAAAGCCCCTATGAGTAGCGCTCCGACGATTTTTATCGAGACCCCTATCATAACCGCAACCAAAAAAGCCAAAAGGTAATTTAGTGCTTTTGTATTTATCCCGCCGGCATACGCAACATCCTCGTCAAAAGCGGTAAAAAGGAGTTTTTTGTAGTTTAGCGCCACAAGAGAGAGGCACAAAACCCCAAAAACCGATATGACCGCCATATCCATGTCATCCACGGCCACGATAGAACCGAACAGATAGTCAAACAACGAGGAGTTAAAAGAGTTTGAGAGGGAGACTATGATGATGGCAATCCCCAGAGAACCCGATAAAAATATGGAGAGCATAGAGTCCGAATATAGTTTGTGCCGCTGCCTCAAATACTCTATCCCAAAAGCGGCCGACACGGTAGCCGCAATAGCTCCTACACCCACCGGAATGGCAGTCAAAAACCCTATCGCTACACCTAGTAACGAAACGTGAGCCAGAGAGTCGGCAAGCATCGAATACCGTCTGACAACCACGAACATCCCAAGCGTAGATGCTAGTAGCGCCACAATCGTACCGACAAAAAAAGCCCTAACCATAAAATCGTATTCAAATATTTCCAAAATCCAACGCCCCTTTGATTAGTGGTGGTGACAGACTACATGGGCATCTATCCCGTAAAGCCTGCTCATATCGGCGCACGACATAGCCTCGTGCGGGTTGTGACAGGAGGAGACGGTCTTGTTGATGCACATAACCTTTGTCACCTCGTCCGCTATTACCCCCAAATCATGGGTGACGAACAACACGGTGATCCCCTCCTCTTTGTTGAGTTTTGCCAAAAGCTCGTAAAAACTTTTTTGGGAGCCGGTATCGACACCCGTATTCGGCTCATCTAGTATCAGTATCTGCGGCTTTGCGGCCAAGGCTCTGGCTATCATCACCCTCTGCCTTTGTCCGCCCGATAAATCGGATATCCGTCTGTTTTTTAGCTCCAAAACCCCCATCTTTTGCATTGACGAAAGGGTCAAATCACGCTCCTCGGAGGTTATTTTTGATAGAGCGCCGAATATCCCGCCCTTTTGCGGCAATCCTAGCCTTACAACCTCCTCGACGCTTATCGGAAAGTTCTCATCAACTCTGGAGACCCCTTGCGGGACGTAGCCGATTTTTTGCTTGTCGGCAAAGGCGGCCTGCTCCCTCCCAAATATCCTGATCACCCCTCCGGTCGGCTTCAAAAGACCCAGTATCAGCTTTATAAATGTACTTTTGCCGCCGCCGTTTGGCCCGATGATGGCCGCATACTCACCCCGCTTGATACCGACAGAGACGTTTGTCAATATATCTTTGTATGATAGATTTTCGGTCTCTATCACCATATCTACAAATTTTATCTGCAATCCATAGCACCTTTTAGTTTTGAAAGATTCTGCCTCATAACATCTATATAGCCGACACCTTTTTTGCTCTCCTCTACCGTGATATTCTCAACGGGTCTTAGGGCATCTGTTTTGGCATTTGCCTCTTTAGCTATCGTCTTTGCCACTTTGTCGCTGGCAAACTCCTCAAAAAATACGGTGTTGATTTTCTCTTTTTTGACTATCTCTACCAGTTTGGCTATCTGTTTGGCTGAGGGCTTTGATTCCGGCGACATTCCCGATATCGAATACTGGGTAATCCCGTAGTCGTTTGAGAGGTATCCGAATGCATCATGATTGACTATCACTTTTTTGTTTTTGCACGTTTTGAGGGCTTCATATTCGGTTTTTAAGAGCGAAAGTTTTTTTATATACTCCGTCAGATTTGTCTCGTATACTTTTGCATTTGCCGGATCTGCTTTTGATAGTACCGCCGCCGTCTCTTTTACTACCGTCATATAGTTATCGATGCTTAGCCAGTAGTGCGGGTCATAACTTGCGTGGCTATGTCCGTGTCTATGCCCGTGGTCATCGTCTTTTATTTTTAGGAGTTTGACCTTTTGGCTCATATCCACCGTTTTGGTCCCAATTTTTAGGGAGTTCACTACTTTTTTGCTCCAAGGCTCAAAAGCACTACTACTGACGATAAATAGATCGGCTTTTGAGAGAGTAGCCATATCTTTCGGTTTTGGCTCAAAATCGTGCGCCTCAACTCCGAAAGGGATTAGATTGTTTAGCAAAACCTTGTCGCCGCCGATATTTTTTACCGCATCATAGAGGGGGAAAATCGTAGTAGTTACCGATATTTCGGCAAAAGAGCAAACGGCAAAACTGCCAAGCACAATCAGTTTTTTTATCACGATAACTTCCTTCAAGTTTTTAATTAAAAAAATATTGTACTACAAAATGCAACTAAGTTGCAAACTTACCGAAAGCGGCTTTTTGTTACCATCAAAGGATGAAAACGACAAAAACCGGAGCCGAAATCTTATCAATACTCCAAAGCGCCGATAGACCGCTGTGTTACGATGATTTTAACCTAAACGTAGACAAAGCAACTTTTTATCGCAACATCGCAAAGTTTGAGAGTGAAAATATGGTGCAAAAGCTGGAATCGGACGAGCGCAAATGGTATTTTGAGCTACAGACTACCCCGCACCCCCATTTTGTATGTGTAAAATGCAAACGGATAGAGTGTCTGGAGGAGTTAAATATAAAACTTGAAGGATACGAAATCCGAAATATCACACTAAAAGGGATTTGTAAATTGTGCAAAGATGCCTAACGGGGCTAACAAACCGATTTTAGCGCTATCTCAAATCTAGCTCCCGTCCCCGTGTTTATAACGCTCAATCTGCCACCCATCTGACTCTCTACAATCTCTTTTGCCATATAAAGGCCGATGCCTGTCCCTTTTCCCTCGGCTTTTGTCGTAAAGTACGGCTCAAAAATTCTATCCATTATCTCATCCGATATCCCACCGCCGTTATCCTCAATACTTAGCACGACATACCCCTCCTCAAAAGTAGATATGGATATATCGATACGGGGTTCTTCGATATTGTTTTCTATTAGCGCATCTTGTGCATTTGAGATAATAATCATAATAGACTGCTCCAATTCGCTCTGGTAACCGTGAACCGTGTGTTTTGAGGTATACCTAAAATCGGTCTGTATGGCGTGACTTTTTAGTTGCGGATTGACGATTTTTAATGTCTTATCCACCTCATTCTCTATTGCAAAGTCTGTTGTCTCTTTGACCTGGTTGAAAAAGTTTCTAAAATCATCGATAGTCGTTGACATAAAATGAATTTGCGACATCGCATTTTTCTCAAAATCATTGATATAGCCGTCATCCAGTTCGTCAAACTCTTTTGCAACCCTGATATCCTGCACTATCAGCCCCAATGCATTTAGCGGTTGTCTCCACTGATGGGCTATAGCCCCTATCATCTCCCCCATCATTGCCATCTTGGACTGTCTGATTAGCAGTTTTTCCTGCTCCACCCTTTTTTCGGTCTCAACGGCTACCATATTTTTTAGGTTTTGATTCATCTCCTGAATATCTTTTTGGAGGGCTTTTGTTTGCGTTATATCCTGAAATACAACGACCGCACCCTCGATCTTATCCGATACGATAATCGGCGTTATTTTGAGGTGGACATCAAAAAAAGTACCGTCTTTTCTGATAAACATATCCTCCACATCTCTGATGTCACCGTCTGTCGTAGTTTTATAAATAGGGCACTCGTCCACATGATAGTGACTCCCATCCATCCGGTGATAGTGAAACAACGCATGCTGATCCATCCCCAAAACCTCATCTTGGTTAAAACCCAACATATCGAGAGCCTGTTTGTTGATAAATGTACATCTCCCCTGCACGTCGATACCGTAAACCCCGTCGCCCAAAGAGGAGAGCAAAAGATGTTTAAATTTTTCCTCTTTTTTGGACTTTTTTAGCGTACCGGCAAGAATTATCGCCAACACCGTGATAGTAAGCCCCGCCACTATGAGCAGCAAAATAAACTCTTTGTATTTGACTACCACATCTTTCCACGTAAACTCCGATACATTTTCAAACGGCGGAAGCCTAAGCGCCCTTGACAGCTCCTCTACCCCCAAATAATCTGCCGGAATCGTATATCCATAGATTTTTGCCTCTTTTGCCGTGGCACTATCAGGCTCTATCGCAAAAAGGGACGTTGCAATATGTCTTATCGACTCCTCGTTTACATGCGGCATAGCAAATACCGGCCACTCTGGGTAAAGCCCTGTAGATACGATATCCGAGAAGTTTTTGTGGGTTTTTTTGTTAATGATTTTTATGTCGGTGGCGTTTAACTCCCCTTTTTTTATCATCCCCTCTATGATGCCGTTTTTGACAAAACCGATCTCCGATTCTCCCCTCAGGACGCTTTTTATCACCTCTTGATGTGATTTCATAGGGTTGAACCCTTTTGCGTCTTTTCTGATGTCTATACCGATTTTGTAAAGCTCATACGCCTGTGCCCGAAAACCGCCCATATTTTGGAAACTCAGTATTGCAATGCTTTTTTGTTTTAAATCATATAGCCCCCGTATGTCGCCCCTGTCCGCTCTAGCTACGATAGCACCCCCTAACATATGGGTAGGCACACCGTCTTCAGAGTTTACGAGGGTTGCGATCACTCCGGCGAGCGGTTGTTGTTTTCTGGCGGATAAAAAGTGTGCAGGATTGGTCGTGACGATATCAAGGGTGCCGTCTGAGATTCTTTTGTCTATCTCGTTTTGATCCAACACCTCAAGGATAACCTGCTCATTTTCAAGCTTTCGGTTTAGGTAATCCACAATCGGCTGATACTTCTTTTTTGTCTGCTCTACCCCAAGATACGAGAACACGCCAAACCGGAGGATTTGTTTTTGGGATTGCGGGTTTTGATCTTGTGCGTAGAGGGGGTATATGCTTATAAATAAAAAAGAGAATAGTGCCAGAAAAAATTTCATACCGTTCATCGGAAGCCTCCCAATAGCCATAATCCGGATATTATCAAAAGAGAAATAAATGTAATAAATCCGGAAAATAAATAGCTAAAAACCTACAAAACGGGTTTTTGCATTGGAGGTCGCCGATAGCACATCGAATCCACAAGCAGGCTCATCCAGCCCAAATAACGTCTTAACCGATGTGACCGCCTTTTGAACCGTATAGACCCCTCTGTATCCTGCATCATACAAATAGTTTCCCATCCGGACTATGTCGGCCTCCCTCAGGTAGTCGGCATGAACCGTAGTTCTAACCGAAAAATCAAATCCGAGGGACAAAAGCCCCTTTAGCGTCCTATCAAACAAACTGAAAAAATTGCCGCCGCTAACCGTCTCAAACATCCCTTCAAGCCCTTTAAAGTCAAGCGCTACGGTGTCAATGAGCGATTTTTCGGCAAGCTCCAAGACCGTTTTCGGCCTGACTCCGGACGTATCTATTTTGACGGCAAACCCCATATCTTTTAGGTTTTTGCAAAACTCTTCAAGTCCGTCAAACATACAGCACTCCCCGCCAGAGAGGACTACCCCATCGTTCCACTCACGCCTTTTAGACATATACGCCAACACCCAATCGGCGCTATACCGACCGCCGGAAGGTATCAGATGCGGGTTGTGGCAATACACGCACCTAAGGGGACATCCGGAAAACCACACTACGGCACCGATTTTACCCTCGTAGTCTATAAGTGTATGCGGGGTTATATCGTAGATCGGTTTATCAGTCACTTGGTTGCTCTACAAACTGCCGTCTTTGGGCGTGCTCCCCTTTTTTCCCGATATTAAAGCTCTCAACAGGCCTATGGTACCCCATCACCCTCGTATAGACCATACATTTTCTCCTCTTGCCAATATTTTTTTCCAATATCTCTTTTGCGTTCATGCGCTTCTCTCCTTTAAGATAATTTCCTCATCGCATAGCGGACAAAACTCGTGTTCCCCGCTTATGTATCCGTGTTTTTCGCATACGGAAAAAAGCGGCGTGACGGTGATGTACGGGAGTTTAAAATTTTCCAATACCTTTTTGACGAATATCCTACACCCCTCGGCCGACGAGAGCCTCTCGCCCATATATAGATGTAGTACGGTTCCTCCGGTGTATTTGCATTGCAAATCGTCCTGATGCCTTAGTGCCTCGTACGGATCCTCGGTATGCCACACCGGAAGCTGGGCACTGTTTGTATAATAAATTCTATCCCCTTCCCCTGCTTGTAAAATATCGGGGTATCTCTTTTTATCCTCTTTTGCGAACCTGTACGTCGTCCCCTCCGCCGGAGTCGCTTCGAGGTTGTAGAGGTTACCGCTTTTTTGTTGGAAGACGGTCAACCTCTCTCTAATAAAATCCAAAACCGACAAAGCCATCTCTCTCCCCTCGACCGATGTGATATCGTATCTATCCCCCGAGAAGTTCCTAATCATCTCGTTTACGCCGTTTACTCCGATTGTAGAAAAATGGTTTTTAAAATGGGGGAGATATCTTTTTGTGTAAGGATACAACCCCTTCTCAAACATCTGCTCTATAAAAACCCGCTTTTTCTCCAGTGTCCCGTAAGCCAGATGAAGCAACCTGTCAAGCTCCAAAAAAAGGGTATCCGCATCACCTTTGAATCTATATCCGAGTCTTGCGGTATTGAGTGTTACGACCCCGATGGATCCGGTCATCTCGGCACTAGCAAAGAGTCCGTTTCCACGTTTTAGAAGCTCCCTTAGGTCAAGCTGAAGCCTACAGCACATACTTCTGACATGCCCCGGTTTGTATGCCGCATCGTTGGGGATTTTTTCCCCTGTTACGGGGTCTTTTAGGTATTGGCTCCCTATAAAGTTTTGAAAATAGCTAGAGCCTATTTTTGCGGTATTCTCGAACAAAACATCGGTATTTGGGCCATACCAGTCAAAATCCTCCGTGATATTTACCGTCGGAATCGGAAAGGTAAACGGCTGCCCGTTTTTGTCCCCTTCGCTCATAATCTCATAAAAGGCTTTGTCTATCATCCTCATCTCAGGCAAAAAATGTTTATACCTGAGATCCTCAGCCGATCCCGCCCCCCGCTCCTTTGCCAAATCGTCGTAATCAGGCAGGGCACAAAACAGATGTTTGTCGTTTTTGGTCGGAATCTGCTCCGCCAAATCCTCCGGAACACTCCAATCAATCGTGACGTTGGTAAATGGAGATTGCCCCCATCTGGCAGGGACATTGAGGTTGTAGATAAAACTTTTAAGCGCTTTTTTCACCTCGTCGTATCCTAGTCTATCCTTGAAAACATACGGAGCCAAATAGGTGTCAAAAGAGCTAAATGCCTGTGCCCCCGCCCATTCGCTCTGCAAAATCCCCAAAAAATTTGCCATCTGACCGAGAGCCTCTCTAAAATGGGACGGAGCCCTGCTCTCTACCCTCCCTCTTACTCCGTTAAACCCCTCGTTTAGTAAAGCCCTAAGGCTCCATCCGGCGCAATATCCGGTCAGGCAGTCGAGATCATGGATATGGTAGTCGCCGTTTCTATGGGCATACCCCTCCTCTTTACTATATACCTTGTCCAACCAGTAGTTTGCGATGACTTTTCCGGCCAGATTGTTGATTAGTCCGGCGTTTGAATAGCCGGTGTTTGCATTCGCTTTGATCCTCCAGTCAAACCCCGTTATGTACTCTTCGACGCTCTGGGTGGAGTCGATATAGGTTGTATCGTCGTTAAGCCCCAAAATATGCTCTCTTTGCATCTTGTGGGTATGACGGTAGAGGATAAAAGAGCGCATAACCTCAAAATAACCGGCATCAAATAACGTTTTTTCTATCGTATCCTGTACATCTTCGACCGCTACCGCTTTTTGTCTGCCGTACACCTTTGAGAGAACGCTCCAGAAAATCTCGCCGTCGTATCCGGTGGATACGCTCTCAAACGCTTTTTTGATTGCGTCTTCGATCTTGTAAGGCTCAAACGCCGCCTTTGTACCGTCCCTTTTGATAATTTCACAAAACACGCCGCTCTCCAAAAAAAATATTTGAAGAGATTAAAACAAAAGCAGACGAAAATGTCTTTGATGTGGGTCAAAAGGGTTTTTAGCTCTCCGCTCCAACACTCACCTCATCGCCAATCTCAAAATGACGACTCGTATGCATTTTTAGCGTTATGCCGCCGCATCCGATGAGGTATTCAAAAAAATCACCGAAATATTTTGATTTTAATATAACGGCGGCAATACCGGAGTCGGAAACGGTTATTTTGTTTGGACGGATAAAAACAGGCTCTCCTGCAAATCCATCTAATCCGAGGAGTTGTGCCGTCTTTTGATCCACCTCGTTGATATCCCCGAAAAACTCAGCGCAATATCTATCGGTAGGCAAAGAGTACAACTCCTTAATACTGCCGGTCTGCACAGCCCTGCCGTCTCTCATAATAGCCCCTCTGTCCGCCAAGCAAAAAGCGTCATCTCTATCATGGGTGACGATGATTGCGGTTGTGCCGAAGTTTTTTACGGCTGAGGCCAACTCGCCCCTTAATCCGTTTTTTAACGACGGGTCAACATTGCTAAAAGGCTCATCCAACAATATAACTTTTGGATTGCAAATGAGTGCTCTGGCTAGAGCCACCCTCTGACGTTGCCCGCCGCTAAGCTCTGACGGATACCTCTTCGCAAGCTCAGAAATTCTCATTTTCTCCAGTATCTCATCCAGTGTACGACGGTCGTATCTGCCATCCAAAGTGATATTTTTTGCAACGCTTAGATGCGGCAAAAGGGCATAGTTTTGGAACATCATAGAGATGCCTCGCTTATGCGGCGGAAGCTTTGAGATAGAGCCTAGCCCAAGCACTACATCGCCGGAATCCATCGTCTCCAACCCCGCAATAATCCTAAGAATCGTACTCTTCCCGCATCCGCTGTGCCCCAAAAGGGCAAACGTCTCACCCTGCCTAACCGAGAACGAGAGCGAATCAAGCGCTTTTTTGTCCGGAAAATTTTTTGTTACCCGCTCAATATGTAGCACCTAAATCCCTTTTTTTGGTTTCAAAAACTCTATAGCCAAAGCGGCGCTGAGCGTACCCGCCAGTAGCAAGACGGCATAGGGTGCGGTCGATATAACGTTTTCACTACTTGCAAAACCGTAAATTTTTACCGACAGGGTGTCAAAGTTAAACGGCCTCAAAACCAGAGTAGCCGGAAGCTCTTTTGCGATGTCTATATAAACAATCAAAAAAGCGGTTATGATATATCTAGCTGTTAGCGGCGGATAGACTGAAAAAAACCTAAAGATAAAACTCTGAGCAAATATTTTTACGGTGTCGTCTATATTTTTGTCCACCCTCTCAAAACCGCTCTCGACGGAGCCTACCGATGCGGCAAAATATCTGACGGCATACGCTGCAATCAAAGCGAAAAATCCTCCGCTAAAAACCCTGTACGATAGCGTCTCATCCAAAAACCCAAACATTACCGTTATTGCCATTGCGACGATCACACCGGGGGTTGCATACCCCAAAAACGAGAGTTTATACAAAAACAGCCCCCTCTTTGGCGGGTATAGCTTTCTGAAATACGAGACAAAATAGGCCAAAAAGACTATAACTATACAACTTGCAACCGACAAAACGACCGTCTTTGCTCCGACCGATAAAACCTCCAAATCAATCGGGGGCGCCATATACAGCCAATAGGCAATACAGCAAACAGGGATAAAAAAACTGACGGCGACGACTAGGCATGAGAATAAAAAGGCAAATACCCCTTTTAATCCGGTGAGCCTAACTTTTGCACTTTTTTTACCTGTTGCGGATGAGAGGGTATGTGAGATTTTGTTTTTGTAGCGCATCTCTGCGGCAAACACCGCAAATACGAAAACCATCATCGCACCGCTGAGTAAAACTGCTCCGGCGAGGTCTCCGTAACCAAACCATGTTTTAAATATTCCGACACTAAACGGAGAGACTCCAAAATACGTCACCGTCCCGTAATCACTCAAAATCTCCATCGCCACCAAAGATAAACCGACAAAAGCGGACGGGAGAGAGAGCGGGAGATACACCCTGAAAAAAGGGTAAAAAAATGAGGCTCCACGAATTTTGATAAGATCCGTAACATCCGAACCGATCGACGAAAAAGCACTTCTTGCCAACAGATACACATATGTAAACAGCGTCGTTGCAAAAACAAACGAAGCACCGTATAGATTTAAAATATCAAGATGCAATCCGTCGTTGCCCGTAACCGTTGACAGTAGACCCCCTTTTTGGAAAATCCACACGTAGGCATAACCGCTCAAATACGACGGAAGGGCAAGGGGGAGGATAAATAAAACCGAAAAAACAGAGGAGCCGCAAAACTCATATCTGGCCGCCAAAAAAGCGGTGGAGAGCCCCAGAAGCAAAGCCCCAAGGCATCCAAAAAAAAGGAGGTACGCCGAGTTTAGCGAGTAGTAGCCTATATCTTTAACTACCGAAGCATCAATCAAAATCTCTCCGGTATACGTCGAATATACCGCCAAAAACAAAAAAGGCAAAACGGTAAAAACTCCAAATATAGGGGCTACAAGCGATCTATTCAAATTTTACTATCTCCACCCGGCTTCACTAAAAATCCGTACCGCTTTTTTGTTGTTCTCCCCTATTTTGGAAAGCTCTATCCCATCCTCTTTAAAGGCACCCAGAGCGGTGACTACGCCGTCTTGTTTGACCGCCGGATTTATCGGGTATTCAAAGTTGGAGTGGGCAAAGATATTTTGTGCGGCAGCTGAGGATAAAAACTCCAGTAGCCTAACGCTATTTTTGTAATTTTTGGCCCATTTGACCACCCCTGCCCCGCTTATATTGACATGCGCTCCGTAACCGTTTTGGTTTGGGAATACTACTCCGACCGACGAGGCTACGGCTCTGTCTTTTTGGTTTGGGGAGGCCATCATAGCGGCCAGATAATACGTGTTTACTATTGCCACGTCACCGTCTCCGGTTGCCACGCCGTAAATCTGATCCCTATCTTCCCCTCTCGGGTTTCTAGCCATATTGTTTACCACCCCCTTTGCCCATTCAAGAGCTTTTTGCTCCCCTTCGTGGGCTATGATGGATGCCAAAAGCGACTGGTTGTAGGCATTTGAGGAGGATCTAACAAGTATTTTGTCGTTAAATTTCGGCTCCATAAGACTCATATAGCTTTGAATCGTTTTTGGGTCTATCTTTTTTTTGTTATATACAATAACTCTGGCCCTTTTGGTTAGCCCAAACCACTCCTTGTCGCTATCGGTAAAATGCGCCGGAACGTTTTGTCGCAGTATCTCGGAGTTTACCGAGCTCAAAAGTCCAAACCCTTTTGCCTGCCATAGATTGCCGACATCGGAGGTAATGAGCATATCCGCCTGTGTGTTTTTCCCCTCTATTTTTAGCTTCGTTACAAGCTCCTCGGCCTTGGCTGTTACTACGTTTACTTTTATACCTGTTTGCTTCTCAAACTCGGCAAACAGTATCTTGTCAGCCTCATAATGCCTATGCGAATAGACGTTTACCTCCTCTTTTGCAAATGAGGAGACGGTCAAAAGCGCCAAAGCAAAGAGTGTATTTAGTGCTGTTGTTTTCATCGTTTTTCCCCCTCTCACGTATCGGCCCACATTCTAAGCAGATTGTGGTAGCAGCTTGTAAATCTAATAGCCTCATCACTGTCTCCGACACCCTCTCTAAGAGCCATAATCGCCATATCCATATCAAATAGCAGCCTTCTTCTGTCAAGCTCCCTGACCATGCTCTCAAGCCATGTAAAAGAGCATATTCTTGCCCCGCTAGTCACAGGCTCCACCCTATGAACGCTAGACGACGGATAGAGCACCATATCCCCCGCCGGAAGCTTTACCCTCTGTTGCCCAAAGGTATCCTCGATAACCAGATCTCCACCTTCATACTCATCTGGATCGGTAAAAAATAGGGTAAACGACAGGTCGGAGCGAACCCTCTTGCCCCCTCCCCTCATAGTCCTTACGGCGTTATCCACATGGTTTCCAAACGTATTCATCTCCCCCGTGTAGCAGTTAAAAAGGGGCGGAAATATCTTTTTTGGGAGGGCAGCCGTAAAAAAAAGGGCGTTGTTACTGAGCGCATCCAGTATGATTTTTTGTATCTCCTGTGCCTCGTCCCCCTCTTCAGGCAACTGGAAATTTCTCTTTGCTTTTGCCGCCTGTGTACCGGATGTGACATTCCCGTCCACCCATTTTGCCCCAAGTAGTAGATTTCTGCAATGCGTCACCTGTTCCTTGCTCAAAACCTCCGGAATATGTAAAAGCATTTTGACTCCTTTGAATTGATTTACCTTAAAAAACCGAGATTTCCTAAGGAAAATCCCCCGAAAAAGGGGGAGGCGGCTAAAATCTGTAATCGAGGCTCAAAATGGCGGTTCTCCCTATCGCCGGAACTACAAAGCCGCCGTTTATATAGACTGCATCATAGTATTTCGTATCAAGTACATTTTTGACGTTTAGCTGGATCGTGTAGTCTTTTTTGCTATAAGAGACCATTGCATCGCCCTTTACAAATGACGGGGCTTTATTCGGTGCAAAAGTTGTCCCGCCGTATGCGTGAACCTCTCTGTCGCTTTTACCGTCTACTCCGGCTCCTATTTTCCAGTTTCTATCCAACTTATACGTAGACCACACGTTGAATGTATATGTGGCCGAGTTTGGCGGTCTTTGCCCTTTGTAGACCTGACTTTTCCCAGGGGCAACCTCATCTACTTTCGGATCCATAAGTGCCAGTCCGGCAAATATCTCCCAATCATCCGTTATCCTCCCCGCAGCCTCTAGCTCCAACCCGTCGGTATGCCTCTCTTTGGTTAGGATCGGGCTAGCCGAGGCGGATTCTACGTCGGTGTTTCTCTCCCACTCTTTAATTGTTTTATATAAAGAGGCTCTAAGTGACAAGTCCCCCTCAAATAACTCCCATTTGGCTCCAAGTTCATATGTAATACTCTTCTCCGGATCATATTTGTTTGAAAACGAATACAGATCCCCGGTGGTATTAAAAGAGTTATTCCACGCCAAATAGTAGTGTTGGTTTTTGGTCGGCTCGTAGCTTATTCCGGCTCTATAGCTGTTTTCGTTGTATTTTAGCTCTCCGGTTTTGGTTAGCGTCCCGTCGTAATAATCCATCCTAAGCCTGTCATGTCTGATGCCGCCCATCACTTTCCATCCCGGAGCAACCTCTATAATATCCTGACCGTAGAGGGCTATCGTCTTACCTAGATATCTACCGCTAATCACCCTCCCTTTTTCGCCGTACCAAGACTCATAGCCGCTAGGCAATGTCGATGATGGGCTCGCAACGGTATCCGGAAGAGTTGCAGCCCATGCCGCCGTAGCCGAGGTTCTGGTATAAAAAATACCGTTGTTGGCAAGTTTCGTCCCTGTTCCGCTAAGCCCATAAGAGCCGCCTGATGCACTAGAGATATTTGGAAAAGCGGTAGCTATAGAGGTTCGCCCCCATCTAGTCTGCCTTTCATGCAAAAACTCTGTCCCAAAAAGCGCCTCGTGCTTTAGCCCAAACGTTTCAAACTTCGTGTTGAGATCATTTTGCCAATCGTATACCTGCTCTTGCGCCCCTTGGCTTTTGAGGCTTCGACTAACCGCTCCGGTCGCCTGATTGTAGCTTTGCGCCGCAATCGCCCAGTTGTCCCTCAGATAATCTGCCTTTCTAAGCGCCGAACGAAGCTCGGTATCCTTTGAGAACTTGTGAGTATAGGCTATAGTCGTGATGTTGACCTTGTTGTCTTCATAGTCGTTTGTAAACCCGTAAAACGTATTATTTGAAACATCCAACGGCTCCTTGTTGAAAAAAGGGATACCGTAATCCGGCGTTATATGGGTGTTTAGATAAAAATGGGAAAATGTAATCTCGCCGCCGTCATAAGGCTTATAGCTGATACTAGGGGCAAAACCCTCCGTCTCATTTTTTACGTCGTCTCTCGTAGAGCCGCCACCTTGTTTTACGGCATTTACCCTAACGGCAATATTGTCTGAAAATTTTTTGTTTATATCCGCAGATGTCCTCCAAAATCCGTTTTCTCCGCCGCTAACCGAAATGCTCGAACCGTCCTCCCATTTTGGGGTTTTGCTCTGCTGGCTGATCACCCCTCCGGCCTGACCTCTACCGAAAAGCATAGCTGCACCGCCCCTTAGGACATCTACGCTCTCAAGATTAAACGCATCCCTGTTGTATTGCGAAGCATCCCTGATTCCGTCCAGATACATATCCCCAAACGTATAAAAACCTCTCAGGTTCATATTATCGCCGATTCTCCCGCCCTCGGCCGCATTAAACGTGAGTCCGGCAACGTTTTTCATGGCATCTTTGAGTGTAAACTGAGCCTGATCTTTCATTAGCTCTTTTGTTACGACGGTAATCGCTTGCGGGACTTCGTGAACTGTCTGTTTGGTTTTACCGACTTTTGAGACCGACGGCTGATACCTAGGGAGTTCAAGCTCTATATTCTCTTTTACCTCTACGGTTTTCAAGGTCGTCGCGATGTTTTTATCTGAAGTGTCGTTTGCCCCAAACAGCGAAGAAGCAAGGGCAGCGCCGTATATTGCTGCACCTATCGGCCTTAGCGGACTTTTTGAGAGCCGCCTGATTTGTTCTTTGTATGCCATACTTTTTTCCCTTTAGAAATATTCGTGGCTGGCTACTACC
>RRZT012586128.1_pt1 | contig 27468 bp, 23 predicted proteins | sample 2165551 | NCBI WGS metagenome assembly RRZT01 (sample SAMN10456910, study PRJNA506462) | wastewater metagenome | biome: wastewater; feature: sludge; material: wastewater sludge; isolation source: wastewater sludge with Escherichia coli K12::gfp cells carrying plasmid... | place: USA: Moscow, Idaho... | reverse complement strand
TAGAATTTCTTATACTTTCATCTGTTCCTTCTTTCATAGAATCTGGTATATCATTTCCCATGTCCATAACCGATCTAGCTAGTGATGCTCTCATACCAGAATTAATTACTTCTTCTGCCACTACATCCATATTCAAACCACCTGAATCTGCAAATCCCGTTGTACCAAATTTTATCATTTCTAACATGGCAAGCTTTGTGCTAATTCTTGTTAACTCGGGTGTTATTGTACTTTCAAAAGGTACCAAAAATCTAGTCCATATCATAGGATATTCATCTGAAAGTTTTCCACGTAAAAATTGCTGTGAAACATGTGTATGTCCATCTACAAGTCCTGGTAACACAAGTTTATCCTTGCCCTCTATAACTTCCTTACCTACATTATTAATATCACTTTCCAAAACTTCCACAATATAACCATCATTTATTATTATATCTTTATTATTAGAAATCGTATTTTCATTTAAATATATACTGCAATTTTTTATAATTATATCCTTCATTTTTTCACCTCTTATAATATTTTTAATACTAAATCTGCTATTATTGTAGAAAATATAAATGTTCCAGTTATCACGAAAATTGTAATTATAATATATTTCCACCCCATTTTTACAAAGCTCTTAATATCTTTACTCAAAGATAATCCTGCTAGCGCACCAATAATTGTACCTGGTGTCATAAAAGCTACTTCTCCTGTCAATTTAATAACTTGCTCTTTTATTGGTGATATAGGAGATGCTAATATTAAAGCCAATAATGAAACATACATCATAGTAGGTAATTTTATAAAATTACTCATGATTTTAGAAATTATTAATCCTATAAATGCTATTCCACCTAAAACTAATAACCCTTTAATACTTGCAAGCAAAGGTATCTTAAATCCTAATGTGTTAGTTAAAAGCATTATAGATAATACAAAAACCATAAACATTCCTTGTTCCTTTATATATTCTTTATTCATTATTCCTCTCTCCTTTCTTTCTATTTAATATTTCATACAGCTTTTTAGCTAAAGGTAATCCTAAAAATGTTCCCATATAAATCCCTGTAACTCCTGTTAACATGTCACTTGCACCACCTAGTACAGCTATATCTTCTGCCATACTTGGATATAATTCTGATAAAACTGTTACTCCTGCAGTCATCATTGATCCCGAGCCTACCCCTGTTGACATACCTAAAGCTAATGGATTAAAAATATTTAAGCCTGCAATTAAATTTACAAGTAATGAAAAATATACTGTACCTATTACTGAACCAACTATGTACACACCAAAAGTACCCTTAGTTTCTGGAGCATCTAAACCATAAATATCTGTAGTTAATCCTAGATTTGAATCTCTATTTATTGAATAACATGCCCCTATTGACTCTTTTCCTAATCCTAATGCTAATGCCAATGGCAATGATAAAATAATTGTTCCTAAGTTTCCAAATTCTTGTAATATCAATGCTGGACCTACATTAATTAATTTTGCAATATTCGCTCCTGCACCTACACCCATTTTTGCCATAAAAGGTGCTAAAGCTATTAATATTAATTGTCCGCTAATTTTAGACTCTTCTGTAGAAATCAATTTTAATAAATCTGGTCCTAAAGTTCCTCCTATTATAGTTGCATATAATAGTGGGAACAAACTAATATTTCCTATCCCAATGTTAATATTGATTGTTCCTATTCTATCGCTTATTAATACTATGACAATCGTAATAAAGAATAGTTTTAAATATTTATTATTTTTCACATCTACTCCTCCTCTATTTATATAGTATAAATATTATAACTTATTATTTGAATATTCTAAATTTTCTTTACAGGTAGAAAGCTATCGGAATATCCGATAGCTTAAAATTATAAAATTTTCTTGTATTCAATTATGTATCTTTTTATTAATTCAGATTGCTTTATACAATTATTATATATATAACCAACACTTATTAAATCACTATCCATAATTGGTAATGCAACTATTCCGTTATTTATTTCTGATTTTGATAATATACCGCTACCTAATATATAATGATTATTTGATGAATCTAAAATTGAGTAAGCTACAGCCCGATCATTGATTTGCAATGTACTTATCTCTTTATTCTTTGAAACAATACTTGTATATATAGATGAATTATATATATTGGTATCATAAGTTATCAATGTTAATTCTTCTAAATCATTATAATAAATATAATCTTTTTTGCTTAATGGATTATTTTTATTCAGGTAAATATGTGGTTTCTTATCAATTAAATTATCAAATATTAATTGTTTTTTATTAAGCTCTCTTATTAGTACTTTCTTAGTTTTTTCATTAATAAATATTACCCCTATATCCGAATATCCACTTTTAATATTATCAATAATAATATCTGTTGACTCTTCATAGAATCTATAATTTATTGGTTCCTCTATTGCATTTATTAATTCTAATAGTGGATCTATTGCGCCAACATGATGTTGTGATGATATCGCAAGTCTTTTTTTATTAACATTATAAGCTGTATATTTATCTTGAAGCAAGTCAATATGTTTGCTTAATTTAAATAAGTCTGATAAAAGTTCTTCTCCCTCCCTAGTAAGAATAGCTCCTTTATAGGTTCTTTCGAATATCTCTAAGTTAAACTCTTTCTCTAAACTTAAAACTGCTGAGGATATACTTGATTGCGATATAAATAATTTTTCTGCTGCAAGGGAAAAAGATCCATATGTTGCAACTGCTAATAAATACTTTATTTGATAAAGTTCCATTATATCACCTTTCTTTAAATCCTTCCTATCTATGATATACTTTAGTTTTTCCTAGATTTATCAATATTTCTGATATTTTTTTACTATCATGCCTTATATAATCTTTTTTAATATCCACTAAATTATCAGTTATTAATTCTATTCCCTTATTTTTTAAATAAATTCTATCCTCTTCATTTGCTATTACTAAATTAGCTCCATCAATATTATATCTCTCCAATGTTTCAGCTGGACCTATTTCTATATTTGATATTACATAGTCTATTATATTTTCATCACTATGCTTTATAAGAGCATCCACATGGTCTGAAACCGAATAATTTGTAGTCTCACCTGGCTGAGTCATTATATTGTTTATATATACCTTATAAGCTCTTGAAGCTAATATATTATCCACTACAGTATTTATTAATAGATTTGGTATAACACTTGTATATAGACTGCCTGGACCAAATACAATTAAATCTGCTAGTTCAATTGCCTCCAAAGTTTCATCAAGTGGAAATATATTATTAGGAACTACGGATATCTCACTAATATTTGATTTCATTTTTTCTGCAATACAAGGAATTTCTGATTCTCCCTCTATAATCTCGCCATTTTCTAATACTGCCTTTAATTTTACATCTTCCAATGTCATTGGCAATACTTTTCCTGTAACAGCTAATACATTACTTAATTCTTTTACTGCTAATTCAAAACTTCCATAAATTTCATTCATGGCAGCTATCAATAAATTTCCAAAACTTTGTCCTTTTAACTGACCTTCTGAGAATCTAAATTTCATTAAATTTTCCATAGCTGGCTCTGTATTGGCTAGTGCTAAAATACAAGCTCTTATATCTCCTGGAGGTAACATCCCTAAATCTTCTCTAAGGATTCCTGAACCTCCCCCATCATCTGCTACTGTAACAACAGCTGTTATATTGGAAGTATAATTTTTTAAACCACCTAATAGTACTGAAAGGCCTGTTCCACCACCTAACACAACTATCTTAGGTCCATTTCTAATAATTTTATCTTTATTCACATTAACCTAAACCCTTCTTTATATATTTATTAAGAAAATTTAGTATCTCTATGTTCGACTAAAGCTTTATGTCCTTTTCTTCTCAATATTTCACCTAATTTTTCTGCTATTGCTATAGACCTATGTCTACCACCAGTACAACCTATTCCTATTATTAATTGTGGTTTACCCTCTACTACATAATATGGTATTAAATAATCTACCATATCCACTAATTTATCCATAAATACATTTGATTCTTCATGCTGAAATACATAATCTGCCACTGGCTTATCTCTCCCAGTCAATTCTCTTAATTCTTCTATATAATATGGGTTGGGAATAAATCTAACATCAAAAATTAAATCCCCATCTAATAATATCCCATGTTTAAACCCAAATGATACTACTGATATATTTATTTTTCTATCTTCTTCATCTTCTAAAAATATACTGTCAATTCTTTCTCTCAATTTACCTATATTATATTTTGATGTATCTATTACATAATCAGCTTCTCTTTTCACTTTTTCTAAATATATTCTTTCATTCTTTATCCCTTCTAATATTGTACCTTGAGGGGATAGTGGATGAGGTCTTCTTAATTCTTTGTATCTTTTTATTAAAATATTATCATTTGCATCTAAAAATATTATTCTCGTTTTAAAACCTTTATTATGAAGAGCTTCTATTGCTGAAAATAAATCGTCAAAAAAAACTCCTCCCCTTATATCAACTACTGCTGCAACTTTCTTTATATCTCTTTTAGAATTATAAGAAAGCTCCGCAAAATTTGTTAATAAACTAGGTGGCAAGTTATCCATTGCATAATATCCCATATCTTCAAGAGCATTTAAAGCTTGACTTTTCCCTGCTCCTGACATACCTGTTATAATTACAAACTCCATTTAATACCTCCAATATTTATTCTAAATTATCTATCCTATTAATGGGCAAATTTGCCTCCATTATTCTCTCCCATGCTTTTTTTATATCTCCAACTCTATTTGGAGAATGTGCATCACTGTTTACTAAGAATTTAACATCTGTTTCCATAGCTATTTTGATACTCTCTACTGATAGCTCACTATGTTTACCACTTATTTCTAAATAAACATCTCTTTTACTGCATTCTTCTCCTAATCTTTTTATATCTAGTTTAGCTTTAGATCCAGGATGAGTTATTAATTTAATAGGATATCTATCCAATGCTTTAATAATTGCATCTGTACTTTTCTTTATCATACTCTTTTCAAAAAATTTAAATATCTTTGTAAATGAATTAAAAACATATAGATAAAAGCCATCTTTTATACTTTTAGGCATTATCCCATAGTGATATCCTACTAGTAATATGTCTAATATTTCAAGTATTTCTTCATCCACATCAATATATCCATCAAAACTAATAATATTTGCTTCTAATCCAAGTAATATTTCAATATCATCATACTCTTTTTTTAAGGCATCTATTTCTTCTCTCATAATAAATAACTCTGATTTTTTTACACCATAAAATACATGACCTGGTCCATGGTCAGAAATAATAATTTTTTCAATCCCCTTTTCTCTTGCTGCCTCAACATTTTCTCTTATACATCCTGTTCCATGGCTAAATATTGTATGAGTATGATAATCAGCTATTATCTTCATCTTTATCTCCTATTATTTTTATCTCTGTTTCAAGTTTAACACCATATTTATCAAATACAATTTTTTGTACTGTTTCTATTAAACTGCTAATTTCTTCAAAGTTAGAATTACCTGTGTTAACTACAAATCCACAATGTTTTTCTGAAACTTGCGCATCTCCATATTTTAATCCTCTTAATCCTGATTCATCAATTAATTGACCTGCAAAGTAACCTTCTGGTCTTTTAAATGTACTTCCTGCACTTGCCATTTCAAGAGGTTGCTTAGTTTTTCTTCTATTTGTAAAATCATCCATTTTAGATTTAATATCTTCATAATTGCCTTTAGTTAATTCTATCTCCACCCCTAAGACAATTAGTTTTTCATCTACAACCTTACTTCCTCTGTATCTAAAATCCATATCTCCATTATCTATATATCTAATATTATTGTCTAGATCCAATACTTTAACTCTCTTTACAATATCCTTCATCTCTCCACCATAGGCTCCTGCATTCATGGTTATTGCTCCACCAATTGTTCCAGGTATTCCTCCTGCAAATTCAAATCCTTCTAGATTGTTTGCCAATGCTCTTTTAGATATAGTTGAAAGTAATGCACCTGCATCTGCTATTATTATATTATCTTCTATCTCTATTTTTTCAAATCCACTTGCTATTTTTATAACTACTTTTCTCATACCACTATCTCTAATAAGGAGATTAGTTCCATTTCCCATAATAAAATACTCAAGATTATTTTCTCTACATATTTTTATTGCATTTACTATGTCATTTTCACTATGCACAATTATCATTGCATCTGCTGGTCCACCTATTTTAAAAGAAGTATGATTCTTCAACAATTCATCAAAATATAATTCTAAGTTTTTATCTTTAAATAATTCCATTAATTTATTTTTCATATACTACACTCCTATAATTTTCCTATATATATATTATCAAATATATTGGATATAGTATATACCATTGATTATATTCAACTAATATCCAGTAAGGCATTTTTAAATTTACAGTATAAATAACTTTAATTTTATAAATTCCTCGATACTACTTACAAATATAAGAAATTAAAAAGGATGCATATAAAACGCATCCTTTAATTATTTATTTTGCAGGTTCCTCTGGCAATCTTAATTTTGCTTCTCTCTCTTTATTCTTTTCCCAAGCATGTAGTATTAATGATACTCCTATAACTCCATATGCGATAAATACTCTAAAGTATTCTCCTATTTGAGCATCTCCCATTATATTTTGTCCTGCTTGTGGAGAAACTATAAATAGTAAATGGAATAATAATGTTCCTATTACTGCTTCTTTCCAACCAGCTTTTTCAACAGTGGCTCCACCAATTAAAAGTGAGGCTACTGCAAAGAGACCTACTTGCTCATGATTTGTATGGGTATTGAATGTTCCCATATTTTGTAAATAAACAATTTGCCCAAATGCTGCAATAACTGTTGACATTATAATTGCTATAATTCTTGTCCTATCAACATTTATACCCGCTACATTTGCAACATCCATAGATTGACCTACCGCTCTCATATCTTGTCCAAGTTTGGTTTTAAAGAAGAAGTACAAACCTATAAATAACAATATTATTATTATAAAAGTCATTATAGGATATTTAGAATTATTAAATATTGCATTATCCAATGCATTTTTTATTGGTGCCAGCTCCAATGTACTCCTTAATCCTCTTTCACTAGATGTTAATAATCCTCTATTTTTTAAAGGTATAACTGTACCTATCAATACTATAAATATTAATTGATAAATACCATTTGCAAAGAAGCCAAGAATCATTGATGTAATCATTTCTCTACCCTTTGCCTTATTTAATACTTTACCTGTTAAATATCCTAATAATATTGCTATCGGTATAGAAACTAATGTAGCTACAAGGACTCCTGCTATCCCTTCAAATCCTCTATCTACTATAAATATAATACCTGCTTGACCTGCCATTGCTCCTAATACAATACCAAAGTTTAATCCCATACCAGTTATTACTGGAATAATTAATGATATTACTAAAATTAAGTTCCTAGCCAATCTTGCTATTAACTGACTTATTACAAAGGATGTAGCTAATCCTGAAAAATACAATCCTATTAATGATATTACTAAAAAGACTATAGGTACTATCATTGACTGTCACCTCCCGTTCTTGTAAGAGCATATAAAATAATTCCATTACTTACTATTACCCTTATTATTTCAGACATAGAACCTTCAGAGATAATATTAATAACTGGTAATGCAGTTGTAAGTAATCCTTGGAATAATAATGTCCCAATAATTACATTAGGAATTGTCGCCCTTTGAACACTCGCTCCACCTATAAGTACTGCAGCAATTGCTGGCATTGCCATATAAAGTGGTGCCGTATATAATTGTAAAAATCCAAATGATTGACTATATACTATAATACCTATTGCAGCTAATACTGTTGATATTACAGTACCTTTTATTCTCTCCCTATCTACATTAATACCATTTGAAAGTGCAAATTTTTCATTTGCTCCTGCTACTTCCATCGTAACTCCTGATTTTGATCTATTATAAATCCAAAGTATAAAAGCTAATAATGCAAAGAATAACAATAATCCTGTTGGAACTTTAAATGTTCCTATTTCAAAAGCTAAAAAATTATCTAGCAATCCATCCATTGATGATTCTAGTGAAATTGTCGTTCTTAATCCACTTCCACCTATTGCCCAAATCAATTCTTCTGATCTAAACGGAGCTATTAACCATATAATACACATAAATGAAACTATAGAGAATCCAAAATAATTACCTACTGTCATCTCTTGTCCTTTTAATTTATTTAACATCATACCATATAGATAGCCTGCTATGGCAGCTAATGGTATTGCAACTAATAATGCAACTAAAAATGACATCCAGTCACTTAATCCTAACTCAATACTTACTAACGCTCCAAAAAGACCAAATATTATACCTAATGGTAAGTTAAAGTTTAATCCTGTACCCGACTTTATACTCGGTACCATTGCAAGTACAAGTATTGCATTCATACCAAATCTCACCAATATATCTGAGAATAGTTGAGGCATATCTATCTTTAAGTATGCTGCTAAGATAAAAAATACTAATAATGATCCACCTATAATTAATCTTGGTAATCCTATTTTTTTATATATAGATTTTATATCCATTATATCACCGCCCCATTATTAATATCTTTTCCTGACATTGCTAAACCAAACATGGCATCTGAATCTGATGGCTTTAATATAGATGTAATTCTACCTTCTGAAACTATTGCAATTCTATCTGCTATTTGTTTCATCTCTGCTAGCTCACTTGAAGTTATTACTATTGTTGTACCTTCTTCTTTATTTAAATTAACCAAAGTTTCTAGTACTAGATTTTTTGCTCCAATATCTATTCCCCTTGTTGGTTCTGATATCAAAAGCACTTCTGGTTTTAGAGTTAATGCTCTTCCAATACATACTTTTTGTTGATTTCCACCAGATAAATACCTTGTATTTTGATCTGGACCTGTACATCTTATATCTAAATCTTCTATCATCTTTAATGCATGTTCTCTAATACCTTTTTTATCTACTATCTTTAATGGTCCTAGTTTGTTTATGTAATCATCTTTTATTTCCATACTAGTCACGGCTATATTTATATCTATAGGATCATCTAATAACAACCCTACTCCTTTTCTATCTTCTGATAAGAATGCTATAGAGTTGTCAAGTGAATTTTTGGGACTATTTGTTTTAATCTCTTTTCCATCTTTTTTTATAGTACCTGCAGTAGGATAAATCCCCATAATACCATTTGAGATTCCAATTTTACCTTGTCCTGCTAAGCCCGCAATTCCAAGAATTTCTCCTTTTTTAATATCTAAATTAATTCCTTTAATACTTTCACCTGGCATATTTACAATAAAATTTCTAAGCTCTAATACATTTTCCAAACTATCATAGTCTAGTTCCCTATTATTTAATCTATCTGTTGTTACCTCTCTACCTATCATTAAAGCAGCCATTTCCTCTACAGTTATCTCAGATGTAGCCACTGACTTAACCATCTCACCATCTCTTATAATGGTTATACCATCTGTAATATCTTTTATTTCATCTAATCTATGGGTTATAAATAATATTGAAATACCCATATTTGATATATTTTTAAGTACTTTTAAAAACTCTTCTGCTTCTGACTCAGTAAGTACAGCTGTTGGTTCATCAACTATTAGTAATTTTAAATTAGTTTTATCAATTTCTCTTGCTATTTCAATAAACTGTAAAAAACCTACTGGTAATCCTGATACTACCGTCTCATCTTCAATTTTAAGATCTAACTTTTCTAATGCTACTTTAGCATCATTTTTCATAGCTTTTATATCTAAGAATTTCATCTTTTCTCCAACAATCTTAGATAGCAGATTGTCCTTCGTGTTTTCTCTATTTAATTTAATATTTTCATATACTTTAAATCCTGGAATTAACATAAATTCTTGGTGTACCATTCCAATTCCCTTTTCCATAGCTTCTGTTGGAGTTTTTGGATTATATACTTCTCCATCCAAAGTAATCTCTCCTTCAAAACCTCCAGTAGCTTGTATTGCAGGCATACCAAATAAAATATTCATAAGTGTAGATTTACCTGCACCATTTTCACCTATAATTCCATGGATTTCTCCTTTTCCAATATTAATATTAATATCCTTTAAAACTTGGTTTTCTCCATATTTTTTTCCTACATTTTTTACAGATAGTAAAGGCATCTTATCACTCCCTTTTGTCAATAATATGAGAAATAATAAAAATAGCAAATAGATATACTACTTGCTATTTTTAATCCAATAATTAATATCTCCTAGTAAATTAAATCACCTAAAACTATTAATAAGAAGTTTGGCATTTCATCACTCATTGGTGTGATGATTACTTCATCATCAGTATCCTTAGTTACTTCTTTTATTAACTTAGTTATATGGTCAACATCTAATTTTTCGGTTATTACTCCATCTAAATAGTCCATAGCATATTGTGTTCCTGCTTCTATCATTGTTGAGTTTACTGGATATTTCCAAGTACCAAATCTACCTGATCCACCTTTTTCTTCTATCTTTGCTGAAATCTCTGCATTTAGATAATCTAAATCTCCCGCTTTATCCTTAGGGATTTTAATACCTAATGCTTGTGGATACGCATGGTATGGAGATGGACAACATTGTTCTGGATATATACCACCATTGTCAAGAGTTTGCTTTATTATTTGCTCTTGCATACCACAGTTTGTTCCAAAGAATGCTGTATCTTTCCCATATTTTTCTATTTGTCTTGGTACATCTTCTAAAATAAATTGTTGTGTTGCTGGAGTTCCTGCATCAGCTGTTGGATCTGGTGCATCTATTTCTACAAATTCAATTCCTAATTCAGCTGCAGTTTCTTTTAATTTATCTCTTCTCGCTGATAATAATTCCATTGACATATGTCTTGGGAATGAATAATGTATAAAAGTTTTCGCTCCCATTGCTTCTGCTTTCTTCATTATATTTATACCACGTTGTACTTGGTCAGGTTCTAATATTAAATCTCCTCTTTCAATAACAACTCCTGGATCCTCTTGAGGTACTCCCATGATATATAATAAATCATCTCTATCTTCTTTTATAAGGTCAATTGCAGGTGATGTTCCCGGAACTGCCTGACATATAACTAATGCTTTTACATCTTTATCTGCTGCAAGACTTTGTAATTGAGCTATTGTTGTCTCAGTTTCTTGAGCAAATTTATCTGGATATGTAACTGTCTGAATCATGCTACCATGAACTTCTTTCATCTTTTCAGCAGCTCTAAACTCTTCCTCACCTTGTGATACTGTACCTGTCATAATACCTATTTTATAGTCCTTATTTGTAGTTTCTCCGCCTTCTGTTTCAGTTTTATCTGCTGTTTCTGGTTCTTTTGTTCCTCCACTTGAATCTCCGCATGCTACTAGTGAAAACATAAGAATAAAAACTAATAATATTGATAAAAATCTTTTCATAAAATCTTTCCTCCTTTTTTAGTTTTAAAATATTTTGACTATTTATTACATTATATTGTAGTTTGAATAGTTTGTCAATTTAGAAAATTGCGTATAATTTGACGATGTTTGCTTAAGTTTTGGTTTTTACTCACTCACAAGCTTCTTAATATTTTATTATTTATTTACTGTATAATAATAAAATTTTCAATTTTTTATTATAAACATCTATTTTACGTATTATACGATACTAATTTAGAATGGCTTTATTTTTGATAATGATTATCATTTATTATTATGGGTATTATATATAATAGTTAATTACAAATGTATTTGTTTATATAAGAGGAGGATATTTATGTTTTATAAATTACCAGAGTTAGGATACGATTTTAATGCATTAGAACCCCATATTGATGCACAAACAATGGAAATTCACTATACAAAACATCACCAAGCGTATGTAGATAAGTTAAATGTCGCTTTAGAAAATGCTACAGACTTTCAAGATTTAAAGTTACCAGAATTACTTCAAAGAGTTAATGAACTTCCAGAAGATATTAGACAGGCTGTTATAAATAATGGTGGTGGTCATTACAACCACTCAACATTTTGGAAATTAATATCACCTGGTGGAAGCAAAGAACCAGTAGGAGAATTAAAAGAAATTATTAATAACAATTTTGGTTCATTAGATGAATTCAAAAAACTATTTAATGATGCTGCTACAAATAGATTTGGTAGTGGATGGGCGTGGTTAATTTACAATAATGGTAAGCTATCAGTGGAGTCAACACCTAATCAAGACAGCCCTGTTATGGATGGTAAAAGAGTTATTATTGGGTTAGATGTTTGGGAGCATGCTTATTATTTAAAATATCAAAATAGAAGACCCGAATATATAAATGCTTTCTGGAATGTTTTAAATTGGGATGTTGCTGAGGAAAGATACCAATATATTTTAAATTCAAATAAATAGAATTTTAGGCTACTGCAATGCAGTAGCCTTTTTCTTTGATAATTACATACAATTATTTAATATCTTCACTATATATTTTAATATTTGAATTTACAAATGGATTTATGTATCTATAATATTCATCTGGCAACGGATCTAGAAAGCTTGAATTTTTGACTACATACTTTTCACCATTAATTATTTCAATTCTTTTTTCATTTTGTGAAAACACTATAAATACAAATGATATGGATATAATATAACCTGATAATAGTACGCTGAAAATCATAGTAACTATTCCTACCAATTTTCTTGAACTATTATTCTCTATTTTATTATTTATTATAGTAATAATCTTAGTCAATAATAAATAAATCAATCCTAAAACGAATATTGTTATCAATATAATATTTACACTAATCAACCAATCCCTATATTCCATACCATAATAATTTAATATAACCCCTAGTACATTTATACTAACTATTAATACTGCCAATAATATTATAAAAAAATACATAATTTTTTTCTTTGTCATTTCATCACCTCTATTCACATTATATAGAAGTAATATCAAAAGTATTTAAATTTTGGTTTAAATAGTAAAAAGAGCAAAAAAAGAGAGAAGTAAATTACTTCTCTCTAATATCTAAAATATTAAGCTAATATCTTAGTTACAACTCCTGATCCTACTGTTCTTCCACCTTCACGGATTGAGAATCTTAATCCTTCTTCTATTGCTATTGGAGTGATTAATTCTATTGTGAATTTTGCATTGTCTCCTGGCATTACCATTTCTACTCCTTCTTCTAAGGAGATATCCCCTGTTACATCTGTTGTTCTGAAGTAGAATTGTGGTCTATATCCATCAAAGAATGGTGTATGTCTTCCACCTTCTTCTTTTGTTAATACATATACTTCTGATTCAAATTTTGTATGAGGTGTTATACTTCCTGGTTTTGCTAATACTTGACCTCTTTGTATATCTTCTCTTTGAACTCCTCTTAATAATGCTCCGATATTATCTCCTGCTTGTGCTTCGTCTAATATCTTTCTGAACATTTCTACTCCTGTTACTGTTACATCTTTATCTTCTTCTTGCATTCCTACTATTGATACTACTTCTCCAGTTTTGATTACTCCTCTTTCTACTCTTCCTGTTGCTACTGTTCCTCTACCTGTGATTGAGAATACGTCTTCTACTGGCATTAAGAATGGTTTATCTGTATCTCTTTCTGGAGCTGGTATATATTCATCTACTGCTGCCATTAAGTCCATGATTTTATCTCCCCATGGTCCTGCTGGATCTTCGATTGCTTTTAATGATGAACCTACTACTACTGGTGCATCGTCTCCATCATAGTCATATTCTGAAAGTAATTCTCTTACTTCCATTTCTACTAATTCTATTAGTTCTTCGTCATCTACCATGTCTGCTTTGTTTAAGAATACTACCATTTTTGGTATTCCAACGTTTCTTCCTAATAAGATATGCTCTCTTGTTTGTGGCATTGGACCATCTGCTGCTGATACTACTAAGATAGCTCCATCCATTTGTGCTGCTCCTGAGATCATGTTTTTAACATAGTCAGCATGGCCTGGACAGTCTACGTGAGCATAGTGACGGTTTTCTGTTTCATACTCTACGTGAGATGTTGATATTGTAATTCCTCTTTCTCTTTCTTCTGGTGCATTGTCAATTGCTGCATAGTCCATAGTTTTTGACTCTCCACCTAATCTATTGTTTAATACAATTGATATAGCTGCTGTAGTAGTTGTTTTACCATGGTCTACGTGTCCTATTGTTCCTATATTAACATGCGGTTTCGTTCTCTCAAATTTTTCTTTAGCCATTTTCTTGCTTCCTCCTTGGTTTATACATTTATTTTCTTATATTATAATTATTTTCCTAATACTTCTTCAGAAATACTCTTTGGTACTGATTCATAGTGGTCAAATTTCATTGAATAATCTGCTCTACCTTGTGTATTTGAACGTAAATCAGTTACATAACCAAACATTTCTCCTAGAGGTACAAATGCATCTATTACTTGAATACCACTTCTTGGGTTCATTCCCTCAACTCTACCTCTTCTTGAGTTAATATCCCCTATTACATCACCCATATATTCTTCAGGTGTTAATACTTCAACTTTCATGATTGGTTCTAATAATGTTGGACCTGCTTTTGCCATTGCTTCTTTGAATGCCATTGATCCAGCTATTTTAAACGCCATCTCTGAAGAGTCAACGTCATGATATGAACCATCATATAATTCTACTTTTAAATCTTGTACTGGGAATCCACCTAAGATACCTGCTTGCATAGCTTCTTGGATACCTTGGTCTATTGAACCAATATATTCTTTAGGTATTGCTCCTCCAACGATTGAGTTAATAAACTCATATCCTTTTTCAGGATCATCTTGTGGTGCAATTCTGATTCTAACATGTCCATATTGTCCACGTCCACCAGATTGTCTAGCATACTTAGTATCTGCTTCTGCTTCTTTTGTAATTGACTCTTTATAAGAAACTTGTGGCTTACCAATATTTGCTTCTACCTTGAATTCTCTTAAAAGTCTATCAACTATTATATCAAGATGTAGTTCACCAACACCTGCGATTATAATTTGTCCTGTTTCTTCATTTGTATATGTCTTGAATGTTGGGTCTTCTTCAGCTAATTTAGCTAATGCTTGACTCATTTTTTCTTGACTAGCTTTAGTTTTAGGTTCAATTGCTACTTCAATAACTGGTTCTGGGAACTCCATGCTATCTAAAACAATTAAATTGTTTTCGTCACATAATGTTTCTCCAGTTGTAGTATCTTTTAAACCTACTGCTGCAGCTATATCTCCTGCATATACTTCATCAACATCTTCTCTTTTATTAGCATGCATTAGTAGAATTCTACCAATTCTTTCTCTCTTACCTTTTATAGGGTTATATACATAAGAACCTGATTTTAAAGTTCCTGAGTAAACTCTAAAGTATCCTAACTTACCTACATAAGGGTCTGTTACTATTTTAAATGCTAATGCTGAGAAAGGCTCACTATCTGATGAATGTCTAACTTCTTCTTCTCCTGTATCTGGATTTAATCCTACAATTGCAGGAATATCCACTGGTGATGGAAGATAGTCGATAACTGCATCTAATAGCGGTTGAACACCTTTATTTCTATAAGCAGTACCACATAGCACTGGTGTAATATTAACATCTATAGTTGCTTTTCTGATTGCAGATTTAAGCTCCTCTTCAGTTATTTCTTCACCCTCTAAATATTTCATCATTAGTTCTTCATCAAATTCTACTACTGATTCAACTAATGCTTCTCTATATTCTTCTGCTTTTTCTTTTAAATCTGCTGGTATTTCAGCATCTTCTAATTCATTTCCTAGGTCATCATGATAGATGATTGCTTTCATCTTTACTAAGTCTACAAGACCTGTATAGTTGTCTTCTGCTCCAATAGGTATTTGTATTGCAACAGGATTAGCTTTTAATCTATCTTTTATAGTATCTATAACCATGTAGAAATCTGCACCAACAACGTCCATTTTATTAACAAATGCCATTCTTGGAACATTATATTTATCAGCTTGTCTCCAAACTGTTTCTGATTGTGGCTCTACTCCTGCTTTTGCATCAAAAACTGAAATAGCTCCATCTAATACTCTTAATGATCTTTCTACCTCTACAGTAAAGTCCACGTGTCCCGGTGTATCTATTACGTTAATTCTGTGGTCTTTCCACATTGCTGTTGTAGCAGCTGAAGTAATTGTTATACCTCTTTCTTGTTCCTGCTCCATCCAGTCCATTTGTGCTCCACCTTCATGTGTTTCTCCAACTTTGTGTATTTTACCTGTATAGTATAATATTCTTTCTGTAGTTGTAGTTTTACCCGCGTCTATATGAGCCATTATCCCAATATTACGAGTATTCTCCAATGAGAATTCTCTGCCCAAAATTACTCCTCCTTCCAACTCTGTTGTAACTAATTAATTTTTTATAAATTTACCATCTATAATGTGCAAATGCCTTGTTAGCTTCAGCCATTTTATGAGTTTCTTCTCTTTTTCTAACACTTGCTCCAGTATTATTATTAGCATCCATTATTTCTTTAGCTAATCTATCTACCATAGTCTTTTCTCCTCTAGCTCTTGAATAGTTTACTAACCATCTTAAACCTAGAGTTTGTCTTCTTTCTGGTCTAACTTCTATTGGCACTTGGTAAGTTGCTCCACCAATACGTCTACCTTTTACTTCTAGTAAAGGCATTATATTGTTCATTGCATTTGTGAATACTTCTAATGGGTCTTCACCTGTTATTTCTCTTATGTTGTCAAATGCTCCATAAACAATATTTTGAGCTATTCCTTTTTTACCATCCAACATTATAGAATTTATAAGCTTCGTTACAACTTCATCGTTATATATCGGATCTGGTATTACATCTCTCTTTGCTGCTTGTCCTTTTCTCGCCACTACGCTTCCCTCCTTAACATAAAGTTATTCATTGGTACTCGACAAATTCTTTTACAGAACTGCCGTCGTGGAGATCTACTCTATATATAATATAAACTGATTTCCATCAGGATCTCTCACTATTTTTTAGGTCTCTTTGCACCATATTTTGATCTAGATTGCATTCTACCATCTACTCCTGCTGTATCTAAACTTCCTCTTACTATATGGTATCTAACCCCAGGTAAGTCTTTTACTCTACCACCTCTGATTAAAACAACACTATGTTCTTGTAAATTATGTCCTATTCCAGGTATATATGCTGCTACCTCAAGCCCATTTGTTAATTTTATTCTAGCTACCTTTCTCAGTGCTGAGTTAGGTTTCTTTGGTGTAACTGTTCTAACTGCAGTACATACACCTCTTTTTTGAGGAGAATTTACTGATGTCATATTTTTCTTAAGTGAATTGTAGTTAACACCTAATGCTGGTGATTTTGATTTATGAGTAACTTTCTTTCTTCCTTTTCTAACCAATTGATTAATTGTTGGCATTCTTGCACCTCCCTTTTTTTGTTGTTATTTTAATAACGCAGCAGTTGCTGCATTAACATCAATATTACAAAGCTTTCCAAGTTTTTTCATTGTTGATACCATTTGAATTTCTATATTTTTCTTTTTTGACTCTTCTATTATTGTTTCAATATTTTTCCCTTTTGCATCTTTAGCCAAAAATACTAATTTAACATTGTCATTCTTCAACGATCTTATAACTTGTTTTGTACCTACAACTTTGTTTTCTGTCTGTAATTTTTCAATCATAAAGCTTCTTCCTCCTTTAACAATGCTAAAGATTATGTGAATTTTAAAGTTCACATAATCTTTATGTCATCAAAGAGTCCACTTCTTCACACACTACTACATTCTATCATCAGTTAATTTCAGTGTCAACATCATTTTTTGGAGCTAACGGTATTTCTTCACCATTTCCTTGAATAATGTCTATATTATTGTATTTTTTCATACCTGTACCAGCTGGAATCAACTTACCAATAATAACATTTTCTTTAAGTCCTATTAAGTTATCTTCTTTTCCTTTTATTGCTGCTTCAGTTAAAACCCTTGTTGTTTCTTGGAATGAAGCTGCTGATAGGAATGATTCTGTTGCTAAAGATGCTTTAGTAATTCCTAATAATGTCCTGCTCCCAACTGCTTGTTCAAGCCCTTCTTCTTCCATTCTCATATTTTCATCTTGGAAATCATATATATTTACTAGACTTCCAGGCAAGAAATCTGTATCTCCTGGGTTTTCAACTTTTACTCTACTTAGCATTTGTCTTACTATAACTTCTATATGCTTATCATCTATATCAACACCTTGAAGTCTATAAACTCTTTGTACTTCTTTTACTAGATATGATTGAACACCTTGAACTCCTTTAATCTTCAATATATCATGAGGATTTACGGAACCTTCTGTTATCTCATCTCCAGCTTCAAGCTTATCTCCTTCTCGAACTTTAACTCTTGATCCATAGTTTATTGGATAGATTTTAGTCTCACCATTTTCAGATTCTACAATAACTTCTTTTTTCTTTTTAGTATCATTGATACTTACAATTCCTGAAGTTTCAGATATTATTGCAAGTCCCTTAGGTTTTCTAGCTTCAAAAAGTTCTTCTACCCTTGGTAAACCTTGTGTTATATCCGCACCAACAACTCCACCAGTGTGGAATGTTTGCATTGTTAACTGTGTTCCTGGTTCTCCGATTGATTGTGCTGCTATTGTACCAACTGCTTCACCAACATTTACTGGCGAGCCTGTTGCTAAGTTTCTACCATAACATTTTGCACAAACACCATGTCTTGTTTTACAGCCTAATGCTGATCTAACTTTGACTTCTTCTATACCAGCTCTTTCTATTTCTTCAGCCATGTTTTCAGTAATTATTATATCTTTTTCAATAATCACTTCTCCTGTAGCTGGGTTAGTTATTTCTTCAACAGAATATCTTCCAATAATTCTATCTTTTAATTCTTCTATTACTTCATTACCATCTTTAAATGCTTTTACTGCATGATATTGCTCAGTTCCACAATCTTCTTCTCTTATTATTACATCCTGACTTACATCTACAAGTCTCCTTGTTAAATATCCTGAGTCTGCTGTTCTAATAGCTGTATCTGCAAGACCCTTTCTAGATCCATGTGTTGAAGTAAAGAATTCTAGTACAGATAATCCTTCACGGAAATTAGATTTTATAGGTATTTCTATTGTCTTACCTGAAGCACTAGCCATAAGACCTCTCATACCACCTAATTGTTTTATCTGGTTTCTACTACCTCTCGCACCTGAATGAGCCATGATAAAGATACTATTTAAATCATCTAAATTTTCCATTAGCTCTTCAGCTACTTCCTCAGTGGTATTATTCCAAACTTCTATTACCCTTTCATATCTCTCTTCGTCAGATATAAGTCCTCTTCTATAGGATTTTTCATATTTATCTACTTCTTGTTCAGCTTTAGTTATTAATGCTGCTTTTGCATCAGGTACTATGACATCATTCATACTTACAGTTACTGCACCTTTTGTAGAATATCTAAATCCAATTTCTTTTATCTTATCTAATACATTGGCAGTTATTGTATTTCCATGTCTTCTATAACATTTATCCACAATTTTTCCAAGCATTTTCTTATCTACTAGTCCATCAATTTCTAGTGAATATTTATCTACTTCTCTATTTACAAAACCTAAGTCTTGTGGTATTTGATTATTGAAAATAAATCTACCAACTGTACTCTCTACAATCTGTCCCTTATCATTTTCATCTAATTTCATTCTTACTTTAACTCTAGCATGTATTCCTACACCTTTAGTTTCATAAGCTTGTATTAGTTCATCAAAATCTCTAAATACTCTTTCTCCACTACCTAGTTCTCCTTCATGATCTAGTGTTAAATAATAACTTCCTAGTACCATATCCTGACTTGGAGTTGTTATTGGCTTACCATCTTTAGGAGCAAGAATGTTGTTAACAGATAACATTAACAATCTTGCTTCTGCTTGTGCTTCCGGTGATAATGGCACATGGACAGCCATTTGATCTCCGTCAAAGTCAGCATTATAAGCTGTACATACTAATGGATGTAGCTTTATTGCCTTACCTTCTACTAAGATTGGTTCAAATGCTTGAATACCCAATCTATGCAATGTTGGAGCTCTATTTAATAATACAGGATGATCTTTTATTACCTCATCTAATACATCCCATACTGCAGATTTCTTTCTTTCAACCATTCTTTTTGCAGATTTAATATTATGAGCTAATTCTCCTTGAACTAACTCCTTCATAACAAATGGTTTAAATAATTCTAATGCCATATCTTTAGGAAGCCCACATTGATAGAATTTAAGTTCAGGTCCGACAACTATTACAGAACGACCTGAATAGTCAACCCTTTTACCTAGTAAGTTCTGTCTAAATCTACCTTGCTTACCTTTCAACATATCAGATAATGATTTTAACGGTCTATTTCCTGGACCTGTTACTGGTCTTCCTCTACGACCATTATCGATCATAGCATCTACTGCTTCTTGTAACATTCTCTTTTCATTTCTAACTATTATCTCTGGTGCACCTAAGTCCAATAGTCTTTTCAATCTATTATTTCTATTTATTACTCTTCTATACAAATCATTTAAGTCTGATGTTGCAAATCTACCACCGTCCAATTGTACCATTGGTCTTAATTCTGGTGGTATTACTGGTACTGCATCTAAAATCATCCATTCTGGCTTATTTCCAGATTGTCTAAATGCCTCAACAACTTCAAGTCTTCTTATAATTCTAACTCTCTTCTGTCCAGTTGAATCTTTAAGATCTCCCTTTAATTGTTTAGATTCTTCTTCTAAATTAATATTAACTAGAAGTTCTCTAACAGCTTCTGCACCCATCTTTGCAGAGAATGAACCATATCCATACTCTTCAACAGCCTCTCTATACTCTCCCTCTGATAATAATTGCTTAGCAACTAATGAGGTCTCACCACCATCTATCACTACATATGATGCAAAATATAATATTTTCTCTAATGATCTTGGTGACATATCAAGTATAAGTCCCATTCTACTTGGTATACCTTTAAAGTACCAAATATGAGATACTGGAGCAGCTAATTCAATATGCCCCATTCTCTCTCTTCTTACCTTGGACTTTGTTACTTCAACACCACATCTATCACATACTACACCTTTATATCTTACTCTTTTATATTTACCACAATGACATTCCCAGTCTTTAGTTGGTCCAAATATTTTTTCACAAAACAAACCTTCTTTTTCTGGTTTTAATGTCCTATAGTTAATTGTTTCCGGTTTTTTTACTTCTCCCTTAGACCATTGTCTTATTTTATCTGGTGAAGCTAGTCCTATTTTAATTGAATCAAATTTATTTAATTCTACCAAGGAGCCATCTCTCCTTTCTCAACAAAAATTTAGCCCTAATTTTTTTATTCTTCATCACTTTCAATTATAAAACTTTCCGTCAATTCTTTTTCTTCTTTTTCCTTAGCTTCTTCTTGAATAATATTTATTTCTTCATCTATTATTTCTATATTCTCATTATCATCAGCTAATTCTTGAAGTTCTACTTCATCATTTGTTTCTGACATAAGTTTTACATCTAATGCAATACTTTGAAGTTCTTTTATTAATACTTTAAATGATTCTGGTATTCCTGGTTCTGGAATATTTTCGCCTTTAACAATAGCTTCATAAGTCTTAACTCTACCTACAACATCATCTGATTTTACAGTTAATATTTCTTGTAGAGTATTTGCAGCTCCATATGCTTCCAATGCCCAAACTTCCATCTCTCCAAATCTTTGTCCACCAAACTGCGCCTTACCACCCAACGGTTGTTGAGTAACTAGTGAATAAGGACCTGTAGATCTAGCATGTATCTTCTCATCTACTAAGTGATGTAGTTTTAACATATACATATATCCTACTGTTACTGGGTTATAAAACTCATCTCCAGTTCTTCCGTCTCTCAATCTAATCTTTCCTGAATTTGGATATCCAGCTTCTTCTAAAGCATACATTATATCTTCATCACTTGCTCCATCAAATACTGGTGTTGCAACATACCAACCTAGTTTTTTTGCAGCTAATCCTAAATGTACTTCAAGTACTTGTCCAAGATTCATACGAGAAGGTACTCCTAGTGGGTTCAATACAATTTCTACTGGTGTACCGTCTGGTAAATATGGCATATCTTCTTCAGGTAATATTCTAGATATAACACCTTTGTTTCCATGTCTACCACACATTTTATCTCCAACACTTATCTTTCTCTTAGTTGCTACATAAACTCTAACCATTTCATTCACACCTGGTTGTAGTTCATCTCCATTATCTCTTGAAAATGTTTTTACATCTAGTATTATTCCTGCTTCCCCATGTGGTACTCTTAAAGATGTATCTCTTACTTCTCTTGCTTTTTCTCCAAATATTGCTCTTAAAAGTCTTTCTTCAGCTGTTAATTCAGTTTCACCTTTTGGTGTTACCTTTCCAACTAAAATATCTCCAGCTTTAACTTCTGCTCCAACTCTAATGATTCCTTGTTCATTTAGGTCTTTCAACATGTCTTCACCAACATTTGGAATATCTCTTGTTATTTCCTCTGGTCCTAATTTTGTATCTCTTGCTTCTGATTCGTATTCTTCTATATGAACAGATGTTAATCCATCTTCTATCACTAGTTTTTCACTTATTAAAATAGCATCCTCGTAGTTATAACCTTCCCAAGTCATAAATGCTACTAATAGGTTTTTACCTAATGCTATCTCACCAAGCTCAGTACTCGGTCCATCTGCTAATACTTCTTTGTACTCAACTCTTTCACCTTTTTTTACAATTGGTCTTTGGTTAATAGTCGTTCCATGGTTTGATCTCATAAACTTTGATAATCTATATCTATCTAAACCACCGTCAGAATCTCTCTTGACTATGATTTCATCTGAACTCACTTTGTCAATAACTCCAGGATTTTCTGCCAATATTACTGCACCTGAATCCTTTGCAGCTTTATGCTCTATACCTGTACCAATAACTGGTGCTTCAGGTCTAATAAGAGGAACCGCCTGTCTCTGCATGTTTGCACCCATCAGCGCTCTATTAGCATCGTCATTTTCTAAGAAAGGAATCATTGCCGTACCAACTGAAACGATTTGTCTTGGAGATACATCCATATATTCAACTTCTTCAACTGGATATATATCTATATTTCCATCAATTCCTCTAGCTATAACTCTATTATTAACAAATGCATCATTTTCATCTAATGGTTCATTTGATTGTGCTATTATAAACTGATCTTCTAAATCTGCTGTTAAATAGTGAATTTCATCTAAGACTCTTCCTTCTTTTTTCTCAACTTTTCTATATGGCGCTTCAATAAAACCATATTCATTAATTCTCGCATAAGTTGTTAATGAAGTGATTAGACCTATATTTGGTCCTTCGGGTGTTTCTATTGGACACATTCTACCATAATGTGAATGATGTACGTCCCTAACTTCAAATCCTGCTCTATCTCTACTCAGTCCACCAGGTCCTAAAGCTGACATTCTTCTCTTATGTGTTAGTTCTGCTAAAGGATTGGTCTGATCCATGAATTGTGATAACTGACTGCTTCCAAAAAATTCTTTTATAGATGCTACAACCGGTCTAATATTTATTAGCGCTTGTGGTGTTGCAACTTCTATATCTTGAGTAGTCATTCTTTCTCTTACTACTCTTTCCATTCTTGAAAGTCCTATTCTAAATTGATTTTGTAGTAGTTCTCCAACTGATCTAATTCTTCTATTTCCTAAATGGTCAATATCATCAGTCATTCCTATATTATCAAATAAATTGAATTCATAATTTATACTTGCTATTATGTCATCAACAATAATATGTTTTGGTGAAATTTCTCTTATTCTGCTTTGAACAGCTTTCTTAAGATCTTCTTCTTCTGTAAATTCGTCCATTATTTCTTTCATTACTGGATAATAAACTTTTTCTTTCAGTCCAAATTCATCTAATGAAAATGGTAAATCAAATGCTTCCGTTGAAACAAAATGATTTCCCATTACTTTTACTTTTCTATCTCCAACTAAAACATTAACAATATTTATACCACTATTTTCAATTTCAATAGCTGTTTCTCTGTCTATTTTCTCACCTTCTGCAACAAACAATTCTCCTGTTTCTAAGTTTTGAATGTTTTCTGCTGCCACAGTTCCTGTGATTCTATTGTATAAGGCAAGTTTTTTATTAAATTTGTATCTACCTACTTTTGCCAAATCATATCTTCTAGCTTCAAAAAACATATTGTCTAAAAGTGATTTTGCGTTTTCTACTGTAGGAGGTTCTCCTGGTCTTAATCTTTTATATATTTCTAGTAATGCTTCATCTTGGCTATCTGTGTTATCCTTATCTAAAGTATTTAATAATTGCTCAGACTCTCCTAATAAATCCAGTATTTGAACATCCTTACCATACCCTAGTGCTCTTAAAAGTGTTGTAACTGTTATTTTTCTTGTTCTGTCTATTCTTACATAAACTATGTCATTAGAATCCGTCTCATACTCCAGCCATGCCCCTCTATTTGGAATAACTGTTGAAGAATACAATCTTTCACCAGTTTTATCTCTCTCAACTGAGTAATAAACTCCTGGAGATCTTACTAACTGACTTACTACTACCCTTTCAGCACCATTGATTATGAATGTACCTTTTTCTGTCATTAACGGGAAGTCACCCATAAATACTTCTTGTTCTTTTATTTCTCCTGTTTCTTTGTTTATAAGTCTAACTTTTACTTTTAGTGGAGCCGAATAACTAGCATCTCTCTCTCTTGACTCATATTCGCTATATTTTGGTTCATCTTCTATATGATAATCCACAAACTCTAATATTAGATTATCTGTGTAGTCTTGAATAGGAGAGATATCATCAAAGACCTCTTTCAACCCCTCTTTTACAAACCACTCATATGAACTTTTTTGTATTTCAATTAAATCTGGTAATTCCAAAACTTCTTTTATACGCGAATAGCTCATTCTGACACGCTTCCCATATTCTACAGGATGTACCATATTCACACTTCACCCCTTTTTAAACTAAAATAGCCAAAAGCATCATTACTTTTAGCTTATTACCGTTATTAAATTCTTAAATAATTAGTATTTATTATGTAAATCCACATAATAATAGCTAATTATAGCATTTATATATCCTATCACAATGACCTTGTAATGTCAAGATAGTCTATATTGTTTTTTTATAATTTTATTATTTATTTAAACAATAAAAAAGGCTTCCTTTTCTATGAAAGCCTTTTTTGCTATTTAAAATTATTTTAATTCGATTACTGCTCCAACTTCTTCTAATTTAGATTTGATTTCGTCAGCTTCTTCTTGAGAAACTCCTTCTTTAACAGCTTTAGGTGCATTGTCAACTAAATCTTTAGCATCTTTTAATCCTAATCCAGTTATTTCTCTAACAACTTTGATTACTTGGATTTTTTGTGATCCAGCTTCATTTAACATTACATCAAAATCTGATTTTTCTTCTGCTGCTGCTTCTCCGCCTGCTGCTGGAGCTGCTACTGCAACTGCTGCAACTGGTGCTGCTGCACTTACACCAAATTCTTCTTCTAACGCTTTAACTAAATCTGATAATTCTAATACTGTTAAGTTTTTAACTTCCTCAATTAAATTTAATACTTTTTCGCTTGTCATTTCTATATCCCTCCAAAATTTTCTTTTCAATTGTTTTATTAAGCTTCTTCAGTAGCTTTCTTTTCTCTTACAGCTTCTAATGTATATACAAGATTTCTAATTGATCCTTGAAGAACATTTGCAAATCCTGATATTGGAGCATTTAATCCTCCAAGTACTTGTGCTATAAGAACTTCTCTTGGTGGTAAATCTGCAAGATTCTTGATTTCATCAAGACCTATTACTTTACCATCTACTATACCTGCTTTAATCTCTAACTTATCGTTTTTCTTTGCAAATTCTTGAGTTGTTTTTGCAGCTTGTACTGGATCATCAAATCCAAAAGCAACTGCATTTGGACCAGTTAAGAATTCATTAAAATCTTCTAACCCAGCTTCTTTAAACGCGAATCTCATCATAGTATTTTTATATACTTTGTATTCAACTCCTGCTTTTCTGTAGCTGTTTCTTAGTTCATTAACTTCATCTACGTTTAATCCTCTATAGTCAACAAGTACAACTCCTTGAGATTTTTCAACTTTTTCTTTGATTTCTTCAATCATTTGTTTTTTGTTCTCTAGTATTTCACCTTTGCTCATACGATTCACCTCCCATTATATCGGGTATTTAAAAAGGTCTCTCACAGACATGGAGAGACCCGATATATTATAATCGATTCAAATTCTCACCTCGGTAGGATTATTTTTAAACCATTTGGTTCCTACTGTCTGCGGTTACCTATTTATTTAACATATGAATTATATCAATATATATTTAAAATGTCAATACTTTTTTATTATTTTTCTTCTTGAACAAATTGTTCAACTAATTGTTGTGGGTTTACCTTGATTCCAGGTCCCATTGTGCTTGACATTGTAACATTTCTTAGATATTTTCCTTTTGCTGCTGATGGTTTAGCTTTAACTACCGCTTCCATTATTGCAAAGAAGTTATCTCTAATCTTTTCTTCACCAAATGAAACTTTACCAATAGCAACGTGAATTATTGCTTCTTTATCAACTCTATACTCAACTTTACCTGCTTTTATATCTCTGATAGCATCTGCTACATCAAATGTAACTGTTCCTGATTTTGGATTAGGCATTAATCCTTTAGGCCCTAAAACTCTACCTATTCTACCTACAACTCCCATCATGTCAGGTGTTGCTACTACAACATCAAAGTCAAACCAGCCTTCTTTTTGAATTTTTTCTGCAAATTCTTCTTCTCCAACGTATTCTGCTCCAGCCGCTCTAGCTTCTTCAGCTTTTTCGCCTTTAGCAAAAACTAAAACTCTACTAGTTTTACCTGTACCATGTGGTAATACTATAGCACCTCTTACTTGTTGATCAGCATGTCTAGGATCTACTCCTAATTTAATTGCTAAATCTACTGTTTCATCAAAATTAGCTTTTGCAGTTTGTAAAAGTAAGCTTGTAGCTTCATCTACACCATAGATTTTTTCTCTATCAATTAACTTAATACTATCTTGATATTTCTTTCCTCTTTTTACCATTATAATTCCTCCTTGTGGTTTTAACGGATTACCCTCCCACTATATTAACCTAAATTTTCTAATATTATTCAACAACTACTCCCATACTCTTTGCTGTACCTCTAATCATTTCCATTGCAGATTCAACATCTGCAGCATTTAAATCAGGCATTTTAATTTCAGCGATCTTTCTAATTTGATCTTCTGATATTTTAGCAACTTTTTCTTTGTTTGGTACTCCTGATCCTTTATCTAAACCAATTGCATCTTTTATTAATATTGACGCAGGTGGTGTTTTTGTTATAAATGTAAATGATCTATCTTGATAAACAGTC
>RRZT010058868.1_pt1 | contig 27504 bp, 24 predicted proteins | sample 2165551 | NCBI WGS metagenome assembly RRZT01 (sample SAMN10456910, study PRJNA506462) | wastewater metagenome | biome: wastewater; feature: sludge; material: wastewater sludge; isolation source: wastewater sludge with Escherichia coli K12::gfp cells carrying plasmid... | place: USA: Moscow, Idaho... | reverse complement strand
GTTTTTTGCCAAATTCATTATACCATAAAGAACTATCCGAGCCTTATTTGTTGGATTTTACATCTAATTTTATGAGACAGCTGTGGTCTGGATTGGAATAAGTAAGAAGGACTTGAAGTGTTTTGCATCACGGTGTGCCTCACTGTTGTGTATCACTACCATCGATGCAACAAAAAAAGGGTTTTTTTAAGTAACTAAAATTACTTAAAAAACCCTTCGTAATTGGTGCCGAAGGCGAGACTCGAACTCGCACGACCGTGGGCCACTACCCCCTCAAGATAGCGTGTCTACCAATTCCACCACTTCGGCAATATATCTTATGGCCGCACCTTTTCTTTGTTCTCTGATTGTGTTGCAGGTGCTGTTGACTGCTGTTGAACTGGAGGAGCAGTCTTTTCTGTCTTTTGTTCTTGTCTTGGGACTTTACTCATGATAGTGCCAGAAGTCTTATTTGCAGAAATATAGGCCAAGCTTACTGAAGTTGCCATAAAAATAATAGCAGCTAAGGTGGTAATCTTGTTCAGTAAAGGTAATGGACCCTCTGTGCCAAAAAGAGATTGATTGGAGCCACCAAAACTTGCGCCAATATCTGCACCTTTCCCATGCTGCAACAGAACAATGCAGATAAGAAAAAGACACACAATTACATGTAAAACAATTAATAAAGTAGTCATTGGAAGCGAACTATCCGCTTAAACGATTCTGCTTGCAGCGCTGCCCCGCCGACCAAGGCTCCATCAATGTCTGCCTGCGCCATAAACATATCAATATTCTCAGATTTAACCGAACCACCATACAGGATGCGGATTGTTTCAGCAACCTTTTTGTTGTATATAGTGGCAAGAAGATCCCGTAGGAATTGGTGTGCCTCTTGGGCTTGCTCAGCGCTTGCTGTTTTTCCCGTGCCAATGGCCCAGACAGGCTCATAGGCTAAAATAACTTGATTTGCCTGTAACTCACTGACATTATATAAACCTTTCCGGACCTGCTGCTCCAGCACTGCCATAGTGAAGCCTTTTTCACGTTCGCTAAGGGTTTCGCCAATGCAGAGAACGGGAATGAGTCCAGCAGACAGTGTTGCTTGCAGGCGACGATTGATCATAGCATCATCTTCTTGAAAGATTTGCCTGCGTTCTGAATGTCCGACGATGGCCATGCAAACGCCTAGGTCTAATAGCATGGCCGGAGAAACTTCTCCGGTGAATGCGCCTTGCATTTCCCAGGCCACGTTTTGCGCCCCAAGCAACACGGAACTCCCTAAAAGAGCCTCTTGTACAGCCATGAGGGCTGTGAAAGGGGGAGCGAGCATGATGTCGCGATCAGCGAAGTCTTTGGAAATGCTTGCTATCTCCCGTGCCAGTTCCGTTGCTTGGGCAACATTGAAATGCATTTTCCAGTTTCCAGCCAGAAGAGGGCGTCTGTTCATTGTTAGACCTCTTACGTCAATGAGTATGCATGGCTTTGCGGTTATGAATTTTAATTTAACGCGGCAATGCCTGGAAGTTCCTTGCCTTCCATCAGCATGAGAAATGCTCCGCCTCCGGTTGACATATACGAAATATTTGCTGCTTCGCCAGCCTTATCAATCGCGGCATTGGAGTCACCTCCGCCTGTTACGCTTAAAGCATGGGCTGCTGCAACTTCATGGGCAATGGCCATGGTGCCGCGAGCAAAGGAATCCATTTCAAACGCCCCCATGGGGCCATTCCATACGATGGTCTTTGCATCGGTTAAGACTTCTTTGAAAAGAAGCACCGAGGCTGGGCCAATGTCAAGTGCCATCCAGTTTGTAGGAATATCCTGGATGGTGGCGGCCTTGTTGACCGCGTTTGGTGCAAACTCGGCTGCTGCAATCACATCAACCGGCAGGTACACCTTTACCCCCTTTTCTTGCGCCTTCTGCAGGATACCCAAAGCGGCCTGCAACAGGTCGTCCTCAACTTTGGAGGTGCCTAGCTGATATCCTTGGCTTTTTAAGAAGGTGTTGGCCATGGCTCCGCCTAAAATGAGTTTGTCTACTTTTTTTAGCATATTTTCTAATGCCTCCAGTTTCCCTGAAACCTTGGCGCCACCAACAATGGCAACAAGGGGCCGCTGGGGCTCATCCATGGCGTTATGAAAATAATCGATTTCTTTTTGCAGCAAAAAGCCCGGGGCCTTGTCAGTAAAAAACTTGGTCACGCCAACAACAGAGGCATGGGCGCGGTGCGATACAGCAAAGGCGTCGTTTACATACACATCAGCTAATGATGCCAGTTGACGGGAAAAACCCGGATCATTTTTTTCTTCTTCAGGATGAAAACGCAAATTCTCCAACATGAGCACATCGCCATTTTGAAGCCTGGCAACAGCTTTTTCAACCTCTGGGCCAAGGCAATCTACGGCAAGTGCCACATTTTTTTCCAATATAATAGCTAGATATGCGGCAATTGGAGCAAGAGAGTATTTTTCCACCCGCTGGCCTTTGGGTCTGCCCATGTGGGTACAGATGATGAGTTTTGCCTGCTGGGAAAGTAAGTATTGAATGGTGGGCAGTACCATGCGGATGCGCAAGTCATCAGTGATTTCACCCTGATCATTCATGGGAACATTGAAATCTACCCGCAACAGAACTCTCTTTCCCTGAACATTCAGATCTTTGAGATTCTTCATTATCAATATCCTTCCTCAGTGTATAATTGTCGGCAAAAGAGTAAGGCGTCTTCCAAAGGCTCATTGTAATATTTTTTCCGCCTTCCCTGTAGTTGAAAGTCTAAAGCAAAATACAGTTTTTGGGCAGCTAGATTTGATTCGCGTACTTCCAAATAGCAAGAATCAAAGTTGTGCTCTGAAAAAAAGGCAAGGCCTTTTTCGACAAGTGCTCTGCCAAAGCCTTGGCGGCGCTGGTCCAAGGCGACAGCCAGCCGCAATAGCTCGCATTCTGGTTGGCAGTGCCTAAAAATCGCATACCCATGTATAAACCCAGGCGATTCAACCACAAAACCGATAGATGTTGTGAGCTGCAGCTCGGATTCAACCTGGGCCATGCTCCATGGGGCATCCATGGCTGTTTGTTCCAAGGCGTACAGGGCCGTCACATCAGTTTTTCGCAGTTGGCGAAGTATCACACCATACGTTCCGCAATGGATTTTGTTAACTCTCCAAGCATACTAGTGTAGCTTGCCAGCTCGTTGTCATACCAACCATAGATAACGGCCTGGGTGAAGGGAAGCTCAAGGAAATTGGCTTCGCTATTATCCTCTAGCTTAACATGTTTCAGGTGGTTGAGGTTCACCCGAATATTGGCTGTTCTGGTGTGGATCTCTGTGGATTCAATGACCACTGCTGCCTTGGGCATGGCCACAATATCAGAAGAAACGTTTTGCTCTGCCGAGAAAATGAGATACGGGCTTATCTGCGCGTATTCTTGGTAAATGCTGTTGAGCAGATCACGTTTAATGGGATTGTTAATTTCATCCTGCAGATTCAGCACCAAGACGATGAGCGATCCGGTGCTGGTAGGTACACGGACTGACTCAGCAATAAAACCTATTCCTTTCATCTCCGGTATGACCAGGGAAAGGGCCTTGGCCGCTCCGGTGGTAGTAAGAATTATATTGTTGAGAATTGACCTGTTCTTCCGCAAGTCTGTGGCTCCGGCGGCAGGTAGCCTGTCCAGTACTTCCTGTGAACCAGTGGCGGCATGTACGGTTACCATTGAAGCAGAAAGCAGTCGATCTGCACCAAAACGGTCAAGTAATGGCTTAATCATGTATGAAAGACAAGTGGTGGTGCAGGAGGCGGCTGAAAGGATGCTGTGCCTGGTCGGGTCATAATCATCATCGTTAATGCCCATCACCGTGGTGATGGCATCTTCTGGCATATCTAAACCTTTCGCCTTGATTTTAAACGGGGCGGAAACAATCACTTTCTCAGCTCCAGCCTGTAAATGTCCGCGCACAGAACCTTTAACATCGTCAACATCAGCAGTCGGGTCTTTAAATTGCCCCGTGGTGTCAACAACAAGGCGCACTTCGTTCCCTTGCCAATCAATATCTTTCGGATTGCGAGCCGTTCGCAGAAAGGTGACGGGGACGCCGTTTATTGCCATTGTTCCGGCTTCTTCATTTAGGTCTTCTATCACCCGGCCACCGCGAAAGCCATTGATGTAAGTGCTTAGCCGGCCGTATGTTGAGTCACGTTCTATGGAGGCGGCAATGTCTTCAAGTCCACTGCCTACATTGCGGCCAAGGTTAACGACTAACTCGGAAAAAGAGCGATGGGCGACATGGTTCCATAACGAAAGTTTGCCTATACGACCAAGACCATTTAATCCAAGTTTCATGGTAAAAAGCTCCTTAGTATGGGGAGAAATGTATGATGTGTCGTGTGGGTGTGCCTTGCTGAAGAAGGTGACTCTTTTCAGTATCCGGTCAGTCTGTAATGCAGACGGTGCCGTAGGGTTTGGCAGCCTTTTCAGCAATATTTTCAGATGAACACTCTACAATATGTTGCTGAAAAATACCACCTTCCTGTACATTCTGACCCTTGCAAGCCCTTACCTGGGTTCTCATGTCATTCCTAAGATGGTTGCAATTGGTTGATTTTTTATGTTGTTACCTGCTACGCGCCTGAAAGGCACTCTTGTTAGGCGTTATAAACGGTTTTTGGCAGACATAGCTCTTGACACTGATGAGGTGATGACTGTCCATTGTCCTAATTCTGGCTCAATGCGAGGCTGTTCCGACCCTGGCAGTCCAGTTATTATTTCCTTTTCAGCCAATCCCGAAAGAAAATATCCGTGGACGCTGGAGATGGTTCAGGTACAGGATGTCTGGGTGGGAGTCAATACGAGCAAGACCAATGCAATCGTACAAGAGGCTCTGACCGCGGGTGTAATTGATGACTTTGGCGTGGTCAAACGAATTAAACCAGAAGTGAAGGTCGCTGGCGGCAGCCGGCTTGATTTTTGCCTCGAAACTGACCAAGGTCAGTGTTATTTGGAAGTGAAACAATGTTCCCTGGCTCAGGATGGGGTGGGGCTCTTTCCTGATGCTATAACAGCGCGGGGGGCAAGGCATATGCGGGAGTTAGCTCTGTTGACTGAGTCTGGGTATGGGGCGGCTGTTCTATATTGCGTGCAACGTGCCGATGCCAACTGTTGCACAGTGGCCCGTGAAATAGATCCAGCCTATGCTTTGACGGTTGAAGCTGCTACGCGATCAGGCGTACGGTTTGTTGCCTGGCAGACCGCAGTCAGCCCGGAGGCAATCTCGATACGGCGAAAAATTCCTTTTTTTCTCTCATAAGATGGTAGGCAGGTTTTGTTATGCAAAAAAAAGCAGTCGTTTTGTTAAGTGGAGGGCTTGATTCCACAACCGTCTTGGCTATTGCTCAAGATCAGGGCTACCTTTGCCATTGTTTGAGTTTTCGCTATGGGCAGCGCCAAGAGATTGAATTGACTCGTGCAAAGGCAATTTGTGCCCGATTCCAGATTGCTCAGCACTTGGTGCTGCAGGTTGGCCTTGATACCATTGGGGGTTCAGCTCTAACCGGTTCCTTTGAGGTGCCCAAAGATAGAGTGGTGAGTCAAAGAAAAGATGACATACCGGTCACCTATGTTCCAGGACGCAATATAATTTTTCTATCATACGCTTTGTCTTGGGCGGAGGTGTTAGGTGCAACGGATATTTTCCTTGGCATTAATGCCATTGACTACAGTGGTTACCCTGACTGTCGCCCGGAATTTTTGGATGCTTTTGCTGCCATGGCTAAGCTTGGTACGAAAATGGGCACCCAGGGAGATGACATTAGATTTCATGCACCTCTAGTTCACCTGAGTAAAAAGGAGATTATTCAGCGCGGTCTGGAATTAGGGGTTGACTATTCAATAACCCATAGCTGCTATGATCCGATTGGCGAACTTGCCTGCGGGCACTGCGATGCCTGCCAGCTGCGCTTGCAGGGTTTCCGAGAGGCCGGGCTGCCGGATCCGGTAAGTTACTTGCTGTAAAATAACCTACACTAAATTTTTTTGTCTATGGGCGTGGGAAATGTTTGGTTTTGATACTGGATTGTTCCTCCCAACATGGTCAGCTGGATACTACCAACCATCTGTTTGTTGAGAAAGGGGGTGTTCCGGCTCTTTGAGGCAAGATGATTTTCTGTTAAGAGGAACGGGGCATCTGGTTTAATAATAGTCAGGTCAGCTACCGTACCACTCTGCAGATTTCCTCCGGCAACTCCAAGGATTTTTGCTGGATTTGATGAGAAAAGTTGAATGAGCCTGTGCGGTGTAAGCAAGCCTTCTTGTACAAAAGAGAGGGAAAGCGGCATGGCCGTCTCGAGTGCTATCATGCCATTTGCTGCATGCTCAAATTCGCACTCCTTTTCTAATATGGATTGAGGCGAGTGTCCCGAAGTCAGCACATCCAAGGTGCCATCTGCCAGGGCCTCTAATAGGGCTATACGATCTTCTTCGCTGCGAAGAGGTGGAGAAACACGCATATTGGTGTCGTAGGATGAGACATCCTTATCCGTGAGAATGCAATAATGTGGCGCAGTTCCAGCTGTTACCCGAATGCCACGCTTTTTTGCTGCCCGGATTAAGGCAACCGACTGTTCTGTGCTAACCAGGGTCAAGTGAATTTTTTTGCCGGTACACTCAGCCAGGGCAATATTGCGGTAGACCATAATAGCTTCCGCTGCCGTTGGTATGCCTTTAAGGCCCAGGCGGGTTGCAACAGTTCCCTCATTCATGACGCCGCTGGAAAGGAAGGTTTCTTCACAGCGGGCAAGAAGAGGCAGGTTGAAGTCGCTTGCGTATTCTAAAGCCCGGCGCATAAGCTGGCTATTGACAAGAGGGTTCCCTGCATCGCTGACGGCAATTGCCCCTGCAGTTTTCAGCTCACCCATTTCAGAGAGTTGTTCTCCCCTGTTTGCCTTGCTGATGGAACCAATCGGGTAAATCCGAGCTGCTGCATCTTTAGCTCGAGATAGAATAAATTCTGTTACAGCTCCTGAATCATTAACAGGTGAGGTGTCCGGCATGCAGGCAAGGGCAGTGAAGCCGCCGGTGGCTGCAGCTCGCGCGCCAGAGTGGATGTCTTCCTTGTATTCCTCACCTGGCTCCCGGAGATGCGCATGCATATCTATACAGCCCGGTGCCACCCAACAACCGCTTGCGTCGATGGTCAGCTCACCGCAGGACGAGCAGTCCATTGCGTTAATAATTTTACCATCCTTAATAAAGATGTCGCCAATTTCATCTCTGTTGCACGTCGGATCAATTATACGACCATGCTGTATTCTCCACAGGGTATGCATCAGTTATTCCCAACAAGATAGAGGAGGGCCATGCGGACAGCAACGCCATTACTCACTTGATCAAGAATGACAGAGCGGGAAGAATCTGCCACCTCTGGGCTCATTTCTACACCCCGGTTAACTGGCCCAGGGTGCATGAGTAAAGCGTCTTTTTTTATCCATGGAAGGGTGCGGGCAGAAAGCCCGAAAAAACGGGCGTATTCTCTTAACGAGGGGAGAAGCGGGTCGTCCTGTCGCTCTTTTTGGATGCGAAGTGCCATTACTACGTCTGCATCCAGCAAAGCGGCTTCCAGGGAAGGAGCGCGCACAGCGCCTAAACTTTCAATGTCTGGTGGAACTAGAGTTGACGGACCGTACACATGCACTCTCGATCCCATTTTAATAAAACCGTCAATATCTGAACGCGCTACCCGGCTGTGGGTAATATCTCCAACAATGGCAATTTTTAGCCCCTGCAGACGACCCAGCCGCTCCTGCACCGTCATCAGGTCAAGAAGGGCCTGGGATGGATGTTGATGGGAGCCGTCGCCTGCGTTAATCACTGCAGCCTGCACATGGTGGCTGAGAAGAAATGGAGCTCCAGAGGCCTGATGTCTGATAATTATAATGTCAGGATTCATGGCCGAAACATTCCTGGCAGTATCAATGAGCGTCTCCCCTTTGGTGGTGCTGCTCGTTGAAATGCTAATATTAAAAGTATCGGCACTCATCCGCTTGGCGGCAACCACAAGGGAAAGTCTGGTTCGAGTTGAAGGTTCGAAAAATAGGTTTACTATGGTGCGCCCTCTTAGGGCAGGGACTTTTTTGATGGATCGAGAGGAAATTTCTTTAAAGGATACGGCTGTAGCAAGTATGTGTGAGATGTCGTCAGCTGTCAATTGGCCCATGTCAAGAATGTGGCGGTGAACAAAACGGTATTCTTTGTCCATGGATTTCAGTGGCCTCAATGGAGAATAGAGCCTATGCGGTTCCAACGAATGGATTGAAGCCGTGCGGGTGAGAAAAGAGGAAGCCGCATATCCCAAGACCAATAAATGCCCCAGGCCTCACCACGGACTTCATTTAGGTCAACAAAACCCCAGTATCGGCTATCTTCTGAGTTGTCTCTGTTGTCACCCATCACAAAAAGGGAGTGAGGAGGCACCGTTACAGGGCCGAAGGTATCACGCGGTGCAATCGCCCGGATATCTACACCTGGGTCATATTCACCGTGGATATCTTCAAAAAGTTTGTCGTTAATAAAAATCTGTTTCTCGCGAATTTCAACTTTATCCCCAGCAACGGCGATTACCCTTTTTATATAATCAAGACTATGGTCGCGAGGGTACTGAAAAACAATTATATCATTTGCCTTTGGAGTGGAAATGGGAATAAGGGTTGCTCCGTTAAATGGGTTTTTTACGCCATAAATAAATTTGCTAACAAAAATATAGTCACCAACGAGCAGGGTTGGAACCATGGATTCTGAAGGTATTTTGAAAGGTTGAATGACAAAGGTCCGTATAAAAAGTGCGAGCAGTAAGGCAAAGACAATTATCTTAATGTTTTCCCAGAGAGGATTGTGAATTTGATTTTTAGTTTTATCGACCACGCTAATATCCTATTTGTTTAAAAATATTGATGTGCTCCATACCTAACCGAATCTTGTCAGAGTGGCAATAAGCTCTTTCGGTCATGTTTTATTTTTTTAATCTTTGTTTCAAATTTTGAAACAAAGATTAAAAAGGGTGGAAAAAAAGAAAAAATACGGGCGTCACCGTTCTAATTTGCAAAAAAAAAGTAAAAAAAACATTCAAGGCTTGACAAACCCACATGTTTAGGGGCAAAACAGATAGGTATGATACAAAGAATTGTACGCTTCTAGCTTAAGGTGAAGAAAAAAAATGGCAAAAAATGAGAAGCTCGTAGTTGGTATAGATATTGGCACATATGCTATTAAGGTATGCCAACTTCAAAAAAATGGGTCACGATATAAACTGATTGCTGCCGGAAGTGGAATAGTTCCGCCCGAGGCGGTAGAAGATGGAGTTCTGCAAGACCCAAAAGCCGTAAAAACTGTTCTCGCTTCATTGTTAAAAAATTTAAAAATTAAAGATAATCAGGTTGGGATTTCAGTTTCAGGACATTCGGTCATTGTGAAAAAAATCAATCTGGAACGAATGGAAGATGAGGAGCTGAAAAAGTATGTTGCTGATGAAGCAAGCCAATATATCCCCTTTGATATAGACGACGTATATCTTGATTTCCAACGCTTACCAGCAAGGAATCCAGATTCAGAAAGGGATGATATATTGCTGGTTGCCGCAAAGAAAGAGGTGGTAAATGAATATCTTTCTTTGCTCGCTGAGATGAAACTGAAGACCATGTTGGTAGATGTTGATGGTTTTGCGCTTAGTAACGCATGGTTAACTAATTCTTTGCATGAAGCAAATGCCATGCTGGTTGATATTGGCGCATCAAAAATGAATATTAACATACTTGCTCAAGGTGTTTCCGTCTTGGCTCGTGATGTCATGATGGGAAGTGAGCAATTAACAAGTCGAATTGCTGTTGACCTAGACTTAGATTACGACGAAGCTGAGAAAATTAAGCTTGGAGTAAAAGTATTGACAGAAGGTGTAGGAAAAGTTGAAGCTATTTTTAGCAAAATTTGTTCACAATGGGTTGCTGAGATAAAGAAAGCTGCAGATTTATATGGATCAAATCACGCAAAACAACCTTTGCAAGGGATAGTAATAAGCGGAGGTGGAGCTAAAGTAGATGGGCTAGTTGATCTTATTATGCAGGAAACTCAGATCCCGACACAGATTTTTAATCCTTTTGAAAGAATAGATGTCGATTTGAAAAAAATGGATCGCCAATACTTAGAAGCAATTGCACCTGAAATGGCCATTGCAACCGGACTTGCAATTCGCCCAGCCATCATTTGAGCCATGATACAAATTAACTTACTGCCTGTTAGTGACATAAAACGTAGGGCTAAAGCAAAGAAAGAAATTTTCGATGCAGGATATATATGGTTGTTGTTTCTATTCGTGCTCTTCTGTGTGGCTGGATATCTGAGCTATCAACTTGATTTGCAAAAAACGACTCTTGAAGAAAAAAAAGCAGAAAAAAAAGAATATGATGTGAGACTTGCAGAGATAGATAAATTAGAAAAAGAAAAAGAATTGTTAGTTGCACGAATCGGTGTAATTAATAAGCTTAAGCAAACTTCGTACGTCACGGTTCATGTTATGGATGAAGTTGCAAATTTGACACCTCCTGATAGAATGTGGCTGACTGACGTATCTCAAAATAATAGTCAAGTGCAAATTAGTGGGATGTCTCTAGACAACCAAACCGTAGCTAAGTATATGGTTGATCTTGAAGGCTCCAACTATCTCAACAATCTAGTCCTGATAAAATCAAATCTTAAGCAATATGCTGATCATGATTTAAAAGAATTTACAGTGACAAGTTCCATTACTCTGCCTGAGGCAGTGGTAGACAAACAAGATATTAAAGCTAATTCTAAGTAGCGGGCGCTTGATCATGGCAAAAGAGACAAAACAGTTAAAACAAAATAAATTTGATATATTTATTGATGGGCAATATCGAAACCTAGATAAAAAGGTTAAAATTTTAGCTTTAGCAGCCTTGTTTATCGTACCAATTGCATTGCTTTATTATTTTCAATATCAGCCAAATATAGAAGAAATTCAAAATACAAAAGTTGAAATTATACAGATGCAAACAGCTATAGATAAAGCAAAAGCGGTAACGCGGAATTTGCAAAAATACAAAGAGGACTTAGCTGAAACTCAGAAGAAATTTGAAGAAACAGCAATTATGTTACCTAAAACTCAAGAAATTCCTGATCTTTTGAGAAATATTTCTGACTTAGGGCGAGAGGCTGGTTTAGAGTTCCTGGAATTTGCTCCAGGAATCGAAGTTCAGCAAGATTTTTATGCTGAAATCCCAATTAATATTAGGTTGTTGGGGCCTTATCATAATATTGGAAATTTTCTAGATAAAGTTTCGAAACTCGACAGAGTAGTTACTGTTAATAATATTAAGATTGGGCAGGCAAAAGAAGACACAAATGAAGTCTTGCTCAACGCAACCTGTCAACTTGTAACGTACCGTTTCACTGGTCAAAAGCTAGCAGACGGGAAAGACAAAAAGAAGTGAGAAATATTTCCTTATTTAAAATCAAACGAAAGAAATAAAGGTATGGACCATTTAAATTTTTTTCGGACAATTTTGCTAAAACTTATGAAGGTAAGCGCGCTATTGTTTATAGTTTTCTTTGTGAGTTTTCAGACTTGCAACGCTGAAGTAGCAAATTCTCAAGGTGCTACAAATTTAGGTGCAACGCAGACACCGAGTAATCAATCTGGATACGAATATAAAAATAGCAATAGGCCTGACCCGTTTAAGCCTTTCATTGCTAAACAAACACTTGATCCAAATGAATTGGTTGATGATAGTGATAGTGAACTAACCGGTATGCAGCTCTTTGAGCCGGGTCAATTAAATCTTGTAGGTATTATGGATACATCTTCAGGGAAAATTGCTCTGGTACAAGATGTTACAAGTAAGGGGTATGCGCTTAGAGAAGGGATATTAATTGGGAAGCATGGCCAAATAATGGAAATCTCGGATAATCAAGTTGTCATTGAAGAAACATATCATAGCCGTAATGGGAAAGAAACCAAAAAAACAGTGCTTATGAAGCTAAAAAAGGATGGAGATGATAAATGAAAAATAAGTTAGTATATGGAGAAATTATCAGCTTCAATAAATTGCTTAGTCTTCTGATAATTATTTCAATATTTGCATTATTTTATAGTGAATTAGCTTTAGCTGAGACAAATTCATTAAACACTGTTTCTGAAATAATTAGCAAATCAGATAGTAATGGCATAGAGATTGTAATAAAAAGCGATGTTCAAGTAACATATACAGCATATGAACTATTTAATCCAGCCAGGATTGTTGTTGATATTGCAAATGCACAAATTGCAAAAGGCTATGTAGCAACATTACCTAAAGAATTAGGAATTGAGCTTAAATCAAAGGAAATATCTGATGCTAAGCCACAAATTCTTCGCTTAGAATTGTACCCAAAACTTATGGTTCCGTATACAGTGCGTCAGGAAGGTGAAAAATTGTTCATCTTACTTAGTGAAACTAACGCCTCTACTGTAAAAAAGGAGACTGTAGAAATAAAGCCTGGCAATAATAAATCAACAATGCGATCGACAGTAGATAAGCAACTTCCGAACCAAGAAGTAGTTACAGATAAATCTAAAAAATTATTAGTGGATGATTTTAATTTTTCAGGATATTCAGGTGATAGAATAAGCATTGATTTTTATAAAATGGATTTACATAATGTATTCCGTTTTTTAAGAGAGATAAGCGGCGTCAATATTGTAGTCGATGAGGCTGTTAACGGCAGTCTAACGTTAGCTCTAAATGATGTGCCGTGGGATTTTGCGTTAGATATTATTTTAAATCTTAAGGACCTGAAGAAGGAAGAACGGTTCAATACAATAGTAATTTACCCAAAAAATAAGGAATATGCTTGGCCAAAAAATGCAGAAAATTCACTTTCTTTTGAGGCTGATCCTGCTCAAGAAGAGGGGATAGTTATCACTCAATTTGAACAACAACCACCCGGACTTGTAGAAGCAACACAATTTATTAATGAAGGTCGTGAGTTTGAAAAGCAAAATAATCCTATTAAAGCTGCAGAGTCTTACGAAAAAGCTTTTGCGAAATGGGATAGTAATACAGCTTTAGCGACTAAAATCTCATCTATCTACCTAGTACAGCTTAGGCAAAATGCTAAAGCATTACATTTCGCAAAGGAAGCCCTCCGTTTGGATAAAAACAATCGTTCGGCTGCTCTTAATGCTGCCATCGCATCTGCGAATATGCGCGACAATAATAATGCTGAGAATTATTTTGAACAGACTATGATTGGTGGTAGGCCAAGCCAAGAAGCTCTACTCAGCTATGCCCTCTTTCGAGAAGATATGAAGCAATTTGATATGGCTTTAAAGATCTTGGGAAAAAATAACGAATTATATGGCAACAATTTGGATGCCATGATTGGAACAGCACGTATTTATGACAAAAAGCATGATAATGCAAAGGCAATGCAAGCTTACAAGTCTATATTGAATTCTGGATATACTGTTCCGCCAGATCTAGCTAGATTTATCAACGCACGACTAAGCATGAGCAAATAATATACAAGGAGAATAGGCTATATGAAGTTAACAAAGTGTCATATGGCGGCCATTGCTTTGGTCGGCTTGCTCGGATTGGCTGCTTGTTCTGGAAAGAACGCTAAAACTGAAGCTGATAAAACGCCAGGTGCTAGTGCAGCCGCAAGTACATTATCCAAAAAAAATGAGATCCCACCACAAATGCCTACTAGGTATCAAAACCCTGGTTATATGGCTTCAAAAGAATCTAATTTGGGTGATAGCCTAGATAGTGAAGCAGAAGCATATAAAATTAAAGTAGGGGCGACTGTAAAGTCAACAACTGGTCCACAGCCTTTATGGGATGTTTTAAAAAGATTGGCAACTTTAAAAGGAATGACAGTAAGTTGGGCTAATGATGTAGACCAAAACTTTTTAGTTGATGTGGATATTCATAAAGATGATAATTTTTTAGATGCGGTAGGCAATCTTTTACGTCAGGCTGATTATTTTTATGAAGTTAAAGATCGTGCTATTATAGTCAAGAATAAAACAACAGAAATATTTCAGATTGGTGTTCCTGCCATGAAAGGAACATATTCTTCTAGTGTGGGTGGAAACTACTTAGCATCAGCTAAGGACTCTAATGGAACTGAAGGCATTGCAAAAGTTAGCAGCAAAGAGAATGAATTTGACATTTGGGGAAATGTAAAAAGTAACTTGGATGTTATTTTAGGAGTAGGTTCCCAGGATCCAAACAAGGATAACAAAAGTACAACAGATCCTCTTAACGGAGAGGGAAATGGTAAAACTGCTACAGTAGTTGTTCAAACCTCAGGAAAAGGTGATTTGAAAAGTTCAGAAGAGGCAAACAAAAAAGCAACAGTAACTGTTGAATCGCAACGAAGCAAAGATGGCGCATTTTATATTATTGATCCTAGTGTAGGTACAATAACAGTTACTGCTAAGCCAAGTGCAATGCAAACAGTTAGAGATTATATAAATAATTTCAAAAAGCAGCTCTACCAGCAAATTGAAATTGAAGCAAAAATTATTGAGGTTTATTTAGCTGATAGAACAAAAATTGGTCTAGACTGGGGAAGCATATTAGAAGATCTTTCGGTCAGTGGTGTAGTTGATTTTGGATCAAATGGACAGGTTTACCCCTGGATACCTACGTCCGATGATAGTGTCTCTGAGACTCGATTTGTAAGTAAGGTTTCAATAAACAGCCTAGATTTTAGTGTGTTAATTAATGCCCTTGATGAACAGGGAGATGCGCAAGTACTTTCAAATCCAAAGCTTACAGTTTTAAATGGTCAGCCTGCTGTGATAAGTGTTGGGAAACATCATACATATATTAGTGATTTATCAGCAGAATGGGATGATTCAAGTAACGGTAGTAGTTCATACCCAAGAATAACATATACTACTAATGTTGATACAGTAGTAGAGGGAGTATCTTTTGGTGTTATGGCCAATATTATAGAAGGAAGTAAAATAATTATGCAACTTACTCCGATCACAACAGAGCTTGAAAATGGAGAAATTGCATATGAAGTAATTGATCAAACGACTGGGGCCAAGGTAGGTTTGCCGGTATTAAATGTGAGAGAAATGTCTACAACAGTAGAAGTGAACGATGGAGAAATGCTCATTATTGGTGGTTTGATCGACAGTGTGCAACAAAATGATTCACAGTTCGTTCCTTTAGTAGGAAAAATTCCGATATTGAAGTACCTTTTTGGTTATGAGGAGAAGCAATTGCGAAAACGTGAATTAGTCATTTTACTTGCACCTAAAATTTTATAATTAAGCTGGTTTATTTTTTAATACATCAGAATGGAGAACCAGATGAAAAAATACTGCTACTTGATGCTAATAATTATAAGCTTTGTCCTACCAGGCTGCGGCAGCACTGTCACTGAGTCTTTAAAAGTAAATCCTGCCTTGAAGACAGATATAGGAAAGCAAAAGATGGTCGTTATATTGCCTTTTGCTGACTATACTGAAGCAGATAGTCTTGAGTCGGCATATCGGCGAAATATGTTTGTTAATGAGAATCTTACCGATCGTTTTGTTAGTAACAGTTTTAATCTGCCAGTACAGGAAGATATATTCCGCTATCTGGTTAATAGAAATATTATAAATGTAGTTGCATACGAGACAGCTAATACTCGTTCGCTTGACTATGCTATGACGAGTAGCGATTGGTCACCAAAAATGAAACAGGAACTTTCACGTTATGCAGCTGAGTCTAGAGTTGCTATGCAAGGAAATCCAGCTCTCGATTCGCCTGGTACTCTGGGGCTTGACCAAAATGAAATAATGAGCATAGGAAAAAATTTTAATGCTGATTATATTGTTCGTGGGAGTATCATTCAGTATAAGACACGGCAAGACTCTTCCTGGGCGCCATGGAAAAGAGGAGTGATTGGTTTTGTTACTGGAGTTACCAGCAAGATAGCTTTTGGCCAGGCTGATTCTGATAAATACGATGAGCTTGGGAACATGCTAACAGGTGGAACGTTAGGAGCTTTATATGGTGATTGGGATCCTAAGTGGCCATATAATAGTGATAATGATTCAATTTTTGGCATTTCAGGAGGCACTGCTGGTAATACTGTTATCTGGGGAGCAATTGGTGCTGGCTTAGGTAACATGGCATATAATTCAGGTGATATACCTCAGGCAGTAGTGCAATTGAGAATGTGGGTACAGGATGGCTATAGTGGGCAAGTACTATGGACTAACCGAGTTGATGTAAAAGTTTCCCCTCAGTCGGTTTTAGCAGATTACCAGTATGATGCTCTTTTTGAAGCCGCCACCGAAAAAGCTGTTGATGTCTTAGTTGATGATTTTATGTATAATCTTAACCCATCCGCGACAACAGCTGCGCGCCTGGAAAAGAAGAATTATATGAAAAAACACGTAAATGAACGTAATTAATGTTTTAGAGATAAGTAAGTAAATCTCTAAAGTGGCTTTTGATTTAACGAAAAAGGAAGGTAAATAACCTTCCTTTTTTTTGTATTCTAAGATAAGTCAACTTGCAATTTTTTTAAAAAAGTTGAATATTTATTAGATCGTGAAACGATGATGAGGTTCATTTAATTTAGAAAATGATTCAATTAATTTTTTTTTAAAAACCATATTTGAGCAATTTTAGTCTTACATTTCAACGTAATTATTGGGTGAGCTGATGAATAATGACATGAAAAAACCGCTTTTCAGTACTTTTGCTGTAGTACTATTATTTACTGCACTCATCTCAATTAAGTTGTCGGACCCAAGCATAAGTTTTTTTGGCTCAATATGGGCTTTGGTTGTGATCATTTTTCAGTTAGCATTTCTTCTAATTGGCCTGATTGTCGGCTTTGCAATTTGCTTAACGTGTTTTTTTGCAATCTATTGGGGCATCAATTATCTTTATAGCCCACATAAAGGTAAAGAATCTTATTTTGCAATCTTGGCTAATGTTAAATTATTGATGGAAACTATATTGCATTGTTTTTTTTCATACAATTGTGCCAAAACTGAAAATAAGCATGAATTATGCAAAAATAATGAGCAGCCTTTAAAACAAAACTTTTTTTTAAATGATGAAAGTAATTATGATGCTCATAATAAAGACAAATCTAATGGTATAAGTGAGCTTATTAAGAAACAAGAAGACTCAGCTTCTTTTTTCAAAGCGCTAGATTCGAAAGTGACGGCATTAGATGATAACATCAAGTACTTTGCATCTAAAAATCAACTAGAAGATCTTGCAAGAAATATTGAAATTAGTTTTGATTCTTTGCTTAATCAGACAAAAGAGTTAAATTTAGCAGTCGGGCAACAAATTAGTGAGCTATATGAGAAGGTTAGGGAACTTAAAAAGATATCTGACGACCATAATATTTCATTAGCCGCTTTAGTGCCACTTATACAAAAACTAGAAACATTTAACTCGAAGCTGGAAGAAGTGAGTGGGGCGCAAGATAAATTACGAAATGATCTTGAAGATCTACAATTGCAAGCTTCGTCACCTTCTAAAACAGCTGGTAGAACCAAAAGGAAAGCAGGTACTAAGTAAGTTTATAGTGAAATTGTTGTAAGATAGGTCTGTGCAGTGGGATACCAAGAGATCATTTAAACATATTATATCTTATTAAATTTCAAGTTTTTGGATAATTTCATTAGCTAAATTTAAAATATTTGTTCTTCTATCAATTGGTATTATGAGTTGATTATTTGATGTAAAACGAGTGAGGCCAATATTTTCTTTCTTTTTGTTCCTGTTGTTAACAAATGAGAGAATTGTTTCTGGCCTCACACAAGTTTGGTCACTAAAGTGAATGACCAGAGAATCTTTCCCTTCCTCTAGTTTTTCAATTCTGAGTTTTGTGAGTTTCTGCTTTAAATACATGAGGGCGAATAAAGCTTCAGCTTCTAAGGGCATGGGCCCGAAGCGGTCAATTATCTCTTCGTAGAAATGCGTCAGATCTTCATTTGTGGCTTGAACAGTTGAAGCAAGTTTGCGATATGCTTGATATCTAAGGCCTGTCTCCCGAATGTAGTAGTCCGGAAAAAATGCAGCAATTTTTAATTTTATTTCGGGCTCAATTTGTGGGAATTGATTGTTAATTTCATTACTCTGGGTTTCCTTGAGCTCAGTGATTGTATCCTGTAGCAGCTGTAGGTACAAATCATAGCCAACAGCAGCAATATGTCCGGATTGGGATACTCCTAGTAGGTTGCCTCCTCCGCGAATTTGTAGATCGTTCATTGCTATTTGAAAGCCACCACCAAGGTCAGAATGACTAAGGAGAGACTGTAGTCTCTGCTCTGCATCTATGTTTAATTGCTCAACAGAGGGCACAAGCAGATATGCATATGACTGCTTAGATCCTCTCCCAACGCGACCGCGTAACTGATACAAATCTGCAAGCCCAAGTCGGTCAGCACGATCAATGAAGACTGTGTTGGCATTTGTTATATCAAGTCCAGATTCTACAATAGTAGTACAAACTAGTATATCTATCTCTTTACGTACAAATTGCACCATAACTTCTTCGAGATTAGTTGCCGGCATTTGTCCGTGAGCGACGCCAACCCTAGCTTGGGGCAAAAGGCTGTGAATTTGTGCGGCTACCTGCATAATTGATTGTACTCTGTTATGGATAAAGTAGATTTGCCCTCCGCGTTCCAGCTCTTTTTGGCCCGCCTCCTTAATGACTAATGGTTCATAACTTGCCAGGTATGTTTTTACTGGTCTACGATCTTGCGGAGGAGTTGATATAACGGATAAATCTCGAATGCCCAGTAGCGACATCTGCAGGGTTCGGGGGATTGGCGTCGCTGTTAATGTAAGTACATCTACAGTTGCTTTAATTTTTTTTATTTTTTCCTTGTGGGTGACGCCAAAACGGTGTTCTTCATCTACAATTAACAAACCTAGTTTATGATAAGAGATATCTTTTGAAAGAAGTCTATGCGTACCAATAATCACATCAATTTGCCCTGCAGCCAGGTCAGCTCTTATTTTTTTTTGCTCACTGGCAGTACGAAAACGGTTGAGGCAGGCGATGGAGATTGGAAAATGAGCGAAACGTTCAGATAGCGTAACGGCGTGTTGCTCTGCGAGAACCGTGGTTGGTACCAATATGGCAGCTTGAAAACCGTCTTCAACCGCTTTAAACACTGCTCTTGCTGCAACTTCTGTTTTCCCATAGCCGACATCGCCACAAATAAGACGATCCATGGGTTGCTCTTTCATCATGTCTTGGAGCACGTCATTTATCGCATTACTTTGACCGCGTGTCTCATCATATGGAAATGACTCTTCCATATCATGGTAAAGCGCTCCAGGTGGGTAAAAACTGTGGCCTTGCTGTAAGGCTCTTTTGGCATAGATGGCAAGAAGCTCCTGAGCTACTTCCCAAACAGCGTCATTTATTTTCTTCTTAACAACCGCCCAACGAGAACTACCAAGGCTATCTAATTTTGGCTCATCCTCTGAAATGCCATGATACTTGGTAATGAGCGGCAACTTATCAATGGGTACGTAAAGTTTGTCATCATTACGGAAATGGAGCAGGAGGAAATCGCCCTTTTGCCCAGATATTTCCATATTCACAAGCCCCTGAAAACGAGCAATACCGTGTAGCCTGTGCACCACGACGCTACCAACTTGTAGCTCATCAAAACGTAATGGCAATTCGCCAGTTTCGTTGGATCGTTTTCTAACTTTAGGAGCAAGCCTTTTATCGCCAAAAAGTTCAAGTGCTGAAAGAAAGTGAATTTGTTCGGGCGGGATATCAAATCCATGAGAAAGAGGCTGAGCTACACAGTAGAGTCCCCCTTTTTTTAAAGAAGAGAATGACTGTGCACCTGGTGAGAGTTCAATGCAGGATAAATCATACCGTTCTAGCATTGATTGTATATGCTGTGCTTGTTGGTGTGAACGGCAAGATAATATACTTACGTGCCCCTTTTCACTCCAATCCGAGAGGCGTGCAGATAGCGGTGCAATGAGCCCTTCTTTTTTTCGGGATATAGATATTTCTTGTTTAAGGAGATTATGGTCCTGGCAGGGTAGTTGATAAGACTGAGGTTGAGAAGGGTCCAGAATACGCAACAGCCTTGCTAAGAGGTTATGATTTACTGCTTTATCAAATTGCTCTGTATCTAGATAGAGATCAACAGGCGGAGAAATAACTTTATGATGTTCTACTACTTCAGAAAAGTTTGCTGATATTCGCTCGGTTATGAGATGATGACGGCGGATAATGTTTGTGGCGTCATAAAGTACAAAGTTTGTCCCAGTTGGAAGATAATCAAAAAATGCAGATAAGGATTCCTTGCCATAGATAATTGGCAAAATATTTGCCAGATTCTGGTCTGGTTGTTGTGTTGTAAGTTGCTCCTGAGTGCGCCGTACAAGGCGAGAATCCCAAGTCTCCGTAAGTGCAGTCAACTCAAAGCGGTGAATTATTTTTTCCTGCTCAGTGGTATCACGAGGCAATAGAACCTCTGAGACAGGTAAGATCACTGCCTCTTTTATTTCATAAAGGGAGCGCTGAGAAAAAAGATCAAACTGACGAATTGACTCAATGGTATCTCCAAAAAAATCGAGCCGGAGTGGCCCATTGCCCGAGGGATGCCATGGTGGTGGATAGATGTCAATTATTCCTCCACGAAGAGCAATTTCACCTTCACGCCGCACCATGTCCCTTTGTTGGTACCCAGCCACAATAGCACCGGAAATAAAGGCTTCTCTGTCAGTTTCTTCGCCAGATATTATAAGCTCGCAGTGCTCCAGAAGTCGCCTGCGAGGTAAAAGGAGTTTACGGCATGCTTCAACAGAACAAAGAATTAGCGAAGTACCTTGCTGTTCCTGCAACTGATATAGCGTAGCAATGCGAGAAGAAGTAGTTGCTGGGTCCGGTACGAAATCGCTGTATGGTGGTGTGTCAGTGCTAGGGAAAATAAACACAGGAAGCGGGCTGAAAAAGGCAACATCCTGCGAGAAGGAGACAAGCTCCTCATCTGAAGGAAAAATACAACATATAGAGCTGGATTTTACTTCTGCTGCCCGGGCTAAAAAAAGGGCAGCAGAAGCAGGATTAATTCCGGTTATGTCAAGTGGAACCTCGGTATCTCGCAACCGAGCAAGCAGGTCTTGCATTCTTGTTTATGGCATACACAAAAGGCAGTTTACGATACAGAATTTGAGCTGTCTTAGAAAGTGCCACCCAAGCTGAAGTCCCATGCCGAACTATCCTCATCATCTTGCTTGTCGAGGTTAAAGCCAAGCGCTAAGCGGAGAGGCCCAAGTGGAGAGGCCCAGTTTACGCCAAAACCTGCCGATTTTTTAAATGTACCAAAATCCCAGCCTTCATCCACATCGTAAACGTTACCAAAATCTGTAAAGATTTCACCATCAATACCCATATCTTTAACCAGAGGGAAAATGATGCCCAAGTTAGCGTACCACATTTTATCGCCACCAATTCGCTCTCCGGTCTCCGGGTCACGCGGGCTGATAGAAGCGGAATCAAACCCACGAATGGAGTTCATGCCGCCAAGATAAAAGTGTTCATACACAGGAAGTTTACCATCCTCATTTTCAAAGGCCTGGCCTGCCGCACCTTTAATGTGAAAGACAGTTTGCCAAACCATGGGAAAATACCAGGATGATGATCCTTCAACCTTGGTGAATTCAGCATCACCTGCAAGAGGCCCACCTGCATAAGTGACTGTTACACTGTTTCTAGAACCACTTGTTGGTGAGAAGTCTTTATCTCGAGTATCGCGAACCAATGAAAGTTCAACCTCACTTGTGATGTGTATATCTTTTGAGCGAAGGATAACGACAGATGCATCATCAGAAATATCGGATAGGTCAGTGTCGGAAATCGAATACCCATAATAAATACGCCACAACTCAAAGAACGGATGGCCTAAACGTACGCCTGTGCCAAGGGTCTTACGGGTATAATCGTCATACTCCCTTTCCCAGTCATAGACCTCGGCTGAACCTGATACTTGTGAATCATAAATACGCGGGTCTGTAAACTTGATGTTATACCGCGTACTTTTGCCGCTAATATTTGCTTGCAGAGCCAAACGGTTACCAGTGCCAAACAGGTTATTTTCAGAAATTTCACCCATAAAAAGAAGGTTGTCTGAAGAAGAATATCCTGCTCCCACTGAGAACTGGCCAGTAGCCTTCTCTTTAACATCGACAACAATATCAAGATAATCTTCCCTCATTGTGGGTTTTGGCGTGATGTTTACGCTTTCAAAATAATCGAGCCTGTTGAGTCTCTGGGTGGATGAGCGTAATTCCTTGGAATTGAATTTACTACCTTCTTCAAGTGTAAGGTCGCGTCGGATAACGTTGTCTCTGGTGCGGGTGTTTCCCTGTATCTCCACGCGATTCACATAGACAACTGGGCCTTTCTTTACATCCAAAAGTAAATCAATACGCTGCCCAGTGTCAGATTTTTTAATTCTTGGATTAATATCAACATAAGCATAGCCTTGTTCTGCATAAAGGTCGGTAAGGCGCGCTAAATCTTCTCTTAAAAGCTCACGATTCAGATATTCTTCATCTCTGATCTTAAGTGAGCTAAGCATTTTAGTTTTGTCTTCAATAAGATCTCCCTGAATTTCGACTGTTCCCAAACGATAACGCGGTCCTTCTTCTACGGGAAAAGTTACATGCAGGCCATCTTCTTCCTGTTTGACTGTTGGTTCGCCTGTCTTGGCATCAAGATAGCCATGGTTTTGGTAAAATGTAGCAAGACGTTCTGTGTCTTGACGGAGCACATCCATTTTAAGGATGCCAGAGCCGGTTAACCAGGAAACCCACCAGGACCTTGTCGCAGTTTGGATGACACTTTCAAGTTCATCGTTAGAGAAATGCTCATTGCCAGTAAAACCAATTTCACGAATGACTATTTTTTCTCCCTCGGTGATGTTGAAGTGAACAACTGCGGAGCCATCACTGTTAGTATCTATGCTGCTTTCGACTTGAGTTGAATAATATCCTTTCGATTTGTAGAGGTCTTTTATTTTTTCGTCAGCTTCTTTTATTTTAACAGGATTGAGAATAGAGTTTGCAGTTATATTTGCTGCATCACGAACGTCATCTTCTTTTATTTCAGCAGCACCAGAGATAATTACTTCATTGATAAGCGGTTTTTCTTGCACTTGAAAAATTACTGCCTTTCCTGTTGGGGTATCTTGAACATTTACTTCCACTGTTTCAAAGTAACCCATACCAAAAACCGATTTGATATCTTCACGTAGTTTGGCCGGATCATAGAGATCGCCAGGCTTTGTCGAGATTTTTTGTAAAATAGCACCTGCATCAATTCTGTTATTCCCTTTGGGGGCAATGGATGCTACCGTGAAGTCTCGATTAGAATAGGTCAGCAGTTCTTTCGTAATTTCACCAGTCATATTTGATAAGGACTGAAGTGATTCCCCTTCTTTGTAGGCGGTGTAGAAAGCTTTTGAAGAAACGGCATCAAAGATGCCGGCATCAACGCTAACCCGCTTTCCAAGTTGCGTTACACTCCCAACGACTACGTAATCCGCTTTGGCACGTTCAGCTATTGATGCTAAAGCGGACTGACTAGGGGGCCATTGTCCTGTGTAATTGACCAGTTTTTCAGCTTCATTTCTAGGCAGAAGACGTAGGCCTTTTGCCTTTGTCTCATGCTCTAGAGCCTGATCGGCAACTTTGGTGATTTCCGAGGGATTCGAAGCATTGATTTTAAAGGGGAGGAAAACTGTATTACTTTCCACCGCCTGCACCATGCTCGGTGAAAAGGAGAGCAGGCATAAAAAGAGTGCTAAAAGAGACGCTAAAGCTAGCTTTGGACAATGATAAGACGATCGATGAAGAGGCATGGTTCCATTCCTTTGTGAGAATCTCAAGTCTTGTGCCAGATAAATAATAGCTATGAAAAAAACGATATAAAATATATTTGGGTATTTTTGGTGAATCGCCACGAAAAAAGTATCAAACCTGGATATTATGACATGTTCATTCTTTTTTGCAAGAGATTAAACTGCCGGTGATTACCGTAAATTATGCGATAAAATTGAATATTGACTTTTTTTTTTAAGTGGGTAGGTCTTTACCCCTAGAATTAAGTAGTATGGATTTTTAATGCCATCATTGAGCTGTATTTTCCGTGCCACCCTTAAGAGGAGGAGATTATGAGAAGAATTTTTAGCTGGGCTCTGATTGCCTGTTTGGCCTTTTTGCCAAATGCTTTTGCAGCAGACACTGTAAAAATCGGTCTGATGGGGCCGATGACAGGTTCGTGGGCAAGTGAAGGACAGGAAATGAAGCAAGTCGTTGATCTTTTGGCCGCTGAAGTGAACGCAAAGGGTGGTGTGCTCGGTAAAAAAATTGAGATAATTGCTGAAGACGATGCAGGTGATCCTCGTACAGCGGCGCTTGCCGCTAACCGACTCGCTACCCGAGACATCGTAGCTGTTGTAGGAACTTACGGCTCCTCGATTACTGAGGCTTCACAAAACATTTATGATGAAAGTGGAATTGTCCAGATAGCAAACGGCTCAACGGCTATTCGATTGTCTGAGAAAGGATTAAAAAATTTTTTCCGGACATGCCCTCGAGATGATGAACAGGGAAAGGTTGCGACAGGCACAATTAAAAAGCTTGGAGCAAAAAAAGTGGCTATCTTGCACGATAATACCTCTTACGCCAAGGGGCTTGCGGATGAATCGAAGGCAAACCTTGAGGCAGCAGGCGTAAAAGTTGTGTTTTTTGATGCTCTTACCCCGGGAGAGCGTGATTATAATGTTACCTTGACCAAGTTGAAGGCCGCAGCTCCGGATTTTGTCTTCTTTACCGGTTACTACCCTGAGGCTGGTTTACTTCTTCGTCAGAAAAAAGAAATGGGCTGGGATGTCCCTTTCATGGGAGGTGATGCGGTCAATAACCCATCTCTCGTTGAGATTGCAGGACCCGCTGCGGCAAAAGGTTTTTATTTTCTGAGCCCTCCTTTGCCAAAAGACCTTGATACGCCTGAGGCGAAATCCTTTGTTGAAGCCTTCAAAAAGAAATATGGCAGCGCACCTAAATCAATTTACCCCGTTTTGGCTGGCGATGGCTTTCGGGTTATCGTCGAGGCAATCAAGGGTTCAGAGTCTACAGACCCTGAAAAAATTTCTGCATACCTCAAGACCAATTTAAAGAATTTTCCAGGCCTAACTGGTACCTTGTCCTTTGATGGTAAAGGTGATCGTGTTGGCGATGTGTATCGTGCGTACCAGGTTGACGATAAAGGAAATTTCGTCCTGCAACCCTGATCCCCATTTTTAAGCTGTCTGCGGGAGCGTATCTACGCTCTCGCAGATATATGAGATTGGTATGGAACAATTTTTTCAGCAGTTGACAAATGGCCTGGCGGTAGGCGGTATATATGCCCTGATCGCATTAGGATATACCATGGTTTATGGTGTGTTGAAGTTGATCAACTTCGCACATGGAGACCTGTTTACCATTGGGGCCTATCTTGGCTTAACTGTCCTTACATCACTGGCACTGACTGATTATGTCGGGGGCTTTTTAGGCATAGGGGTCTTGGCCATCATGGTAATGGTCATGGTGGGGATCATTGGTGTTGTCCTTGAGAGAACTGCCTACAGACCTCTTCGGAATTCACCACGCCTTTCTGCTGTTGTTTCTGCCCTGGGTGCATCTATCTTTTTTCAGAATGCAATCATGCTTATTTATGGGCCGAATGACTATGTCTATCCCCAGGATCTGCTGCCGGTTGTCCCGATCAACATCTTTGGCGTCTCCATCCCTCTCATGCGAGTCATCATTGTCCTTGCTTCGGTTATTATGATGATAGCTCTGTATCTCTTCGTACAAAAAACACGTATTGGAGCTGCGATACGAGCTGCAGCCATTGACCAAGGAGCAGCTCGTCTGATGGGTATAGATGTAAACAAGGTCATCATGATTGTCTTTTTTATTGGGGCCTCCTTGGGTGGTGCTGCTGGTTTAATGGTGGGTGTGTATTATGGTCAAATTAACTTTACGATGGGATGGATCTATGGATTGAAGGCCTTTACTGCAGCTATCTTGGGAGGTATTGGGAATATCCCCGGAGCTATGCTTGGCGGGCTTCTGCTTGGAGTAATTGAGGCACTTGGGGCTGCGTATATCTCTAATCCATGGAAAGACGCCATTGCCTTTTTTGTCCTTATTTTGATTCTAATTGTGCGGCCAACTGGGATACTTGGAGAAAGGGTGGCGGACAAGATATGAAACGCTCAACACTCATTTTTTATTTTCTGTTTTTTGGGCTGATTTTTTTATCTCCCCTCGTGCTTGACCGTTACTGGCTCGATTTGCTTAATAATGTTGGCTTGTATCTTATTCTCTGTCTTAGTTTAAACATTATTTTGGGACAAGCAGGCATGTTTAACATGGGTCATGCCGCCTTTTATGCCATTGGAGCCTACACAACAGCCATCGTTAATATCCATTATGGTGTCCCAGTTCTTTGGACCCTGCCGCTGAGCGGTATAGTGGCTGCGCTTTTTGCTGTGATTGTTGCCAGGCCAATCATACATCTTCGTGGCGACTACTTGCTTATTGTTACCATCGGTATGGTGGAGATAATGCGCATTGCCCTCATCAACAATGTGTTCGGCTTGACCGGAGGGGCAAACGGCATATTCGGTATCGCGCGTCCAGAAATTTTTGGTTATAAAATTGCCAAGCCACAACAGTTTCTCTACCTCATCTGGTCTTTTGTTGCCATTACAGTCCTGCTCTTTTCTTTGCTGGAAAATTCGCGTTTTGGCAGAGCTCTTAAGTATCTGAAAGAAGATGAAGTGGCTGCAGAAGGGAGCGGGGTCAATACCACATACTATAAACTAGCCGCCTTTGCCTTAGGAGCTGGTTGGGCTGGCATGTGCGGTACGCTCTTTGCTTCAAAAATGACAATTATTTCACCAGAGTCATTTAATTTTAAGGAATCTGTACTTTTGTTCATGATAGTTATATTGGGAGGTGCGGGTAACATAAGAGGGATTATCTTGGGGACTTTCTTAGTTATCTGCTTGCCAGAGCTTTTCAGGGAATTTGCCAATTACCGCATGTTGATATTTGGACTTGCCATGATGCTGATGATGATTTTTCGACCTCAAGGCCTGCTTCCACCTAAACCAAGAACGTATTCGCTTGATTCTGTCCAGGAGACGCCGTGAGCATTCTGCAACTTGATCATGTCAGTAAGCGTTTTGGAGGGCTCCTTGCCGTTAACCAGGTCAGTTTTTCTGTGGATGAAGGGAATGTTGTAGGGTTGATCGGGCCTAATGGAGCAGGTAAAACAACGGTTTTTAATGTCATTACTGGAAATTACAAGGCAGATGGTGGCGATATCCTTTTTCTTGGCGAGTCAATTAAACGAAGGCCGACACACCGGATTGTACAAATGGGGATCGCACGAAC
>RRZT010648778.1_pt1 | contig 27515 bp, 21 predicted proteins | sample 2165551 | NCBI WGS metagenome assembly RRZT01 (sample SAMN10456910, study PRJNA506462) | wastewater metagenome | biome: wastewater; feature: sludge; material: wastewater sludge; isolation source: wastewater sludge with Escherichia coli K12::gfp cells carrying plasmid... | place: USA: Moscow, Idaho... | reverse complement strand
TTTCTGTTGTGCCTGTGCGCCGCTGAATGCGAGCAAAACGACACATGCCAGAATCGTTTTTCTGATCAGATGTTTCATGTGATTGAAGTAATAATTTTTGGTTTAATAAGTGTAGCAAAGATACTTATTTTCATTTATCAATTTGGGTATAAATATTTATTAAATGAGGACAATTTTGTCATAAATGCTAAAAAAGAGAGCAATCAACTGACAGCTCTCTTTTCATTTAATGTAATTACGAAAGATATATAACTTATTCAAAGTATTTATCAATAAAGCAAATACACTATCTGATATTATTCACCATAGGTGAAATACTTTTGGAACAATGCAATGTTACCTATTGACTATTTCAATTTTCGATACCGAATTCACAAATTCAACTATCGTACTTTATATTAAAGATTACTTAATATACTACGAAGTTTTTAATTTCAAGTTGTCCTGTACCAGTTGAAGTACCATCACTTGTGTATTGGATAGCCAACCTTACATTTGAATTGCCTTTATATGCAGTCAAATCAACATCACCTGATTGTGTCCAGGTAAAATTATCTGAAGTATCGTATTTAGGTATAGATAATTTGGTCCATGTTGCAGAACTTACTTCTCCAGCAACATAATCTGTTGAAATATAAAGTGAACAATTTTTATTGATTGAACCATAAAAATACTTTCCGGCCATAGTAAAATTCAGAACAACTTTTTCATTTGTAACTGTACTTAAATCAATTTTTGGAGAAATCAACCAATCATCATTAACATATCTGCTTCCGCTTGCATAGCCATTCATAATTGCACATTTATATTGACTATTATATACCCAAGCCTGAGCACCAGTTACGCTATATGTTGTAAAATTACCAAGACTAGCAGCAAACGATTCATAAAATATTGACTTACTATAATCAATAGGTTTAATCCCAACTTCAGTCCCATCAGGCAATACAGCATATGTAACAGTTTTAATTCCAGGTGCTCCAAAATAGCTTTCAATAGAACCGTACAGTCGCACTTTCTTACCAATAAGAGTTTTGTTTGCCGAAGTTACAAGGTTAAGCGCATTACGTATCACTCCGGTTGGCAACTGCACAGCCATACATTTGGCAAAATAAATATTACCCGTAGTATCCGCAATCATCAGGTTAGTAGCCTGCGTACAGGTATCAGCACCTAATACATAATTTGTATACGTACCTGACCATAAATAGCCAACAACATATGCATTTACCCAAGACAATGTTCCCGTCGCTTGTGATGCACCAGCAACATTATATGGCGACAACTCTGTTCCTTTACCATTATCAACAACAGGTACTGGGGTTGCTTCGCCTGATAAAACTTTAAAGTTTTTAAGTTCCCAAGTACCTGCTTTAGTCGTGGTTGAATTATACTTAAACGCAATACGAACTTTTTTTCCTGCGAACTGAGTTAAACTAATTTCAGGTGTAACAAAATTAAAATCCGAGTTGCTAAAATTTCTTGTAATTTCGAGTTGTGTCCAACTAACTGAATCAGGACGTGTACCGGTTATATAATTCTCAGATACCCACACCGAAACAGAACTACTTACAGAAGCAAAATAATTTCCAGCATGTTCAAAACTGATATGCGATGTAGTATAATCTCCCAAATTAACTTCAGGTGAGATTAGCCAATCTTCATTTTCGTAATTCGTAGGATTTACATAACCAGAAATTACCATACAAGAATATGTAGCTGAAAAAGTCCAATTCTGATCTCCTTTTACACTATAGGTTGTAAAATCGCCCTGACTAGTTGAGAATGTTTCACTATATAGCACCTTCCCATCAGTACTCATCCTAAGTTCTGATTCATCCAGATTAGAACAAGCCGAAACAGCCAAAATCAGAATAGTCGATACAAATATTTTTACTTTGTTTATCATTGTCGTTCTATTTTATTAATTATTACTTAAATGATATTGCTCAAAACCAGCACCTAAGTCTGATATCCTACGCAATGTAAGCTGATAGTAAGTTTTAGTAGTGCTTGCCGTTTTGTCTTTATCATTATAAAAACCTACAATTGCAGTTATATCTCCTCTGTAATTTGATGTTGGCAATGGGTCGTTGGCAAACTTAGAATACTCACTTGTGGAAATAAATAATGAGCCTGTACCGTCCTGAATTTCGCGCGACTGTGGATATCCAACTCCATTTGTTGATGGAGCAAAAATCATTTCAGCAACCGATATGTCGGCAGCAACTCCATTGTTAGCTCCCTTTCCTGTGAAGAATGCATTTTTAATATATACCAACTTGCTATGTACCTTTACGCCTGCAGCTTTTATTTCGGCAATGGTCAATGTATCGGGTTTCACCTGTGTCAAATCCGGGAATCCATAGGCATGTATAACCTTTTTAGCAATAGGCAATGAGATACGTCCGGGTTCAGTCCTGTATATGGTAGTTTTAGTTGAAACTTTGTATTTTGATTTTGTGTAGTTGGTATACTTGTAGCCCAAAAGTGGCGATTGAGCATAATTCCCGATATACAAATCATTACAACGCACCCAGATCCTCTGACCTAAAGGATAGAAACCCGACAATCCGGCTGCATCAACAGATATTTTCAATGCACGGCCACCATTAAACGTTTCCTGTATTGTCAGATATTTATAAACATTTCCTTCAATATCAGTTGATGTTACCACACCACTTATCACCACATCGGTTGTAGATGAAATCTTATTTGTGGTAAACAATGTAGATGTATAAGTGGCTGTATCTGTATATGCATCGTATGTGGATACATTAAATTTCGTTAGCAAGCTATCAATGGTATAAGTAGTTTGCAGCGAATCGCCCATCAACTGGTCGTCCGGAATCACATCGAATTCGGTTTGTGCGCACGATGCCATGAGCAAAACTGCCATCAGCACCAATATATTATTTATTATCTTTTTCATATTTCTATCTGATTATTCCTTTTAATCCAATTAAAATCTTAAACCTACATTGAAGAACATATTAAAGCCCCAGGCATAATAGTATTTATTATCAAAACGTTTTAGCCCTGTTACGTCAATAGCACCATTATCTAATGGCAAACGGGCTTGTTGATATCCACCTGTAATTAACTTTTTATTATCCAACAGATTGCTGGCGCTTAAACTAAAGTTCAGCGATTTACGGTTTTTAAGGTAAATTACTTTACCAATTGACATATCAAGCGTAAATCCTCCAGCCAACTTTTCCTGAGTTGCCAAAGCCTTTTTCATATCCTCAGTTGTGTATAACGCAAGATTTGATTTCAGATAGCGGTTAGGAGCAAAATCAAGATAATTATTATTAAAGTAATTCAATGTTAAATCCACAAACCACATTTTAGGGTGGAAATAATCGATGGTAAAGTTAGCTGCCAATTGTGGGCCTGTAGCCACATGCAAGCCATTAATCTTTACGGAGTCAGTAACATCGGCAAACGATCCGTTTTCGGCACTTTTAATTCCAACTGCATCACTTACATATTTATATTGCGCATATGTGCCTGCTGCCGACAATGTAAAGCTACTATTCAATTTGTAGGACACTCCCACTTCTACACCCATATAACGTTTACTGAAGTCAGAGAGCATAAAGTTTACAAAAGTCTGCTTTTCATCATCGTAATATCCATACAGGTCGGAGCTGTTAGCTGTTTGAGTAAAGAATCCGGAAACGCGTCCGCGTATACTTGGATAAATAAAGGCATAATTAACATCGGCCGACAGCACCTGCTCGTTTTTCATTGGCACAGCCGTATCTTTTGTACGTACCGAAACGTACGAGTTGTTAATCTGAGGAGCACGTGTTTCGGCTAATCCATTCACGTACAATTTATTTCTACCATCTATTTTATAAGTAAACCCTGCTTTTACCGAAGGATTCATTGTGTACCATTCCTTACCTTTGGCCTCCCACGTACCATCCTGTGCACGAGGGTCGCGACCGTTTTTCATACGTGTATAACGGTAAAAACTGGTGTACGAAACATTTGCTGCATAATATATATCAAACTGAGGTAATACCCATTCATTTTGTAAAAAAGCACTTGCATGAGTTACATTAATATCATAATCATATCCAAACTTATCTCCCTTTTTAATAATCTTGTTCGGATTATTTAAGTCATTCTGAATAATATTAGGGTCTGTCGGAAAATCACGCTCAGCAAACTGGTCAATATCTATCCATTCACTTCCACCCAACAAGTCTTCCATTGTTTTATAATGAATACCTTTCGATTTTTTAGCCTGAACACCTGCTGTGAGTTTAAGGTTATCGTTTATCTGGCTTACAAAGGTTGAATTAAACATAATCTCTTCCAGATTATTATGACGGCGTTCAAGCGAGTAGCGCGCTGTATCGGAAAATGCCCTATTTCTGTTAACCATATTTGAACGGTAAAGTTCGTCCCAGTTTATCTGGCGTGTATTTACGTCTGATTTCCATAAGTAGCTTATCCAACTTGCCGCTTCGGACTCTGTTTGGTAACTTGGCATATTTCGGTAATAATCGGGACGTGGATCAGTTGCATTGTAAAAATTCAAAGCCGAGTTGCTGTACATACTATAATGATACGCTAAACCTGAACGTAAAACCGACTTTTCATTGATTCTGAACTCATGATTCAAAATAGCCGTAGGGTCAAAACTTTTCACAATTCGCGAATTACGAACCTTCCCGTTTTGGTAACCCCAATACGAATTGTAGTAAATTGAGCCGGCCAAATCATATGTTTCCTGTGTTGACGCACTTTGCTGTGCGCGTTGTGTGGGCGCACCATAAGTCACCAACGAAAGGCTGTGTTTTCCGAAAACTTTTTCGGCTGATAAAAAGTAACCTGCCGAATTATAAAAAGTACCATCCACAATTCCTTTGTCGGACCAGCGAACTACAGCCGATGCAGCAAAAGCCCATCCGTTAGCCATTAATCCTGTTCCATAGGTATACTGTCCGCGCAGTTTATATGCACGGTTGCTATAGGCCAAACTGGCTTTTGAACCGGCAGCAAAAGCTGTTGCTTTGGTATTGATATTGGTGGTACTTCCTAAATTACCATAACTATAATTGTTTGGTGTAAGCCCGATGGTTTCTTCCTGATTACGGAATGCATCGTTCAAGCCTCCCAAACCGGAATAATTAAACTCGCCTCGCTCCAACCCGTTAAACATGACACCGTTAATATAAGTGGTTTCATAATTCTGGTCGTAACCACGCAAACGAAAGCGCATAGGGCTAAACGAATAACTGGTTTGCGAATTATATACATCGCCCCGCGACGAGATTGAACCCGAAATGCTTTGCGAACGAGAGTCGTCGCCCGAATCAAGCGAACTTTCGCTTAACTGCAACACTATCTCCTGCTTCATTTCTTGGTGTGTATCTACTATCAAAGTAATTACCCCCACATTGGTGGTAACATTCTTTTTTATACTTACCAATTTTATTTGTGGGAAATAACCTTCGCGCGAAAAACTCAGTTCTTCGTCTCCCGACTCAATGTACGAGAGTGTAAACTCGCCTTCTGCGTTGGTTTGTGTGGAAATGTTCTGTTTCATCAGCGTCACTTTCACTCCCTGTAGCGAAGTTTCGGAGCCTGCCACTTTCACAATTCCCTGTAGTTTAGTCTGGGCCATAGCTGCTGTGAGCGAAATAGCCAAAACCACAAATACCGTTAAAAGTTTTTTCATACCTTTTTACCTTGATTAATTACAATATGTTTAATATCAATACAAATACCCATTTCAAAAAATTGAAAAGGGAGGTAAAGTTACAATTTTTTCAACAATTTGTATAAAAATCAGAAAAAAAACATCAAAATAAGAAGCTTACCAACATATTTCTATTACAAAACAATGATTATATTACTTTTAAACAACTTCAACCATACAAAAGCATAAACATCATTCGTCCTGAACTACCAGACAAAATCCCCTAATACAATACATTTCTGTTTCAGCATTTTTTTGTACTTTTGTGTTCGCAAAAAAAACAAATCATTATTCATGGGAACATATAAAGTGAAAAACTAAACATTGTATCGCCCCCAATGAATTAAGAAGCAATACTAAATAGCTCAGAAAATATGTTCGAATCGTTAAGTGAGAGACTTGAAAGGTCGTTTAAAATTTTAAAAGGTGAAGGAAAAATCACCGAGATTAACGTAGCTGAAACCCTGAAAGATGTACGTAAGGCCTTATTGGACGCCGACGTAAACTATAAAATTGCCAAAACTTTTACCGACACGGTAAAGGAAAAAGCGCTGGGTCAGGATGTATTAACATCGCTGAAGCCAAGTCAGTTGATGGTAAAAATTGTACACGACGAGTTGGCGGCACTTATGGGCGGACAAAGCGTGGACATCAACCTGAAAGGCAATCCGGCCGTAATATTAATGTCAGGGTTACAAGGTTCGGGTAAAACCACTTTCTCCGGCAAACTGGCCAACCTGCTTAAAAACAAACGCGCTAAAAACCCTTTACTTGTTGCCTGCGACGTATACCGTCCGGCGGCTATTGAGCAATTAAAAGTATTGGGCGAACAATTAAACGTACCTGTTTATTCCGACCTCGAAAGCAAAAATCCGGTAGCTATTGCCGAAGCGGCCATCAAATATGCCAAACTACACAATAACGACGTTGTTATTGTCGATACCGCCGGCCGTCTGGCTATTGACGAAGCAATGATGTTGGAGATTGCCGCCATCAAAAAAGCCATTCAACCTCAGGAAATTCTGTTTGTAGTCGACTCTATGACCGGACAGGATGCCGTAAATACTGCCAAAGAATTCAACGACCGCCTCGATTTTGATGGCGTTATCCTTACAAAACTGGATGGCGACACCCGCGGTGGTGCTGCACTTTCGATACGCTCTGTTGTTAACAAACCCATTAAGTTTGTAGGTACAGGCGAAAAAATGGATGCGCTGGATGTGTTTTACCCCGAACGTATGGCCGACCGTATTTTGGGTATGGGCGATATCGTTTCGCTGGTTGAACGCGCCCAGGAACAGTACGACGAGGAAGAAGCCCGTCGGTTGACAAAAAAAATTGCCAAAAACCAGTTCGACTTCAACGACTTCCTTTCGCAAATTGCTCAGATAAAAAAAATGGGGAATATCAAGGATTTGGCAGCTATGATTCCGGGAATGGGCAAAGCACTGAAAGATGTGGAAATCGACGACAATGCCTTCAAGGGAATCGAAGCGATTATCCACTCAATGACTCCTAAAGAACGTGAAAACCCATCCATTTTAAACGGCAGCCGTAAAAATCGAATTGCCCGTGGTAGCGGAACCACCATTGTGGAAGTAAACCGCCTGCTCAAACAATTTGAGCAAACCAGCAAAATGATGAAAATGGCCACCATGCACCAGGGAAAACTTAAACTGGGAAAAAGAAGATAAATACGGCGCCCTATATCCCCCACGGGGGATTTAAAGAATACATATATGAATAACAATATAAAAGGAAATGCCAACTTAAAGTCCCCTTCAGGGGATTTAGGAGTCTTAATCGACGGAAAAGCTATTTCGGATCAGGTAAAGCAGGAAATTGCCGCCGAAGTCGAAGCCATGGTGGCCGCTGGCAAACGCCGTCCGCACCTGGCTGTAATTATTGTAGGCCACGACGGAGGCAGCGAAACCTATGTAGCTCACAAAGTAAAATCGTGCGAACAGGTAGGTTTCACCTCAACTAAAATTGCATTGGAAGCCGATGTAACCGAAGCTGAGCTTTTAGCAAAAATTGACCAACTGAACAAAAACCCCGAACTCGATGGATTCATTGTGCAGTTACCTTTGCCCAAACATATATCCGAACAAAAAGTAATCGAAGCCATTGATTATCGGAAAGATGTGGATGGCTTTCACCCGATAAATGTAGGACGTATGTCGATAGGCCTACCCTGTTACGTTTCGGCCACACCTTCGGGCATTATTGAATTGCTTAAGCGCTACGAAATACCCACCGCGGGTAAAAAATGTGTGGTAATTGGTCGTTCAAACATTGTGGGTAAACCTGTAGCATCGTTGATGATGCAAAAAGGCTACCCGGGCGATGCAACCGTAACGGTTTGTCACAGCCGCACCAGCAACCTGAAAGAAATCTGCCTCGAAGCCGACATTGTAATAGCAGCGCTTGGTCAGCCCGAATTTCTGACGGGCGATATGGTAAAGCCGGGTGCCGTAATTATCGACGTAGGTACCACCCGCGTACCATCAGCAACCACCAAAAGCGGCTTCCGCCTAAGTGGCGATGTGAAATTCGACGAAGTTGCACCCAAATGCTCGTACATCACTCCCGTTCCCGGTGGCGTCGGACCTATGACCATTGTTTCATTGCTTAAAAACACCCTGCTGGCCGCCAAAGGTGAGGTGTATTAAGGAATTATGACCATCTTCTACTGCCCCACTCTGTCCGAAGCCTGTGTATTGTCCGAAGAGGAATCCTTGCATGCGGCTAAAGTACTGCGCCTGAAAGCAGGCGATGCCATACAAATTGTGGATGGTAAAGGTGGCTTTTACAATGCACGCATTACCGCACCGCACCATAAACATTGCGGTTTCGAAATCACGGGGCAACTCATTGACGAAAGCAATCGGGATTACAAACTACACATAGCCATTGCACCCACTAAGAATATCGACAGGATTGAGTGGTTCATCGAAAAAGCCACCGAGATTGGCATCGATGAAATTACAGCACTCTTTTGTCATAATTCGGAACGGAAAATAATAAAAGAAGAGCGGCTCGAAAAAATCATTGTATCCGCATCAAAGCAATCGCTCAAATCCAAGTTCCCGGTTTTAAACCCGTCGTGTTCGTTTACCGACTTTTTGAAATCGGCCAAAGCCGAACAACAGTTTATTGCTCATTGTTACAACGAAGACAAACGACTACTGCAAAACTGCATTACAAAAGGAGCTTCGGTTATTATTCTGATTGGACCCGAGGGCGATTTCAGCAAGGAAGAAGTAGAAGCCGCCATAAAAAACGGCTATCAACCCGTATCGCTGGGCAATAGCCGCTTACGTACCGAAACCGCCGGCGTTGTAGCTTGCTGCACCCTTGCCATTGCCAATCAATAATTAAAATGTTTCGGTGCTCTGCACCCGGATAAACACACATTGTTCATTTTCTACAAATAAAATCACTGCTTCGCACCTCATCAACAACATTCCCCAAGCTACGGAGTAGCGACATATTTGTAGAAACAATTGCATCGTTCGTTTGTGGTAAATGGTTTTAAAGGGATTATTTTCCGCCTTCTATCTTTATGTCTTTAATCATCAGCTGAATATTGGTATTGCCATTAAAGGTATTTTCCTCAATGGTATAACAGATATCCAGCGGATTCAATGCTTTCAGGTGAGTATTGAAGGCATGCATTCTGAAGGCAATTCCGTTCATCACATTTTCCGAACTCGAATCGACCAACTCCAGTTTCAGGTGCTCCTGCTCCTTCCCTACCAACCTGCTTGTACCATAATCAATTACTTTACGGGTAACAAAAACAGGTTTCATATTGCCCGGACCAAATGGTCCAAACTGCTTGAGCACTCTGTAAAATTTGGGTGTTACATCGCTAAACCGGAGTTCAGCATCCACATCAATTTGCGGATAGGTTTGTTCTTCCAGTATATTGGTGCACACAAAGGCTTCGAAACGGCGGGTAAACTCCTCAATATGTTCTTCTTTGAGCGATAAACCAGCAGCATACATATGACCTCCAAAGTTTTCGAGCAAATCGCGACAGGAGTCAATGGCCTTGTAAATATCAAACCCGGGCACCGAGCGGGCCGAACCTGAGGCCAAACCATTCGACTGAGTAAGCACAATGGTTGGTTTGTAAAACTCTTCGGACAGGCGCGACGCTACAATACCAATCACCCCTTTGTGCCAATCGGGTTTATACACTACAATCGATTTGCGTTCAGCATACCTTGAGTCGGCACCAATCAAAGCGATGGCTTCGTCGGTAATATTTTTATCGAGGTCTTTGCGGTCGTTGTTATACTCGTTGATAGTGCCGCTTTTTTCCTTTGCAAAACCAGGATCGTTGGTAATAAGAAGCTGTACAGCCTCCGTAGCGCTTTTCATGCGTCCCGAAGCATTGATACGTGGCCCAATTTTAAATACAATATCGCTAATAGACAATTCCCTGTCGGCTATGCCACACACATCCAGAATACTTTTTAGGCCGATACCCGGATTGGCGTTGATCTGCTTCAGACCGAAAAATGCCAGTATGCGGTTTTCGCCGGTAATGGGCACAATATCCGAAGCAATACTCAAGGCCACCAAATCGAGCAAAGGAGTCAGTTCCGAAAAATCGATATTGTTTTCCATGGCAAAAGCCTGCATTAGTTTAAAGCCTACACCGCACCCCGAGAGTTCCTTGTACGGATAATGACAATCGCTGCGTTTAGGGTCGAGCACGGCCACTGCCGAAGGTAATTCAGCATCCGGCGTATGGTGATCGCAGATAATAAAGTCGACACCTTTATCGCTGGCATATTTTACCTTTTCCACAGCTTTAATGCCGCAGTCGAGTGCCACAATCAGCTTAAAATCATTATCGGCCGCAAAATCAATTCCCTGGTACGATATACCATAACCTTCGCTGTAACGGTCGGGAATGTAAAAGTCAAGATTGTTGTAATAACGGTTCAGAAATTTATATACAAGGGAAACAGAAGTTGTTCCATCCACATCGTAGTCGCCATAAATCAGGATTTTCTGATTTAATCGCAATGCTTCCGACAATCGTTCCACAGCCTTTCTCATATCGGCCATCAGAAATGGATCGTGCAGTTGCGACAAGTCGGGGCGAAAAAAATCACGTGCTTCATCAAAAGTGGTTATTCCACGTTGTACAAGCAATTGTGAAAGAACCGGACTAATGTTTAACTCTTCTGCTAATTGTTTTATTTTCTGTAACTGTTCATTGTTTTGTTGTTGAAAAATCCATTTATTTATCATTGTATACTATTATTTCGCACTTAAAAACAGCCATTTATATGCATCCACACTCATCAAATTAACATCAACACAAGGCATCATCCGCAATTCACTTTCAGCTATTTCTCAATTGGTAAAGATACAAATTTATTCGAATATGTCAATAATTGTAATAATTTAAAAGTAATACCAACAGAAGAACGATGCATTATCAAAACAATCAAACCGGTTCTGAATAAGACACAATGCTATAAATTGCGTATATTTGCATAAAATGAAAATATTTTACAATAATATTTTAACTTTTACGTTAGAAACAGAACAGGTTATACGCTTAACAAACAATGACACAAACAGATAAACCTGATTTCAGAGAGGACTTATCGAAATCAGTAGAAATGCTTCGAAATGGTGGATATATTTCCGTTCGCACCGATTGTGGCAGCATAATTGCCTGCGATGCCAGCAACGCAACACTTGTTGGTGCATTAATTAAGGCGAACAAAGAGGGTAAATATGACCAGTTACTGCTTTTTGCCTCCCTGCCCCGCTTACAAAGCGTAACCGACGAATTGCCCGACATTGTTTGGGAGTTAACTGAAGTATCGGATAAGCCCCTGATAATTGTACCCGATGGTTATCGCAACCTACCGGATGTACTCAACAAAAACACCGGGTTTCGAATAAGCAACTGGCCCTTTAGCAATTACCTGTGCGACCGATTCAGGCAGCCTCTTTTTTGTTTGGAAGAAAACCGGCATAAATTTAAAGCAACTGATTTTGAATTTTTACACAAGGACAACTTGTATCAGGTAAAGTTTAACAAAGACAAAAATCCGCTCTATATACCTTCCGTAATGCAAATTGGCAAGGGAGGCACGTTTAAAATATTACGAAATGAGAAATAACAAACTAATTTACCGATACCTGAGTGCCGATGTAATATCGGCAATTATAGTATGGGTACTTTTCATTGTATTTCGCAAAGCATTCAATGATATTTCAATATTAAACGAAATTGAATTCTTTGTGGTAAAGCCCAAATATTACCTTACATTTGTGTTTTTCCCTTTCGTGGCAGCTGCCACACACTACCTGTCAGGCTTTTATCTGAAAACGGATAAGCAAAACAGCCTATCAATTACACTGGCTACCTTATTTTCGGCCTTCCTATTATCAGTAGTTGTATTTTTCTTTTTTATGATTGACGACATTCGCGTGTCGAGCAACTATTATTACATATCGCTTTCAACACTTTTTATACTGTTTTTCGTTGTCACCCTCTTTTTTCGCATATTGGTGTACAAAGGCATACAAAAAGACTATACAGCCGGTAGATTAAAACACAACATTCTTATCATCGGCACAGGTAAAAATGCCCATCGGATAGCCGGTGATTTTTTCGGTGCAGATAACCGGAATACATTCATCGGATATGTACAGGTGGATAATGCATCAGGCCCGGTACCCAAAGAACAGATTTGCGGGCACTTTAACCAGATTGATAAAATCATTGAGCAAAACCATATTGACGAAGCCATTATTGCACTCGACGACCCCGATGAGTTAAAGTTATTCTCGTACATCAATACACTTTACCGCTTCGATATAGGGATTAGCTTCACTCCCCGCCTGTACGAAATACTGACAGGAAGCGCCCGTATTACCAGCACAGGTATACAGCCCCTCGTAAGTTTAACCGACGTACAAATGCCTTCGTGGCAAATAGCATTCAAACGCATACTGGACATTGCCTTATCGGCAAGCATGTTATTATTGTTACTCCCTCTGTTTATCTACTTTGCACTGGCCATTAAAGCCAATTCCAAAGGTCCCGTGTTTTACAAACAGGAACGCATCGGACGTTACGGCAAACCTTTTAATATTTTAAAATTCAGAACCATGTATGTGGATGCCGAAAACGGCAAACCAATGCTGAGTAGCCCCAACGACGAACGAATTACCTCTATCGGGCGGATATTACGGAAATACCGCATTGATGAGCTTCCCCAATTCTGGAACATTCTGAGAGGCGACATGAGCATTGTAGGCCCACGTCCCGAACGAAAATACTACATCAACAAAATAATAGAAGAGGCTCCTTATTATTGCCTGCTTTACAAAATTCGTCCGGGACTTACCTCGTGGGGCCCCATAAAAATCGGTTATTCAGATACCGTTGAAAAAATGATTGAACGACTGAATTACGACATCATTTACATCGAAAACATGTCGTTGATGAACGATATGCGCATATTAATCTATACCATCGAAATTCTCCTCAAAGGCAAAGGCATGTAAGCCCTGCAGAAGCATACATTTGTTTACTTATGTTTAATTTGATTTTATTATCTTTGTAAACATAATCGGTATAAAAAAAAATGATAGGAAGAAAATTGTGGTACGAAAAAATGCTTGCATGGCGCGAACAGCATATCAATCATCGCCAGTTCATGCTCATTTTAAGCCTTACTGTGGGTATACTTACAGCTATTGCCGCATTTTTATTAAAAACCACCATTCACTACATTCAACACTTTTTGGTGGAAAGTTTCAGTAAGAGTGATGTAAATTTCTGGTACCTTGTTTTTCCGTCAATCGGCATTCTGATAAGTTCACTATTTGTACGCAAAGTAGTTCGCGACGACATAAGCCATGGTATAACGCGCATTCTCTATGCCATTTCGCAGCGCAAAAGCATTATCAAACGACATAACACTTGGACCTCATTGGTGGGTAGTTCATTTACCATTGGTTTCGGCGGTTCGGTTGGAGCTGAGGCACCCATTGTGCTCACAGGGTCAGCCATTGCTTCCAATCTTGGTAAATTCTTCAAACTCGACCAGAAAACACTGATGCTTTTGGTAGGTTGCGGTGCTGCCGGTGCAATTGGAGGAATTTTTAAAGCTCCGATTGCCGGATTAGTGTTTGTATTGGAAGTATTAATGCTCGACATGACTTTGACGTCTATTGCACCGCTACTTATCTCATCCATAACAGCTACTGCTATGGCCTATATTCTTTCGGGGAATTCATTTATGTTTCAGTTTACCATTACCGAAGATTTTTCGGTACATCGCATTCCCTACCTGATATTATTGGGTATTATTTGCGGATTGGCATCCTTGTATTTCACCCGTGGGATGAACAGAATTGAGCAGTATTTCAAAAAATTCCAGAATCCGTATTCAAAACTGGCCATAGGCGGATTAATGCTTAGTGGTTTGATTTTCATTTTCCCACCCTTGTATGGCGAAGGTTATGAAACAATAAGTCAGCTATTGAACGGAAATGCCGGTTCTACACTCGACCGAAGTTTATTTCTGCAGCTGGGCGATAGTCCGTTGGTAATCATTGCCTATCTTACTTTAATTGTCGGGTTTAAGATATTTGCCACAGCCGCCACAAACGGAGCAGGTGGTGTTGGAGGTATTTTCGCACCCTCCTTATTTGTGGGGGCGCTTACCGGTTTTATAGTGGCACATACGCTTAATCAGTTTCAACTCGATATGCCCACTGAGAATTTTGCTTTAGCAGGCATGTCGGGGCTTATGTCAGGGGTAATGCACGCACCGCTTACCGGTATTTTTCTGATAGCTGAGCTCACCGGAAGTTACAAACTGTTTATGACACTGATGATAGTATCAACCGTATCGTACCTGACTATCATAATTTTCGAGCCGCACAGTCTTTACGCTATGCGATTGGCTCAAAAAGGCGAGCTTTTAACACATAACAAAGACAAAGCGGTGCTTACTTTACTTAAAACCGACAATGTTATAGAAACCGACCTTACCGAATTATCGCCCGATATGACACTCGGTGAATTGGTGAAAATAATATCGCACTCCAAACGTAATATTTTTCCGGTTGTGGACCCTGTCACACGGGTGCTTCAGGGAGTGGTTTTGCTCGATGAGGTTCGAAATATCATGTTTAGGCCGGAACTTTACAACCGGTTTACTGTTCATAAATTAATGATTTCGCCACCGGCCACTATTAATCACAAATTACCGATGGAGAAAGTGATGCAGATATTTGAAGACACAGGAGCCTGGAATTTACCGGTAGTGGACGACAAAAAACGCTACATCGGATATGTATCAAAATCAAAGATATTTAACTCGTACCGACATGTGCTGGTTCATTTCTCGGACGAATAAAACCAATAAATATGGCCATAAAAAAAACAAGTTACGACGACGCCCGTAAAGAATTGGAGCAAATACTACAGGAACTCGAAAACGACAAAGAACTAAGCATGAACAGCATTGCCGAAAAAGTAAAACGAGCTGCAGCGCTTATTGATATATGCAAAAAACACCTTCACGGAATTGATCAGGAATTAGAAAAAATAATATCAGAACTGGAATAATACAATTATGCGTAAAATATTCATAATTTGCATAACACTACTCACATTCACAAGCATGAGTTATGCGCAGGAAACCGACGAGCGCGGCTACATTGTTAAGGTAGGCGATATGGCTCCGGATTTTAAAATAAAACTTACCGATGGTAAAACCGTGCAACTGAGCGACCTGAAAGGTAAAATAGTGATGTTGCAGTTTACAGCGAGCTGGTGTGGCGTTTGCAGAAAAGAAATGCCTTTTATTGAAAGTGATATCTGGCAAAAACACAAGAACAATCCGCAGTTTGCCTTATTGGCTATTGACCGCGACGAACCATTAAAGACAGTGATTGATTTTGCTAAAAGCACTGGCATCACCTATCCTATCGGGCTCGACAAAGGTGCCGACATTTTTGCATTGTATGCCTTTAGAGAAGCCGGAATTACACGGAATGTTATTATTGATAAATCAGGTAAAATTGTTATGCTTACACGGCTTTACAACGAAAAAGAATTTGCCGAAATGAAATCGGTAATTGAGGAATTATTAAAATAAAACGAATATAGTGTATGAAGAAAAAAGCGCTGCCACCCACTACTAAACGAACTTCGACCCGCACTCACCGGCAGGTCTTCGTTTTGAACGACGATGAAAACAAGGCGCTCAACAGATATCTTGCAAAGTACAAGGTACAAAACAAAGCTAAATTCATACGCGAAACATTGATGACTACCATCATCCGCAAATTGGAAGAGGATCATCCCCGACTTTTTGATTAACTACCAGGAATTATCATTCACAACCCTGCTTTCAACTATATTCATTTAAATTTCAATTCAATATGCAAATAGTATATATTTTCATTGCTTTAGCAGCCGGTTTTTCAATGGGAGTATCCCTGTACCTTTTTCGTACAGCAAAAAAAACAAAACAACACGAGTTGGAACTTAATGAAATTGCAACACGACTCAATGAAAGCGAAAAGCTAAAAGATATTGCAACCACCACACTATCCATTAAACAAGATGAAAACCTGCAATTGAAAGAAGAACTGGCACGGAATTTGGAGAAAATAAACGAGTTAATTGCCAGTAATGCCTCTTTCGGAACTGCAAACACAAATCTGCTCGAAAAAATTGAAGAACAGAAAAAGGAGACGGAAGAGTTACAGAAGAGATTAACAACTGAATTTGAAAACATTGCAGGACGCATTTTAAAGAACCGTTCCGATGAGTTTTCTGTTACAAATACAAAAGCACTGAACGAATTGCTTCATCCACTCAAGGAACGAATTGTAAGTTTCGAGAAAAAAGTGGACGAAACTTACGATAAAGAATTGCGCGACCGTATTAGCTTACGCGAGGAAGTAAAAAAACTCACTGAACTGAATACACGCGTAAGTGTGGAGGCCAACAACCTGACAAAGGCGCTTAAAGGTGATGTTAAAAAACAGGGAAATTGGGGCGAAATTATTCTGGAGAGAGTACTGGAACGCTCCGGACTCGTCAGAGGGCAGGAATACGAGCGTGAAGAAGTTGTAGAAGGAGCCGACAAAAGTGTACAACGTCCTGACGTAATAGTGCATTTGCCGGACAATAAACACATTGTTATCGACTCAAAGGTATCATTAGTGGCCTACGAGCGATATATCAATGCGGAGACAGATGAGATTCAGGCTATTGCTATTAAGGAACACATTGCATCCATCAGGAGTCATATTAAACTGTTAAGCGATAAAAACTATTTTAATGCAACACAGTTAAATTCGCCCGATTTTGTGCTGATGTTTATACCTGTGGAAGCTTCGTTTTCAATTGCCGTGCAAGCCGATGCCGACTTATTTTCGTTTGCATGGGATAAGAAAATTGTCATTGTGAGCCCTACAACATTATTGGCCACATTGCGTACCATTTCGTCGATTTGGAAACAGGAAAACCAAACGCGAAATGCGCAGGAAATTGCCCGCCTGAGTGGCACACTGTACGACAAATTCATCGGGTTTGCCGAAGATATGTCGAAAATAAAATTAAATATCGACAAAGCATCCGGTGCGTACGATGATGCATTAAGAAAGATGAAAGATGGCAACGGCAACATTATCCGTACTGCCGAAAAAATAAAAGAACTCGGAGCTAAAACGGGCAACAAATCGTTACCTCAAAGCTTTGAGTTATAAAAAAAGGTTTGGTTTTTTTATGATTCGATTTGTATTTGTTTTTTTATTATTCAGCACTCCGTTTGCGCTCTTTGCCAATAACGAAGAGCTAAAGGACAGCCTTCAGAAAAAAGTAATTGATCTGGATGCGACGCTTGACAGCATTATACGTAAACCCAACAACCTTGAAAATGTAAACTACAGGGTTTTTGACAGCATAAAGCAGGATCAGTTAATTGTGATGAATAAAATTGATTATTCAAAAGTGCGCAAAGAAGTTCTACTTTTGATGCAAAACAAGACATTAGTAACACTCGATTCCACATTAAAACCCAATGCATCACTCTTTTTACCTTTGGTGATAGAACGTAAAAATCAACCCCTTAATTTCAGAAATAATTTACTGACTTACAAATACAACATGGGGCCGAACACCAACACACTGTATAATTTCTCGGTTATTAAACCCGAAAGTGTAATGTCGAAAGAGGAGCATCAGCGAAATATTGCAAAGAATGCCTTTTTTCATGTATTTACCAATTCTCCTCAGCTTATAGCGTACCACACCGATGATTTACCAAGCATAAAAGAGGTGGAAAGTCATTACATAAGTCCGACAGCCCTTAATAAGCTGGTATTTGAAAATAACCAGCAAATAACTCATTCTAATAAACTGGTGGTACAGAAGGTAGCACCGCTTTATTGGGTCAATAAGGCCAATGGTTATTTACAATTTTCGCAGAATTATATTTCAAAAAACTGGCATCAGGGCGGTAATGACAATATTGCCATTTTAGGTACCTTAACTGCTAAATTCAATTACGATAACAAAAAAGGAATACAATGGGAAAATAATGCCGAATGGAGAGCCGGATTTAATTCAATTGAGGGAGACACTGTACTACATCGAAAATTTAACACAAACGACGACGTATTAAAATTCAACAGCAAATTAGGTGTTAAAGCGAGCGGAAAATTCTATTACTCAGGACTGTTTGAGTTCTCAACCCCCTTGTTTACAACATATAAAGCTATCAACTCAAAAGATAAAAAAGCATCGTTTATGACCCCGGTACGTATTAATATCAGCGCGGGTCTTGACTATAAACTTGACAAGAAACTCTCGGTAATGCTCTCGCCTGTATCGTACAAATACATATTTCTGAACGATCCAACAGTAAGTCCAAAGCTTTTTGGTATTCCTGTAGGAGAACATATTTTGAGCGAAATTGGTAGTTCGCTTAAAATACAGAACAACCTTACTCCCACAAAAGAAATCACTGTTGACAGCAAGTTTTCGTTTTATACAAATTACGAAAAAGTGGAGATTGACTGGGAAATCACATGCAACTTCCAAATCAACAGATTCTTATCGACCCGAATCATGCTTAACCCACGCTACGACAATAGTGTAATTCTGGCTCAGGGCGAGAAAACAAAACTCCAGTTTAAGGAAATACTAACCTTTGGCTTGTCGTACAGATTGCTTAAATAAAAAACCGAGTATATTTTCGGTTTTTACTGTCCGATACATTTTTGTACACTTCATTTGATTTTTTAGTATCTTTGCACAAAATATTTTTCCACAGATATGGCTGGATTTGGCAAATGGTTAGGAGGCGGACTTGGATGGGCATTGGGTGGTCCGATGGGTGCAGTTATTGGCTTTGCAGTAGGTTCATTATTCGATTCAGGCTCAACACCTACAGTAGTAAAACAACAAAGCACTACTGAAAGTGATTTTAAAATCAGCCTTTTAGTGCTGATAGCTTGTATAATGAAAGCCGACGGACGGGTTCAGAAATCAGAACTTGCACTGGTTAAAAAGTTTCTAGTTTCGAACTTTGGCGAGGAAGGAGCTTTAGAAGCTCTTCAATTACTCAAAAATATTCTGGAACAGCCCATCGATGAACGGGAAGTGGCTTTGCAAATTCATCAGCACATGAATTATTCGGCTAAGCTTCAACTGTTGCAGTTTTTATTCGACATTGCATTGGCCGATGGTGAAGTACATCCAACCGAACAAGCAATGATAGAGCGTATTGCTGCTATTTTTGGCATATCACATGCTGATTTTGAATCGCTCAAAGCTCCTCACTTCAAAAACATTGACCCTTCCTGGGCTTATAAAACCCTCGAAATAGAACCAACAGCTACCGACGATGAAGTTAAAAAAGCGTATCGCCGGATGGCTATGAAGTACCACCCCGACAAGGTACATGACTTGGGTGAAGATATTAAAAAATCGGCTACCGAAAAATTCAGAAGCGTAAATGAAGCATATGAGTCGATAAAAAAGACCCGGAATATTGCATAAAACCGTTTTCCATTATTTACCTTAAATTAAAAATCAGTATGGAAGAGCTAATTACAATTCGTGGATTTGAAAGTTCGCTTGAATACGAACTGGCCAAATCATTTCTTGAGTCGTGTGGTATTGAGTGCTTTGGAAAAGATGAAATTAACAACAGAGCATTTATATCAAATGCAAACGGGGGCGCTAAATTACAGGTAAAACCCGAACAACTGGAAGAAGCCATTCAGCTCTTGTTCGAAAAAGGCTATTTAAAACAAGAGGACATGGAACCAACTCCGGAGTTTAAATGGATAGAAAAAATTATTTCGAAATTTACAAAACAATAGTTTCAGAAAGCAAATGGCTGAAAAACAAATGAAAAAGCTGGCAAAAGAAACCGCCATTTATGGTGTTAGCAGCATATTGGGAAAGTTTCTTAACTGGCTTCTGGTGCCTTTATACACCTTTACCCTCGAAAAATCGTCGGATTATGGAATAGTCGTAAATCTTTATGCATGGACAGCCCTTTTGCTGGTAATACTTACGTACGGCATGGAAACCGGGTTTTTCCGTTTTGCCAATAAGGACAAGGAAAATGCGCCTAAGGTATATGGCAACACATTAATAGCCGTAGGTTTTACATCATTTGTTTTTGCTCTTGTCACCATCCTGTTTGCACAGCCCATAGCTACTGCTATGGGTTACGCTTCGCACCCCGAATACATAGCCATGCTGGGAGCCGTAGTAGCGATGGATGCCTTTGGTGCAATTCCGTTTGCTTACCTGCGTTTCGAAAGCAGGCCTATAAAATTTGCATCGCTAAAATTGCTGATGATTTTTGTGAACATTGCATTCAACATTTTCTTTCTTGTAGGATGTCCGTGGTTAAACGCGCATGCACCCTGGACTATTAACTGGTTTTACAACCCTGCATATGGTGTTGGGTACATTTTTGTTGCCAATGTTATTCAAACGGTGGTAGTAACTCTGGCATTATTCCCTGATATATTAAAAGCCAAATTTAGTTTCGATGCAAAATTACTAAAGCAGATACTGGCTTATTCATTGCCACTGCTTGTACTTGGAGTAGCCGGTATCATGAACCAAACTTTGGATAAAATTATTTTTCCCTATTTGATGGACAACAAAGAGTTGGCCGAATCTGAATTAGGCATATATGGTGCTTGTTTTAAAATATCGATGGTAATGATGATGTTTACACAGGCATTCAGGTATGCGTACGAACCCTATATTTTTGCCCAACACAAAGATAAAAACAGCAAGGCGGCCTATGCCGATGCAATGAAATACTTCATCATTTTCTCGTTTTTAATCTTTCTGGGGATGGTTTATTATCTCGACCTGTTTAAATTGTTTATTAGTTCGGACTATTGGAGCGGTTTAAAAGTAGTACCCATTGTACTATTTTCCTACATCTTTCAGGGGATATTTTTCAATCTTTCCCTGTGGTATAAACTGGCTGATAAAACCATGTATGGTGCGTGGTTTTCAGTGCTCGGATTGGTAATTACACTGGCAATAAACATAGCATTTGTACCTGTTTTTAGCTATATTGCATCGGCCTGGGCTGCATTTGCCTGCTATTTTGTAATGATGATTGTATCGTACTACTTTGGACAGAAGTATATGCCAATTCAATACGATCTTAAAACAATCGGGCTATATTCACTTATTACAGTGGTACTTTTCGCATTAAATTATGTGATAGTAACACCCTACCCTATTGTTAATTACGCAATTAAAACAGTTTTATTGCTATTGTTTGTATTGTTAATTGTAAAGAGAGATTTTCCGGTATCCGGAATACCTGTTCTGAAGAGAATTATAAAATAAATAACAGGTTTACAACTACCAGTTTAACCGCTTAGTTTCCAAACCGTCGTTCGCCAACTACCAGTAAAGCTTCTTCACGCAATACCTGTGGCAACTCTATTCTGCGAAGTTGTAAACTGCGTAGCCAGGCAGCTACTTCGTGCTCCTTAAGTGTGTAGAACACATCGGACAATTGAGCTATCTCAGTAGCAGTATAAGTTTCGGCCGGTTTACATGCCAGCTTATCGAGTTCTTCATCCTCGAAGTATTCTATCTTATCATCCGAAAGAAGTAATGAATCTTTTTCGCAAACGGCATGCGCTCCACAACACTCTCCATCCTCATTAACAACAATTTCAGGTTCTTCATTTTTATTTCGCCGACTCAACCAGGTAAAAAAATACAACAATACTGCGGCAACTACGAGAAGTATAATTAATATAAGCATTTATTTCAATTTATTGTTTCAGACATCTATTTAAAAAACGCTGCAAAGTTACTATTTTGTCCTCAAAATTTCATATATTTGTGAGTTAAAAGCACAATAGAATATCAATTTTTGAGTTAATAAGTAAGTGTTTATTTACCGTTATCAAATTGCACTTCGGGCAACCATGTGGTATAAAATTTTAAAATCAACTACTTGAAACTAAAATTATTAATAACAACCATACTCGTATTAACTGTATTATCTGCTTGTTCTACCAAGCGTAACACAGCAAAAACACGTGCCATGCAGGCACTGAACACCCGTTTTAATGTTCTTTACAACGGACAATTAAGTTACGATGAAGGGTTACGCAATATTAATCAGGCGAACACTGATGATTATTCAGGCATCATTAACATGTATGCCATTAGCAAACACGAGAGTGCAAATGCGGCAAAATCGAACATGGATCGTACCATTGAGAAATGCCGGAAAGCCATTAAACTTCACTCTATAAAGAAAAAACCGGAGCGGAAAGCATCGAAATGGAACGACCCCGATTACCGTACCTGGTACAATCAAAACGAATTTAATCCGGCACTGAAAGATGCCTGGCTATTGTTGGCAAAAGCAGAATTTCACAAAGCTGATTTTTTGGGAGCTGTTGGGACCTTCAGCTACATAGCCCGGTATTACTCAACCGATAATGAAGTAGTTGACCAATGTCAGTTGTGGATAGCTCGTGCATATGGCGAAATGGACTGGTTATACGAAGCAGAGCAAGTACTTAGCAAGCTCAAACAGGACAAATTAAAAGGTGACAACACAACACTTTATGCATCGACAAACGCCGACATCTTACTAAAAAAGAATCAGTATAAAGAGGCTATACCTTACCTGGAATTGGCTATAAAAGGCGAAAAACTAAAAGCGAATAAAGTGCGTTTTCAGTACCTTTTAGGGCAGCTCTATCAAAAAACAGCCAATACCTCCGAAGCCTACAAGGCTTTTAGCAACGTAATTAAGCAAAATCCAACTTACGAAATGGACTTTAATGCACGGATTAACCGGGCCGGACTAAGTAAAGATGTAAATTCAGTACGCAAAGAACTGCGTAAAATGATTAAGAATCCGAACAATAAAGATTATTGTGACCAGTTATTTTACGTGTTTGGAAATACATATTTAAATGCCGGCGACACATTAAAAGCCATTGAGAATTACAAAATATCAGCCGACACAAGCTCCAGAAATGGTTTCGACAAGGCAATAACGCTGGCTACACTCGGCAATCTGTATTACGAACGCAAAAACTACCTGAAAGCACAACCCTGCTACGACGAAGCTGCTAAAATTTTCACAATGGATTATGAAAATTACGAAACAATTAGCCGAAGAGCGGAAACCCTTAGTGAATTAGCAAAACATTTTGAAGTAGTACAACTGCAGGACAGTTTGCAGAAATTATCAAAATTGCCACTGGATAAACAAAAGGAAATTGTAGTGGCTTTAATTGAGAAACGCATCTCGGACGAGAAAGCAGCTCTGGAAGCAGAAAAACGAAAACAACTGGCAAACAAACCTTCAAATTTTGACGAAAGTTTTGACATGTCGCCACCAATTGGTATGGCACCAACAACCGGCGATTGGTATTTTTACAATGCATCCATTATAAAAAGTGGCTCAACTGAATTCCGCAAAAAATGGGGAACACGTAAACTTGAAGACAACTGGCGACGCAGCACCAAAGCTGTTGCACTATTTGCTGATAACCAAACACAAACAGCCCAAACCAACTCAAACGACAGTTCTCAAACGGTAGCCGAAAAAGTGAGCGATGATAAATCGCCCGATTTTTATTTGCAACAAATACCTAAAACACCAGAGCAGATTCAGAAATCGAACGACGAAATTGCAACATCACTCTTTAACATGGGAATGATTTATAAAGATGGTTTAGAAGACTATCCGATGGCTCTTAAATCCTTTGATGAATTTGAACGTCGTTTCCCGAAAGATACACGTACCGAAGAAACTCTTTATCAATCGTATTTAATTGTAACTAAATCGGGCAATTCAGCTGCCGGCGAAACATTTAAAAATCAACTGGCAACGCAGTATCCAAATTCAAAATATACTCAGGTAATCACTCAACCCGATTATCTGGATAAATTAAAACGCATGTACAGCGAACAGGAACAACTGTATGCTGATACTTACGAAGCATTTAACAACAACAAATATGAAAAAGTGAAGGAAAACACATCTTTGATGCAAAAGAATTTTCCTTTATCCACACTGTTGCCAAAATTTGAGTTTTTAAATGCCCTCAGTGTTGGTAAATCCGAAAAAACAGACGAATTTGAAAAGCTGTTGAACGATATTATTGAGAAATATCCAACGAGCGATGTAAGTAGCATGTCGAAAGATATGCTTGCATTACTTAAGCAGGGCAACAAAACAAAAAGTGGTGGCTCGCACAATTCATTACTCAACAAACGAAACGAACAAATGCAAACCGAGCTTGCCGAAACAATCGAAGAACATAAGTTCACTGCCGATAAAAGTGGAAAACACCGGTTAATGCTTGTTTTTATGAATACTCCAAACCGGTTGAATAAGCTGTTATACGATATTGCCAGTTTCAATTTCACCCGATTCATGGTGAAAGATTTCGACCTTGTAAGTACCCGACTCGACAGTACACGCACGGCATTGTCCATCACCAACTTTGAATCGTACGATGAAGTGCTCTGGTACCTGGGCTCCATACAAAACTCGCCCGATTTAAGCAGTCAAATTATGGCTTCTGATATGGGCAGATACATTATTTCGGACATTAACTACAATACCATGTTTTCCTATTCAGGTTTAGATGCGTATATTGATTTTGCACGGAAAAATTTGGGCGCTACCAACATAACCCAACAAATAGCAGTAGCACAAAAAACCACAAAACCAACAGAAACAATTGAATATACTGCCCCTGTAGCAGCTACAACCATTAAAACTGAAGAGAAAAAGAATACAACTCCATCGGCAACAACCAATAGCGCCCCAGCCGTTGTATCGGCTCAACCAGCTACCCAGCAGCCGGCAATAAAGTTAAACGAACCAGCCCCGGTAAGCGTACCGCTGTTTAAAAATCTTTATGCCTACACGCCTGCCGAACCTCATTATGTAGCAATCAACATTTTGAGTGGTAGTTTTGATTATGAAAAATTCCGAACAGGTTTAGAACAATTCAACAAGCAGAATTACAGCACACTAAATCTGAAAATAATGAATGAAAAATATGGTAATCAGCAAATTATCATAATCGGTGCGTTCCCCGATGCCGGTAGCGCTAAATCCTTCTTGTACCGGATAGTGGAGTCAGATGCAGTGTATGAACCAATTAAAAAGACCAACTATCGCAACCTTATGGGTACCCAACGAAATCTGAATGTAATGATGCAGAAAAACGCAATGGATATCTATTTTGAATTTATGCAACAATATTATTTAAAATGAGAAAAGACCGAATACTTTGGGCAGATGATGAAATTGACCTTTTGCGTCCGTATGTGATTTTTCTGGAAGAAAAAGGATACGAAGTAGTAACTGCTACGAACGGGAAAGATGCCGTTGAATTATGTCAGAAAGAAAGCTTCGACATTATTTTTCTGGACGAAAACATGCCGGGATTAAGCGGGCTTGAAACTCTTGCGCTTATAAAAGACATTGATGCAGATGTACCAATGGTGATGATAACCAAAAGCGAAGAAGAAAATATTATGAATATGGCTATTGGCAATAAAATAGCCGATTACCTTACCAAGCCCGTTAATCCGAGTCAGATTTTACTAACATTAAAAAAGAATATTCACAAAAAAGAAATTGTAGCCGAGCATGCTACAAGTACGTACCGTTCCGAATTTGGCCGAATAGGTATGCAAATAAACGACTCCCTATCAGTCGACGACTGGAAAGAAGTCTACAAAAAACTGGTATATTGGGAACTGGAACTTTCTGAAGCCGAAAACGGAATGGAAGAAATGCTTCAAATGCAAAAATCGGACGCCAACAACACTTTCAATAAATACATAAAACGAAATTATCAGTCGTGGTTCGATAAACCGGATAACCGTCCGTTGTTAAGCCCCGATATATTCAAAACCAAAGTCTTTCCTTTGATTGATAAAGGCGAGAAAGTATTTTTTATTTTGGTCGATAATTTCCGGTACGACCAATGGAAAATCATTCGTGAATTAATGAGTGAGTTTTACACGTTTACCGAAGAGGATATGTATTTCAGCATATTGCCAACTGCAACACAATATGCCAGAAACGCCATTTTTTCAGGGCTAATGCCACTACAAATTCAACAAATGTTCCCAAACCTCTGGGTCGATGAGGATGAAGAGGAAGGTAAGAATCTGAATGAAAAGGATCTGATAGAAACACAACTGAACCGTTTCAGAAAAAACTACAGTTTCTCGTATCATAAAGTAAACGAGTCGCCTTTTTGTGAAAAACTGATTGAGCAATTGCCGCGTTTTGAAAACACGCAACTCAATGTAATTGTGTTGAATTTCATCGATATGCTTTCGCATGCCCGCACCGAATCAAAAATGATGCGTGAACTTGCCAACGACGAACAGGCATACCGCTCACTCACTCTCTCGTGGTTTCGGCACTCGGCTACATACGATTTACTGAAAGCCATTGCCAAAATGGGGCACAAAGTAATTTTTACTACAGACCACGGTACCATACAGGTAAGCAATGCAATTAAAGTTATTGGCGATAAAAACACCAATGTGAACCTTCGGTACAAAGTAGGTAAAACACTCAGTTATAACAAAAAAGAAGTATTTGAAGTAACTCAACCTTCAAAAGTAGGTCTCCCGAGCCCGAATGTTAGTTCGGCATATATTTTTGCCGGCAATACCGACTTTTTTGCATATCCAAACAATTATAACCATTACGTAAGTTATTACAAAAACACATTTCAACATGGAGGTATTTCAATGGAGGAAATGATAATTCCTCTCATCGTAATGGAACCCAAAGCCCCCTAATCCACCACAGAGGGACTTCAAGAGCTCATTAAACAGAATTAACAATTATAAATAACCAACATAGAATCCACCTGAAAAGGGATATAGGCGGCTTATGAACAACTATACAAACGTAAAAGACCTCGGCAATTTGCAGGAGGCAATTCAGGAAGCGTTAGAAATAAAGAAAAATCGCTTTGCATACAAACACATTGGCGAAAACAAAACCTTGCTAATGGTATTTTTCAACTCGAGCCTGCGCACACGACTAAGCACACAAAAAGCGGGAATGAACCTGGGAATGAACACCATGGTACTGGATGTAAATGCAGGTGCATGGAAACTCGAAACAGAACGAGGCGTAATAATGGATGGTGACAAACCGGAACACATTCTGGAAGCAATTCCCGTTATGGCCAGTTATTGCGATGTTATTGG
>RRZT011995948.1_pt1 | contig 27524 bp, 26 predicted proteins | sample 2165551 | NCBI WGS metagenome assembly RRZT01 (sample SAMN10456910, study PRJNA506462) | wastewater metagenome | biome: wastewater; feature: sludge; material: wastewater sludge; isolation source: wastewater sludge with Escherichia coli K12::gfp cells carrying plasmid... | place: USA: Moscow, Idaho... | reverse complement strand
GCTTCAGCTTGCTTCAAGATACTCATGATCAAGCTGTCTGAATACTTAGATGTTTTCATAGAAAATCTCCTTAAATCAAGGTTATTCGATTTTCTACTTTTAAACTCAATTATTTTTAGGGAGGATTACCTGTTTTTTGAGTTGGGGCCATTTTGGATTCTCTTGTTTCCATGAAACTGCGCACTTGAATAAAAATATCGCTATTGACCAATTATTTTTGTTGATGCTGCCTGAAAAACCCTTTACGCCCCCAAATAATGTTCCCGGCTGGCCAGCCAGCGGCTAAGGTGTTTGTCTACCACTTCGGGCTGTTGTGCCAGCAGCTGCGGTGCCAGATTGCGGGCGGCTTCTAAAAGGGGCAGGTCTTCTTCCAGATTGGCAAAGCGCAGCATGGGCGCGCCGCTTTGGCGGGCGCCTAAGAATTCGCCCGGGCCGCGGATATTGAGGTCTTGGCGGGCGATTTCAAAGCCGTCGGTGTGTTCGAAAATCACTTTCAGCCGTGCTTTGGCCAAGTCGGATAAAGGCTCGGCAAACAAGAGCACGCACACGCTGGCGGCGGCGCCGCGCCCCACGCGCCCGCGCAGTTGGTGCAGTTGCGCCAGCCCCATGCGCTCGGCGTGTTCAATCACCATTAGGCTGGCATTGGGCACATCCACGCCCACTTCAATCACGGTGGTGGCCACCAGAATATGCAGGCTGCCTGAAGAAAACGCCTGCATTACCGCGGCTTTTTCCGCTGCTTTCAAGCGCCCGTGTACCAAGCCTACGTGTAAGTCGGCAAAGGCGGCTTGAAGCTGGGCGTGGGTGTCGGTGGCGGTTTGCAGTTGCAGGGTTTCCGATTCTTCAATTAAGGGGCACACCCAATACACTTGCCGCCCTTGTGCCACGGTGTGGCGTACAAAGCCTTCCACTTCGGCACGGCGGGCGTTGTTAACCAGCTTGGTTTTAATCGGCGTGCGCCCCGGCGGCAATTCGTCGATCACCGATACATCGAGGTCGGCAAAAAAACTCATCGCCAAGGTGCGCGGAATCGGGGTGGCCGACATCATTAGCTGATGTACATCGGCACCTTTGTCTTTCAGCGCCAGCCGCTGCGCCACACCGAAGCGGTGTTGTTCGTCCACAATCACCAGCCCCAAGTTGTGAAATGCCACATCATCCTGAAACAGGGCATGGGTGCCGATGGCCAGCTGGGTGCTGCCGTTGGCCATATCGGCTTTGGCGGCATCTTTGGCGCGTTTTTTCAGGCTGCCTGAAAGCCAGGCGATGCGCACGCCCAAAGGCTGTAGCCATTGGCTGAACTTCAAATAATGCTGCTCGGCCAGAATTTCGGTGGGTGCCATCACCGCTACCTGAAAACCGGCTTCAATCGCCGCCAGCGCCGCCAGTGCGGCCACAATGGTTTTGCCGCTGCCCACATCGCCTTGCAGCAGGCGGTGCATGGGGTGCGGCTGTGCCAAATCGTGGCTGATTTCGGTTAGGGTGCGTTGTTGGGCGGCGGTGAGGGCAAACGGCAGTGCGGCCAGCAAGGGTGTGCTGAGCGATTGATTGCCGCGTATCGGCGCGGCGCGGCCGCTGAGGCGTTTTTGCCGCGCCAGCCGCATGGATAATTGCTGTGCCAGCAGCTCGTCGAATTTCAGCCGTTGCCAAGCGGGTAGGGCGCCGGTTTGGATGTCGCGCACGCTTAATTCCGGCGGCGGTGCGTGCAATAAGGCCAAGCTTTCGGCCAGATGCGGCAGCTTGAGTTGGCTTAGCAAGGCATCGGGCAGGCTGTCGTGCAGCGGCAATTGGTTTAAGGCTGCCTGAATCAGACGGCGCAAGGTGGGCTGGTTGAGGCCGTTTACGGTGGGGTAAACCGGCGTTAGGCTTTCGGCCAAACCTTGATGCTCGGCGCTGCGGATTTTGGGGTGAATCATTTCATTGCCGAAAAAGCCATGTTTGATTTCGCCCAAGGCGCGGATGTGGTTGCCCACCGCCAGCTGTTTTTGTTGGCTGGGATAAAAATGGATAAAGCGTAAAAACAATAGGCTGCCTGAAGCGTCTTCCACTTTTACCAGCAATTGCTTGCGCGGGCGGAATTGCACTTCTTGGTGTATCACTTCGGCTTCGATTTGCACCGGTGTGGCCAGCGGCGCATCGGCAATCGGGGTGATGTGGGTTTCGTCTTCGTAGCGCAGCGGCAGATGCAGCACCAAATCCCACAAAGTATGGATGTGCAGCTTGGCCAGCTTTTTGGCGCTGGCCTCGGTAATGCCGAGTTGTTTTTGGGTTTCCGGAGTCATGGCAAGGCGGCAGGTGGCGTTCAGGCAGCCATTGTAAACGATTTGGCTGTCGGCTTGTGCTGGCGGGCAGCGGCATTCATAATAGGCACCTTGATTTATATGATGGGAATGAACATGATGCACCCACGGATTAAAACCATTTTGTGCGCCTTGCTGCTGGCCACGGCGATGCCGATTATGGCCGCTCCGGCGGCACCCGCCACCCAAGCGGTGGCCGCGCCCGTCTGGATTGATGTGCGCACCCCGGCAGAATACGCCCAAGGCCATTTGCCCGGTGCCATCAATATCCCGCTGAATGAAATCGAGGCGCGCATCGGCAGTGTGGTGGCGAATAAAAACACACCGCTAATGTTGTATTGCCGTAGCGGCAACCGCTCAGGCCAGGCGCAAAAGATTTTGCAGAATAAAGGCTATACCCAAGTGGAAAACAAAGGTGCTTATCAGGATTTACGCCGCTGACTAATATTGGAAAGGACAGCCCATGATGCTCAAAACCACCACCACAATGGCCTTGTTGCTGCTGGCCACCAGCGCTCTGGCCAATGAATACACCATCGACCCGGCACACGCCAATGCCCGCTTTGCCATCGACCACTTCGGCACCAGCACCAACCACGGTGGTTTTTACAACCTCACCGGCACGGTGAAATACGATGCGGCGGCACAAACCGGCTTTGTCGACATCACCATTCCGGTAAGCAGCTTAAATAGTGGCAACAGCCGCTTCGACACCCATTTGAAAAGCGCCGATTTATTCAATGCCGCCGAATATCCGGTGATGCGTTTTGTGTCCAAGCAATGGCATTTTGTCGATGGCAAAGTGAGCCGCGTGGATGGTTTTCTAACTTTGCTGGGGCAAACCCGCCCGCTCAGCCTGACTGCCACCAAGTTCAATTGCTACCAAAGCCCGATTTTGCAAAAGCCGGTGTGCGGCGGTGATTTTGAAACCACGCTCGACCGCACCCAATGGGGCATGAATTATTTGGTGAATATGGGCATGAGCAAAAATGTGAAGCTGAATATTCAGATTGAAGCGGCCAAACAGCGCTGATACCGGCATCAATCAAAATACCGCCCTATACAGCTGGCACCGTGGCCGCGAGTGGTGCTTTTGCTGTGGGGAAATACTTTATCCGGTTGTCGCCAGTTCTTACTTTGGCTTATGATGCGTGCACGAAATGCGGTATTTTTATCCCCCATTAGGAGACAATCATAATGATACCCACCAAAGCAGGTTCGTATATTGCGCTGGGCTTGAGCGTGTTGTTGCTGGCTGGTTGTGCCACCGGCATGAGCAGTGCGCAACGGCAACAGTTGCAGCAGCTTACCCCGTCAGAGCGCGATAAGCTTGGCCGTGAAACCGCCAAAGCCGCCTCCCGCCAGCCCAATGTCCATAAAAGCGGCGAAATCACCATTCAAAGCATCGATTATCGCGCCAGCGACGATACCTTTGTGTATCGGATGCGCATCCATAGCCTGGCAAATCCGAATAGCCTGAACCGGGCACAGCGCAGCCAGTTTCGCAACGAGGTTCAACGCGGTTTTCGCCGCATCATTTGCCGTGATCGCACCGTGGGCGATATGGTGCGCTATGGCAACTACGCCGTCGAAGTGCGCGTGAGCACCCGCAACGGCGCCCAGCTGGTGTCGCCGGTGCGCATTACCAAAGCCGATTGCTAATGATAATAAATGGGCGGTTGGCCGGCCAGCCGTTCTGTATTACTTCAAAGGAGAAAACCATGCCCCATAACGTACGCCATGTGGCGCTGATTGTCGGCAGCTTGCGTGCCGAATCACTCAACCGCAAAATTGCCCAATATGTGTGCGACATTGCCCCGGCACGCTGGCAAATCAGCGAAATCGAAATCGGCGATTTGCCGCTATACGACCAAGGCCGCGATGAAGAGCCGATTGAGGCTTATGAGCGCGTACGTGGCCAGCTGGCGGCGGCCGATGCGGTTTTGATTATCACCCCGGAGCACAACCGCAGCATACCGGCGGCCTTAAAAAATGTGTTGGATATTGCATCGCGTCCGGCTGGTCGCAGCGTGTGGACAGGCAAAAAAGCCGCACTGATTACCGCCTCACCCGGCACCTACGGCGGCATATCCTGCGGCTTGCATGTGCGCCAGATTTTGCAAAGCTTGGGGGTGTCGGTGTTGGTGGTGCCGGAGCTGTATTTAAGCCGCGTTACCGAGGCATTGGATGCAGAAGGCAAAGTAGCGGATGCCCGCACCCAAACCGCGCTGAAAAAATGGGTACAGGCGCTCGACAATTGGCTGGTGGGCTAGGCCGGATTATTGCCGTATTGCCTACCTATTTACACCACCCTATTCGGAAACCAGCCACGGCGGTGGCTATTGTTACCGCTGGTATCGCAAGCCTTTGCGGTACCAGCGTTTGCTTAGAAAGAAGCCCCATGAATGCCATTATTAAACTCACTGCCAACACCAAAGACGTGGGCGGCATCCCCGTGGCGCGGCTGCTGCCGCAGGCCAAAAAACGCACCATCGGCGCATGGTGTTTTCTCGATCACGCCGGCCCCAGCGTGTTTGCGCCGGGTGAGCCTGGTTTGCAGGTGGGCAGCCATCCGCACATCAATCTGCAAACCTTTACTTGGATGTTGGCGGGCGAAGTGCTGCACAAAGACAGTCTGGGCAATGAAATGCTGATTAAAGGCAATCAGGTCAACCTGATGACCGCGGGCAGCGGCATCAGTCACACCGAGCAAACCCCGCCGCACAGCCGTGAGCTGCACGCGGTGCAATTGTGGATTGCCTTGCCCAAAAATCAAACCATCGCACCGGCTTTTCAAAACTACCCCGATCTGCCGATGTGGTCGGCAGACGGCATCGACCATGTGCTCACCACCGGCAGTTTTGGCGGCCACACCGCGCCCACGCAGCAATATTCACCGATTGTGGGCGTGGATTTAAAAATCGCCAGTGCCGGTGCGCGTGTATTAACGCTCAATCCCGCTTTTGAATACGGTTTTTTGGTATTAAAAGGCTGCCTGAAACTGGACGGCGAAACCTTTGGTGCTGATGAGCTGGCTTATATCGCGCCGGGGCAGGCCGAGCTGGCCATTCACACCGATGCCGACACCCACATCATGCTGATTGGCGGCGAGCCGCTGGATTTTGAGCCGGTGATTTGGTGGAATTTTGTTGCCGCCAACAAGGCCGAGATTGAAACCGCCAGCCAAGACTGGAATCAACAAAGCGAGCGCTTCGGCCATATCGACACCGAGCTTAAGCGCTTGGTGGCACCCGCCGTGCCTTGGGCAGGCAGCAATACATAAAAGCAGCGGTAGATATGGGCAAAGCGGCCGCCATTGATTACAATAAGCGCGGTTTGAATCAATATTTTGCAACGCAGCATAAACGTGCCAAAATAGCGTATAAGGCTGCCTGAAACCTTTTCAGGCAGCCTTATTAAGATGGCAAGCACATTTTCAACAAAAACACGCAAGGAGCAATACAGCATGGCCGATTTCAATCAAATTCTCGATGCCGGTGACGTAGACGGCGGCTTAATCAATGTGGTGGTGGAAATTCCCGCAGGCTCCAACCACAAAATCGAATGGAATCGCCGCTTGGGCGCGATGAAATTGGATCGTGTAGAGCCGCTGATTTTTGCCAAGCCCACCAACTACGGCTTTATCCCGCAAACTTTAGACGAAGATGGCGATGAGTTGGATGCGCTGATCATCACCGACCAACCGCTCGCCACCGGCATTTATCTGCAAGCGCGTGTGATTGGGGTGATGAAATTTGTGGACGACGGCGAAGTAGACGACAAAGTGGTGGTGGTGCCCGCCGACGACCGCCACACCGGCAACGCCATCCAAACCTTGGCCGATTTGCCGCCGCAATTGATTAAGCAGATTGAATTTCACTTCAATAACTACAAAGCCCTGAAAAAACCGGGCAGCACCCAAGTAAGCCATTGGGGCGATATTGATGAAGCCAAAGCGGTGATTCGCGAATCGCAACACCGCTGGACCGCAGAAAAATAAACCGCATCATTCAATACACGCTTTCAGGCAGCCTTAAGGCTGCCTGAAACGCAAATGCCCACCCTACGCACGAACAGCTTGAAATTGATTGTTTTTGTATCCGTTTTATTTTATTTCACTATAAAACAAAACCCCGATAAATTTATCGGGGTTTTGTTTGGGCTGCCTGAAAAAAATACTTAAGGTTGAATGCCTTTTTCTTGCAGCAGTTTGGCAATTTCGGCTTGCACTTTTTGCTGGCGTGCCTGATTGCGCAATTGCTCTTTCACTTGTTCAAATGGCGGCGCATCGGCGCTGCGGCGGGCACCGGCCAGTTTAAACAAATAATGGTGGCCTTCCAGATTCACCACATCGCCGGTAATTTGGCCGTCTTTCAGCAAGCTGGCGATATGCGCTACCGGCGGCGGCAGTTGTTGCGGGTTCATCCATACATCGGTGGGCGATTGCGGATTCACTTCTTTCATCAGCGCTTCAAAGCTCAAGCCTTTTTTCAGGCGCTCCAAGCCGGCTTTGGCGGCGGCTTCGCTTTCAAATTCAATCGGCAACAGCTTGATTTCACGGCTGAGCAAATCGTAGGTTTGGCGCAAATCGCTGTCGCTCACTTCGATTTTGTCTTGTAAATACTGAACATAAGCATTGGCGTAGTATTGCGCTTGCAAGTTGGCCAACCCGGCTTGGATGTCGGGCTGCTTATCCAAACCGGCTTTCACGGCTTCGGCGTGCAGCACATCCACGGTTTGCAATTCGCGGGTAAGGTCTTGGGTGAGCTGGGCTTTGTCTGGCAACGGTGCGCCGGGCTGTTGAGGCTGGGCAGCCATTTGCGCCTGTACTTGTTTGAGCATCACATCAATGCGTGCCTGATCGATTTTGGGTGCTTCGGCCAGCGCCAAGCCGGCGGCAATCATGCTCAAACCGGCCAACCACGGGGTAAAACGTTTCATACGGGGTGTTCCTTAGCAAAGGTTGTTTTGGGTTATTTGATGGTGGCTTTTTGGTAGAGGCTGCCGATGGCGGCTTCCACGCGGTCTTCTTGCAGGCGTTGTACCAATTCCGGCTCCAGCTCTTTGAAAGAAGGCACTTTCACCGCGCGTTTGTCGTTGATGTAAAACACCGCAAAAATGCCGTTGCCTTGCAGCGGGGTGGTGGTGTATTGGCCTTTTTTCAGGTCTTTCACGGCAGCATAAAGCGGCGGGGCGCTTTGTTCCAAATCTTTCAGTGCTACGTAAGACTGGGGGATGCCGCCGGCGGCTTTACCGGCCGGGTCGATGGTGTATTGGCTGGCCACTGATTTGAAGCTCTTGCGGGCTTTAAGTGCATCAATGGCTTTTTGGGCATCTTCATTGCTGCGGGTAACGATTTCACCCAATTGCACTTCTTGGCTGCCTTTGTAATGCTGGCTTACGTCGTTATACACGGCTTGGGTTTCTGCCGGGGTAACCGGGTTGCTGCCAACCACGGCGGCCAAAAAAGCACGGGTGAGCAGGTTGTCTTGGAAAGTGGCCCAGTCTTGCTTGAAGCCGGGCTTTTTGTCGTCGCCCAGTTTCTTGGCTTCGGCCATGGCTTCATCCAGTGCGGCCTTGTATTGCGGGCTTTGGTCGATTTTCAGGCGTTTGGCTTCCTGAATCATTAGGGTGCGGGTAATCAGGCGTTTGGTGATGCTTTGGCGCAATTCGGGTGAGTCTTGCACTTGACCTTGGCTTTCGCGGCTGAGCATTTGCACTTGGGCGTCCACTTCGGCACTGTCGATTTTGGTGCCATTCACGGTGGCCACGGTTTGCGCGAGGGCGGCGCCACTGAAGGCGGTAATCAATAAGGCGGCAAATAATTGTTTTTTCATGGTTATGGCTTTCTGGCTAAGTCGGTAAATCATCAATATGTTGGTAATATTTACTCGCTGTGGTGAAAGTATTCTTCCGGACTGGCCGCCTTGATGCTCAAGGCGTGGATGCGATGAGGAAACAGGTCGTGCAGTTTGTCTTTCACTAAGCGCTGTCGTGCTAAACGGCTTTGCTGGGAAAAGGCCTCGCTTACCACCAACAAGTGGTAATGGCCGCCGCCGGTATTGCCGGCGTGTCCGGCGTGCAGATGGCTGTCGTTGTGCAATTCAAAATAAAGCGGCGCCAAATCGTCTAGGCGCTGTTTTATTTCGGCTTCGATATTCATGCGGGCAATACTTTCTTAAACGGGCGGATTAAGATTTCGGCATACACCCCGGCGTCGACATAGGGGTCTTGCTGAGCCCAAGCTTCGGCTTCATCCAATGAGGCAAAGTCGGCCACAATCAGGCTGCCTGAAAAGGCGCTGTCGTTGTCGGGCAAGGGGTTGGGGCCGGCCAAAATCAGGCGGTTTTCGTCTTGCAATTGTTGTAAACGCGCCAAATGTTGCGGTCTGGCCGCCAGGCGCGCTTCTAAGGTGTCGTCGGCATCGGTGGCCAGCAGCATAAACAACATCAGTTTGGTTCCTTCGGTATAAAACGGCTGAGGTAGGCGATTTGCACCAGCATAAATGCAATCAATAGGCCGGTGCTGCCGAATAGTTTGTAATTGACCCATTGCGCTTCGGTGAAGCGGTAGGCGACCCATAAATTGAGTACACCCATCATAGCCAAAAACAATATCCATGCAAAGGTGAGTTTACGCCAAACCGCATCGGGCAGGGTAATTTCTTTGCCCATGGTGGCTTGCAGTGCATTTTTACCCAACAGTTGCGATGCCAGCAAGGCGACGGCCAACAGCCAAAATAAAATACTCGGTTTCCACATAATAAAGTGGGCATCTTTGAAAACAATGGTGGCGCCGCCGAAAATCACAATTAACAATAGGCTAACCCATTGCATGGTTTGTAGTTTTTTGTATTTTATCCAGATAAAGGCTGCCTGAATCACTCCAGCCGCCAGTGCCACAGCAGTGGCCAGTACGATATTTTTGGTGAATACATAGGTGATAAAAAACAGGATAACAACCAATAGTTCAAAAAACGCTTTCATATCAATCTTTAGGTTTTCTTTAAATCTAAGGTGGAGATGGATTATCAAAATAACCTAGGCTGCGGTGAAGGTGAACGCTATTTCAACCGTTCGATGCGTGCAGCTGGAGGTGGTTTTTGTTTGATGTGTGTATCTATATTGTATAGGTTCTAAAAATAGAGTGCTGAATCATAACAGCTGCCATGTGTTTCTGGCGAGCCGATGCGTGTAATTTTCTAGATTGATGATTGCCACAGTTTGGTTTTTCTGGCCTTGTGGCGTGAAAATAAATTAAATTGCGGTTTGATTTGTTACGATTTGAAAACAATCTGCTTGTTTGTTTGCGAAAAAACGATATAAATTAACCAATGCGCTTGGCAGCAGGCGGCAGAAAACGCTATGATGGCACCGCTTATATAGGCAAAACAGATTGCAAACGAAACTAATGAATAATGCGGCGGCACAATACCTCAACCGGCAACGGGGCTGTATGGGGGCGCTGCGCCAGAACGGGTTGGGAGACAAACTTGAATCAGCGTAATCAAATCAAAATCATTGCGGCTTCATTGTGTGCTGCCGTGTCCATGCAGGTATGGGCTGGGCTGGGCGGCTTGCAAGTTCAATCCGGTTTGGGTGAGCCTTTTTCCGGCAGTATTGTGGTGACCGGAGAAGAAGCCAAACTTTTGTTGAGCAACAACAATGCTGCGGTGGTGACCGGCGCACCGTTGCGCGCCACCGTGGTGCGCCAAGGTGATAATGCGGTGATTCGTTTGCGTTCCAGCCAGCCCATTCAAGAACCATTACTCAGCTTTGGCTTAACAGTGGGCGGGCAAGGGCGTCAATACAGCGCCATGATGGATCCGCCCAATTATCAAGTACAAAGCGTGGCGCCCAAGGCGGCAGGCAGTGCAGACAATTCCCGTGCAGCGGCAAAAGCGGCGGTGAATGCTGCGTTGGCACAAGAAGCAGAACAAAAGCCATCTCGTGTGCCGCAATCACAATCATCTGGTGTGCAGCGCAATGCTGCGGCACCGGTGTTTGCCGGGCAGCGTTACACGGTGCAGCCGCAAGAGAATCTGATTGATGTGGCGCGCAAAGTGCAACCGCAAGGCCTCACCTTGGCGCAAACCATGCGCGCTTTGGTGAAAGCCAATCCGCGGGCGTTTCGCAATGGCAATCCGGATTTGATGTATAAAAATGTGACTTTGCAAATTCCCACCGCCGAACAGATGCGTACGTTGGCCAAGCAGCCAGTAAGCAAACCGGCGGCACCGGTGACGGCTGCGCCGCAGCCAAGACCCACGGCGCCATCAACGGAACAAACAACAACAACAACCCAAGCACCGGTCGAGCCGGTTGATACCCCTGTATCGGCTCCTGTGGCCGCGCCTCAACCTGTTGGCCAAGCGGATTTGGCCGCTTCAACGCCGATTGCGGCGTCTGCTGTGATGGCCAGCGAGCCGGCAGCAGCTTCCGTGGTGGTGCCAGCGCCGGTAGCGCCACCGCAGCCGGCAGCCAAGCCAACGCCGCCGGCAGCACCGGAAGCAGGTTTCCTTGATGGATTGTGGCCTTATTTGGCTGGCGGTGCCGCTGTGTTGTTGTTGGCCTTGTTATTGCTGCGTCGCCGTCAACAAGCCCGTGCTCATGATGAGGAGGCGGTTGAAACGGTGGTGGCGGATGAAGAAGAAATTGCCTTGGCAGACAAACCCTATGCGGTGGGCTTGGCTGGTGAGGATGCCCATAATGAAGATGATGTGGTGTTCACCAATGTTGAACAAACCATTAAAGTAGTAGAAACACCGGAAAATACGCCTTCTCATCGGGTGGGCGAAGCGGCCGTGGCTGCCGCCGCTGCTGCGGTAGTCGCCAAATCAGCCACAGCCGACAAAGCAGAACAGGATGACTGGAGCTGGCTGGGTGAAGAAGATCAAGGCACAACCGAAGTGGCCACGTTTGAGCCACAGCAAGCAGCTGCGCAACACGCTGTAGACGATAAAGGCGGCTGGCTGGATGAACAAGATTTTGTTCAAGCCGCACCTCAAGCAGATGAAGTGCAGGTTGATGCCTCCGTAATCCAGGCCGAGTCGGCTTTGAAAGAGGTGGACGATGATTGGCTGCAATTTGATGCCGCAGATTTGAACGCGGCTGCTGAAACCCCCGTTGCCTCGGTGGCAGCGGTGGCGACAGCGGAGCCGGAAGAAGATTGGTCTTGGATGGAAACGGCACCAGCTGAAGCCGTAGAGACTACGCTGGCTCAAGACAATGTCGTTGCAGAGCCGGTATTAGAGGATATTGCAGAAGCGGATGAGATTGAGTGGCTGGCTGAGCCTGCTCAAGCTGAAGTTGTTCAAACCGAGTCTGATGCGGTTGCCACACCATCGGTTGCAGGTGATGAACTGGATGCATTGGTGTGGGATGACACTTTAACGCCCGCGCCTGCTGTGGATGAGCCAATGCAGTCTGATGTGGCTGCTTCAAGCCAAGCCAACGACACAGAAAACTTGGCATGGGACGATGGTTTGGCAGCATTTGAGCAAAAAGTGGCGCCCGTGCACAAAAGCATTGATCCGGCTGCCGATGCACAACAGCGCCATGCCTTTGCTGCTTCAGATCAAGACTTGGCTGTGGCGCAGATTGATTGGGCGGCTTTGGGTTTGAGTGAAGAAGGGCGCAATCAGGCCGGTGTGCATGAAAACGAATCGGTGCTTGTATCCGATGCCACCGAAGCTGCATTGGTGAAGGCTGGCGGCGATATTGAATCATGGGCCGATGAGCCGAATACGGCGGAAGGTAATGAGCTTGATGATGCACCGAGCAGTGTGAATTTGTCGGTGCCGCTGGAAGCCAAGCTGGAGCTGGTACAGATGTATCTGGAAATCGACGATGCGCAAACCGCCCGCAAAACCTTGCAAGAGCTGGTGGCCGAAGCTGACGGCGAGATTTTGGCCGAAGCCAAATCTTTGCTGGCGCAACTGGGTGATTAATCTTGGGTGATTAAGCTTGGTGTCAGCACACAACGCCCGCAGACCTTGCGGGCGTTTTTTGTTATGATGCCGGTTTTTGCGGGTTTGCGGGAATGTGGCTGCCGTATTTTGAGGCTGCCTGAAACCGATTTGTGATGATAGATACCCCTTCAATTCCTCAGCGCTGGGCGCTAACCTTGGCCTATAACGGCGCTCATTTCCACGGCTGGCAAAAGCAGCCCGATGGTGTTTACACCGTTCAGGCAGCCTTGGAAGCTGCTATCAGTGCAGTGGCTGCCGAAGCGGTGGGGATTACCGCGGCCGGGCGCACCGATGCCGGGGTACATGCCACCGCACAGGTGGTGCATTTCGACACCCACGCCCGCCGCAGTGAGCAAGCGTGGGTGCGCGGTGTGAATACTGTGGCCGACAAGCATGTGCGCGTGCTCACTGCGCAGCCGGTGGCGGCGCATTTTCATGCCCGTTTTGATGCCTTTGGCCGCCGTTACCGCTATGTGCTGGAGTCTGGCCGCGTGCGCTCGCCCTTGCTGCGTGGCCGTGCAGGCTGGACGCATCTGCCTTTGGATATGGCTGCCATGCGCGAAGCGGCGGCGCTATTGGTGGGCGAACATGATTTTTCCAGCTTCCGTTCGTCGGCTTGCCAAGCCAAGTCGCCGATAAAAACCTTATACAATATCCGACTGGCCGGCAGCCCGGCGTTTATGGTGTTGGATTTGCACGGCAATGCCTTTTTGCACAATATGGTGCGCAATATTGTGGGCGCACTGGTGTATGTGGGCAGCGGCAAATTAAGCGTGGCCGGATTTGCCCACTTGTTGGCCGCCCGCAGCCGCCAAACCGCCCCGCCCACCTTTATGCCCGACGGCCTGTATCTTGTCGGCGTGGATTATCCGCCGCAATTCGGTGTGGCAACACCGCCGCTGCCGCCGTGGCTGTGGCCGGATATATAGATCACTTTTTCAGGCAGCCTTGCTGTTATCAATAAGAAAGCCTCCATGAACACACGCATTAAAATCTGCGGCATTACCCGCCCGCAAGACGCTTTGGCCGCTGCCGATTTGGGTGCCGATGCCATTGGGCTGGTGTTTTTTAGCGGCAGCAAGCGGGCGGTGGATGTGGCGCAAGCGCAAGCGGTGGTGCGGACGCTGCCGCCCTTGGTGAGCGCGGTGGGCTTGTTTGTGAATGCCGATGCGGCGGAAGTGGCGGCGGTGTTGCAACAAGTGCCGCTGGATGTGTTACAGTTTCACGGCGATGAAACAGCGGCTTTTTGCCGCCAATTTGCGCGGCCTTATATCAAGGCGGTGCGGGTGGCGGCGGCGGCTGATATTGACGCAGCCGCCCGCGATTTTACCGATGCGCGCGCCTTATTATTGGATGCGGCGGTGCCCGGCCAATACGGCGGTACCGGCCAGCGTTTCGATTGGCAACTGCTGCCCGCCCATATACCGATGCCGTGGCTGCTGGCCGGCGGGCTGGATGCCGATAATGTGGCACAGGCGATTGCGCAAAGCGGCGCAGTGGCGGTGGATGTGTCCGGCGGCGTGGAAAGTGCGCCCGGCATTAAAGATGCGGCCAAAATGGCGGCGTTTATCCGGCAGGTGCGCGGCGGTTGAATGTATTGACTGGCGTGCATTGAAATAACGCTGCCTGAAATTTTCAGGCAGCCTTTGTGGTTAAGTAGGGTGCGCACCGCTTGGCTTAAAACACAGTGTATTGGTGCGCGTGGCGCACCCTACGTATGAACCTGAGATAAATCGATTTTCTTCACGCCGCCTTTCCGGCAGCCTGAGATGGATTGATTTTCTTCACGCCGCCTTTCAGGCAGCCTGAAATTGAGATTGAAAGCAAATATGCAAGACTACCATTCCCCCGATGAAAACGGCTTTTTTGGCGTGCATGGCGGCCAGTATGTGTCGGAAACGCTGATTGCCGCCTTGGCCGAGCTGAAACAAGCCTATGCCGAAGCCAAACAGGATCCGGCATTTTGGGCGGCGTTTGAGCGTGATTTGAAATACTATGTCGGCCGCCCCAGCCCGGTATACCACGCCGAGCGTTTGAGCCGCCATTTGGGCGGGGCGCAGATTTACCTGAAACGCGAAGACCTCAACCACAGCGGCGCTCACAAAATCAACAACACCATCGGCCAAGCTCTGTTGGCGCAGCGCATGGGCAAAACGCGGGTGATTGCCGAAACCGGTGCCGGACAACACGGTGTGGCCTCAGCCACAGTGGCGGCGCGCTTCGGCATGGATTGCACCGTGTATATGGGCGCGGAAGACATCCAGCGCCAAGCGCCCAATGTGTTTCGCATGAAATTGCTCGGTGCCAAAGTGGTGGCGGTGGAATCCGGCTCCAAAACCCTGAAAGACGCCATGAACGAAGGCATGCGCGAATGGGTGGCACGGGTGGACGACACCTTTTACATCATCGGCACTGCCGCGGGCCCCATGCCTTATCCGGAAATGGTGCGCGACTTCCAATGCGTGATCGGCAACGAAGCCAGGCAGCAAATGCAGGCGCTGATTGGCCGCCAGCCCGATGTGGCGGTGGCTTGCGTGGGTGGCGGCTCCAATGCCATTGGCCTGTTTCACCCTTATATCGGCGAAGCCAATGTGCGCCTGGTGGGCGTGGAAGCGGGCGGCACCGCATTAAGCGGCAGCCAACACGCCGCGCCGATTACTTCAGGCAGCCCCATCGGTGTGCTGCACGGTTTTCGCAGCTATTTGATGCAAGACGAGCACGGCCAAGTGGCGGGCACGCATTCGGTGTCGGCCGGTTTGGACTACCCCGGCATCGGCCCCGAACACAGCCATCTGCACGATATCGGCCGCGTGGACTATGTGGCCGCCGGCGACGATGCCGCACTGGCTGCGTTTGACGCCTTGTGCCGCTTTGAAGGCATTATTCCGGCGCTGGAATCCAGCCATGCCTTGGCCTGGGCCATCGAAAACGCCCCCGCCATGCGCCCGGACGAAGTAATTTTGGTGAATTTGTCGGGCCGTGGTGATAAAGACATCAATACGGTGGCCAAATTAAAAGGCATTGCATTGTAGGTCAGTAAGGCTGCCTGAAAACCGGGCAGCCCGTGTTTTGTATGAAGGAAACCCTTATGTCTCAACATTCCGTGCTCACCGTGGTGGGAAAAAACCGCATCGGCATTGTGTATGAAGTGGCCAAAATTCTGGCCGAAAACCGCCTTAATATCGTGAACATCAGCCAGCAATTGATGGACGATTATTTCACCATGATTATCCTGCTGGGCACCGAACAATGCCCCAAAAGCCGTGCCGACATTATGGCGCTGATGGCGGCCGAAGGCCAAAAGCTGGGGCTGGATATGCGCCTGCAAGACGAAGCGCTGTTTAATGCCATGCATCGGGTGTAGCCATTGGCGTGTTGTTGGTGCCGCAAGGCTGCCTGAAACCAAGGCTGCCTGAAACCAAGGCTGCCTGAAACATTAACGCCGCCCTTTTTATAAAGCAGAACCGCATGAATTTTTCTATCCAATCCGCCGAAATCCTCGAAACCCTGCGCATGGTTTCCGACCAGCATTTCGATGTGCGCACCATCACCATCGGCATTGATTTGCACGACTGCATCGATGCCGACATCGACCGCCTCAACCAAAAAATCTACGCCAAAATCACCCACACCGGCCAGCATCTGGTCAAAACGGCGCAGCATTTGTCGGCCAAATACGGCGTGCCGATTGTAAACCAACGCATTGCGGTAACGCCGATTGCGCAAATCGCCGCCGCCAGCGGTGCCAGCAGTTATGTCAGCATTGCACAAACGCTGGATTGCGCGGCCAAGGCCATCGGCGTGTCGTTTATCGGCGGCTTTTCCGCGCTGGTGCACAAAGGCATGAGCCGCAGCGATGAAATCCTAATCCGCTCCATTCCCGAAGCGATGCAAAGCACCGATATTGTGTGCAGCTCGGTAAACATCGGCAGCACGCGGGCGGGCATCAATATGGACGCGGTGCGGCTGATGGGCGAAACCATCAAACACACCGCCGCCATCACCCCCGAAGGTTTCGGCTGCGCCAAACTGGTGGTGTTTTGCAATGCGGTGGAAGACAACCCCTTTATGGCCGGGGCGTTTCACGGCGCAGGCGAGGCGGGCAGCATCATCAATGTGGGCGTGTCCGGCCCCGGCGTGGTGCGCTCGGCACTGGTCAATTCAGACGCACAAACGCTCACCGAGGTGGCCGAAGTGGTGAAGAAAACCGCGTTTAAAATCACCCGCGTGGGCGAATTGATTGGCCACGAAGCCAGCAAAATGCTGGGCATTCCGTTTGGCATTCTCGATTTATCGCTGGCACCCACTCCAGCGGTGGGCGACAGCGTGGCGCGTATTTTGGAAGCCATGGGCTTGAGCGTGTGCGGCACCCACGGCACCACCGCCGCGCTGGCGTTGCTGAACGATGCGGTAAAAAAAGGCGGCATGATGGCCTCTTCATCGGTGGGCGGTTTGAGTGGCGCGTTTATTCCGGTATCGGAAGACGAAGGCATGATTGCCGCTGCCGAAGCCGGCGTGCTCACCCTGGATAAACTTGAAGCGATGACCGCCGTGTGCTCGGTGGGGCTGGACATGATTGCCGTGCCCGGCCGCACCAGCGCCGCCACCATTGCCGGTATTATTGCCGACGAAGCCGCCATCGGCATGATCAACAGCAAAACCACCGCCGTGCGCATTATCCCGGTGCCAGGCAAAGACGTGGGCGACAGCGTGGAATTCGGCGGCCTGCTGGGCCGCGCGCCGATTATGCCGGTGAAAGACGGCAACTGCGACGTGTTTGTGGCTCGTGGCGGGCGTATTCCCGCGCCGGTACAGGCAATGAAAAAATAATGGATATGGGGCTTTCAGGCAGCCTCGGTTTCACCTTAATAGGCTACCTGAAAGCGCAAAAACACAGAAAGCAAACATGAGCCGCATTTCAAATACCTTTGCCCAACTCAATGGTGCCACCGCCTTGGTGTCTTACATCACCGCCGGTGATCCTGATTTAGACACCACGTTGGCACTGATGCACACGCTGGCCGAAAACGGCAGCGACATTATCGAATTGGGCGTGCCGTTTTCCGACCCCATGGCCGACGGACCGGTGATTCAGGCCGCCGCGGAACGCGCCTTGGCGCAAGGCGTGAGTTTGGCCGATGTATTGGCGCTGGTGGCGCGTTTCCGCCAACACAATACGCACACGCCGGTGGTGCTGATGGGCTATCTCAACCCGGTGCACCGCATGGGCTATGCGCCGTTTGCGGCAGCGGCCGCGCAAGCAGGTGTGGATGGCGTGCTCACCGTGGATTGCCCGGCTGAAAGCATTGATGACTTACAAACCGCCTTGCAGCAACACAATCTGGACTGCATCTTTTTGATTGCTCCCACCACCACCGATGCGCGCGTAGCAACCATGGCGCAAAAAGCCGGTGGTTTTGTGTATTATGTGTCGCTCAAAGGCGTTACCGGCTCGGCGCAGTTGGATACGGCGGCGGTTTCGCGTAAAATTGAGCATTTACGCCAATCCATCTCGCTGCCCATCGGCGTGGGCTTTGGCATTAAAGACGCCGCCAGCGCCCGTGCCGTGGGCGCCGTGGCCGATGCGGTGATTGTGGGCAGCCGCCTAGTGCAAACCATTGCCGACAACCCCGGCAACGAAGCGGCTGCATTGGCCGCGGTGGTGGCGGAATTAAAGCAGGCGCTGGCCTGATGCGGATTCCGGCTTTACAGGCTGCCTGAAAGCCATTTTAGCCGGATAAAAATTAACCGAATCAAGCACAAACCATTTAAGGGAGTTTAATCATGTACCGTTCTGCATTAGCGCTGACTTTATCAGCCATCTTATTGGTAGCTTGCGGGCAACAGCAAGCAGCCGCAACACCAACCGAAACGCAAGCCTCAACCCCCGTCATGAGCGCCGTGGCAGACGACCGCAGCGCCGACCGCACTGTTTTTGTACAAGAGTGCACCGCCAGCTGGCCTAAATCGCAACAAACCGCCGCCGTTCAGCAATATTGCGATTGCATGGCCGATTATGTGATGAATAAATACGATGCCGAAACCTATCAGCGCATTGACACGGCCATCCGCAGCCAGCAATCCAATGCCGAAACCGAAGCCTTTATGGCTGATTTGAATGACAACGGCCTTAAAGCCTGCCCGGCACCCGTTGCCGAATAATACTAAACCTAAAAAATAACCTAACTGCGTTGGCTCGCCTTAGTACAAGGCGAACGATTTTGTAAGGTGCTAAAGCACCAACAAACTCTGTTCCGTACGTGTGTGCTGTCTTCAGCTCGCCGCCTTGTTATCTTATTTTTTATGATTGGTATAAACCGGCTTTACCCAAAGGATACCTGCCCATGAGCTGGCTCGATAAAATCTTACCGCCCAAAATCAAAAAAGACGAAAACGGCAAATCCGCCGTACCCGAAGGCCTGTGGCAGAAATGCCCCGCCTGCGCCGCCACGCTGTATGCCACCGATTTGCAGAAAAACCAGCAAGTCTGCCCCAAATGCGGCCACCACCATCCGGTGAGCGCGCGCGAACGGCTGGATTTACTGCTCGACGAATCAGACCGCAGTGAAATCGGCGCCCACATCAAACCGGTGGATATTTTGAAATTCCGCGACAGCAAAAAATACACCGACCGCTTAAGCGCTGCGCGCAAGCTCACCGATGAAGACGATGCGCTGGTGGTGATGCGCGGCACCATCAACGGCGTGCCCGCAGTGGTGGCGGCATTTGAATTCCGCTTTATCGGCGGCTCTATGGGCTCGGTGGTGGGCGAGCGCTTTGTGCAAGGCGTGCGCGAAGCGGTGGCGCACAAAGCCGCTTTTGTGTGCGTGTCCGCTTCCGGCGGCGCCCGTATGCAGGAGGGCTTGAACTCTTTGATGCAGATGAGTAAAACCAGCGCCGCGCTGCATTTGCTCGACGACAACGATTTGCCGTTTGTGTCGGTGCTCACCGACCCCACCATGGGCGGCGTGTCGGCCAGCTTTGCCTTTTTGGGCGATGTGGTGCTGGCCGAGCCGGGTGCCTTAATCGGCTTTGCCGGCCCGCGCGTGATTGAACAAACCGTGCGCGAAACCCTGCCCGAAGGCTTCCAGCGTGCCGAATTTTTGCTTGAAAAAGGCGCGGTAGACCAAATTGTCGACCGGCGCGAACTCAAAGCCCGCTTGGCCAGCCTGATTACCCTGTTGCGCCGCCAAGACGCCGCCGCGGCCTGATTTTCGGCATCATGTTTAGGCTGCCTGAAAGATTTTAGCTTCGCAGAAGCTGCGCTTTCAGGCAGCCTTTGTTTATTAGTACCGGCAATGACGCACTTATTGACAAATGCTGCCTGAAACCATTGCATGCGTCGTTGCCGAACTGGATTTGGCAATCCATGGTGAAAATAATACCAACTCTAGAAAACAACTTTACATAAGCCTTACGGCTTATCGCCCTCTCCCCAACCCTCCCCCACGGGGGAGGGAGCAAATGGCTGAAATAACAAACAGTTTAAATTATCAACAATGTACTCCCTCCCCCGTGGGGGAGGGTTGGGGAGAGAGCAAGAAAACCAAAGGTTTTCCGATGATTCCATGTACGAAGCTGATAATAAAAGTGGTGTATAAATATCGTTTCATTTTTAGAATTGGTATAAACCGATACAGTCGAAATACAGAAACAGTATCAATATCATTGATTTTAAATAAAATGATTTAATTTGCTCTTTTTCTGCCAATGGATTGCCGAATCCAGTTCGGCAATGACGGTTTTACTTTTCAGGCAGCCTTGATATACAACTGCGTAGCTTCAGTTAGTAAGCTAAGGCTTTTGCACAACCCACTCATGTCGCACCCGCGAAGGCGGGTGCCCAGTGCAAAGCAGCGCTTTGCTTATTGCGCACTTTATAGTGAATTAAATTTGAAGCAATACTGCGTTGACTCGCCTGGCCGTACTAGCTGTACTGTCTGCGGCTCGCCGCCTTGTCTTGATTCAAATTTAATCCACTATAATTCACTATACAAAGCCCCTAGGCTACCTGAAACACCCGAATCCATCCCAAAAACCATGATACTCAACCCCCAACAACAACTTACCGAGCTGGTGCGCCTGCTGCAAACGCGCGGCCATATGTTTGTGGCCGACCCGCAGCCGATTACCGAGGTGCTGCGCCACGACCCCACGCCAGTGGCCGAGCGGCTGCTCAAGCGTGCCGAGCTAATCGACAGCGACCGCGCTTTGCGCCTGCGTTTGCAGCGCACGCAGGCGTATTGGCGCTTGCTGCTGCTGGCGGCATCGGTGCTGCTGTTTGCCGCCGGTTTCAGTGCCACCATGGCGCTGATGGCGGCGGAAAATATTAATTTTTTCTATGTATTGCTGTCGGTATTGGGGCTGAATACCTTGATGTTGCTACTGTGGCTGTTGCTCACCTTTGTGCCCGGGCGTTTGCCCGGCGGCGTGGCCGCCAATCCGGCTTTGTGGCTGCGCGGGCGTGATGCGGTAACGCAAGCGATGGTGCATCTGTATGCCGACAACGCCCACAGCCCGGTCATGCGCTGGTATGCGGGCAAAACCAGCCACCGTTTGTGGCTATGCAGCTTGGGCGGTATTTGGCTGGCCTTGTGGCTGATGTTGCTGGTGCGCCAATACAGCTTTAATTGGGAAAGCACTTTATTGTCTAGCGACAGCTTGGTGGCGTTGGTGGCGGCATTGGCGTGGCTGCCTGAAAAATTGGGCTTTGCCGTGCCCGATGCCCAAGCGGTGATACACAGCCGCTCGGCGGCCGATGGTGCGGCGGCCAAGCTGTGGGGCAGCTTGTTGGTGGGCAGTGTCTTGTGCTACGGCCTGCTGCCACGCGCTTTGGCGTGGCTGTTGTGTGCGCTGATGGCGCGGCGTCAGCGCGGGCGTTTGCCGTTGGAAAAGCCGTATTACCAACACATCATTCAGCAATGGCAGCACAAAGTGGTGGACGCCGACCGCGTGGCCGAAGCCGCTGCCGTGGCTGCGCCGCCGTTGCGCTTGAGTGAAGCGCCCAAATGGGCGGTATTGCTGGATGCGCCGTGGGCGGATGAATACTGGTACCGCAATGTGCTGGGGCAAGACTGGCTGGATAAAGGCGTGGCCGATGAACGCAGCGCTCAGGCCGCTTTGTTGGCCGATTTAAACGCGCACGCAGCGCAATTATTGCTGGGCGTGCGCGCCGCCAGCGTGCCCGATCGCGGCGTGTTGCGCCAACTGGATGCGCTGGCACAGGCCGCACAAGGCGGAGTGGTGGTGCAGCTGTTGGCGGATTCGGCGCAAACCGGTTCAGGCAGCCTTAACGACACCTTGGCGCAATGGCACAGCGCTTTGCAAGCACGCCAAATCGCCTGGCTCGACCCGGCCGCCCACGCCCAACAGCAAAGGCTGCCTGAAAACACCGCAGCAGAAAGCCAACCATGAAACCCTTGTCGCTGGCCGTGGTCGGCCACACCAACACCGGCAAAACCTCTTTGCTGCGCACCTTGCTGCGCGATGTTCAGTTTGGCGAAGTGAAAAATCAAGCCGCCACCACCCGCCATGTAGAAGAAGCACTGATTCACGACGGCGCCACGCCCTTGGTCAAGCTCTACGACACCCCCGGCTTGGAAGACGCAGGCGGTGTGCTCGACTGGCTGGAAAGCCACACTCCGGCACGGCTGGACGGCATTGAGCGCCTCCAGTTATTTTTAGACAGCGATGTGGCCGCCGGCACCTTTAACCAAGAAGCCAAAGTATTGCGCCAGCTCTTGCACAGCGATATGGCGCTGTATGTGGTGGACGCACGCGAGCCGGTGCTGGGCAAATACAAAGACGAGCTTACCGTGTTGTCGTGGTGCGCCCGGCCATTGATGCCGGTGTTCAACTTTACCGCCGCCGCCGACACCGCCGCTTGGCGCACCATGCTGGCGCGGCGCGGCCTGCATGTGTTTGCCACCTTTGACACCGTGGCCTTCGATTTCAACGGCGAAATGCAGCTGTGGGACAACCTGGCCACCATGCTGCCCACGCGCGATGTATTGGATACCTTGATGGCCATGCGCAAACGCGATTGGCAGCAGCTTAATGGCGAAGCGCGGCGCGACATTGCCCATTTTTTGCTTGATGTGGCCGCGTATCGGCGTGAAATCGAGGCCGATGAAGCGCCCGAGCCCACCTTAATTGCAATGCAGGATGCCGTGCGCCAATTGGAGCGGCAATTGCAACAGGATTTGTTGCAACACTACCGCTTTTATCAACAAGCTGTGAACCAGCCCGATTGGGCGCTCAAACCCTTCCAACAAGACCCGTTTGATGCCGAATTGTGGAAAGAATACGGCATCCGTACCACCTCCGGCGCCGCTGCCGGTGCCTTGCTGGGGCTGGGTGTGGACGTGGCCACGCTGGGCACTTCCGCAGGCTTGGGCACCGCCATCGGCGGCTTGCTTGGCGGTTTGCTGCCGAATATGCAAACCTTGGGCGACAAGCTTTCTGGCAAACAAACCCTGATTATCGATCCGGCCACGCTCACCTTATTGGCCGCCCGTGCGTTGGATTTGCTGGCGGTATTGCAAACGCGCGGTCATGCGGCACAAAACACCATCGGCCTCACCGAAAAAACCGCCCCTTGGCATACCGGCAAACTGCCGGGCGCACTCAACAAAGCGCGCAGCCAATACAAATGGTCGTCACTCAACACCGGCAACCCCGAAGCCAGCCGTGCTGCCCGTCGCGAAGCGGTGCAGGAATTGGCCAATGGCTTGCCGTAATGGCCGATTGCATGGTTTGCAATGGCTGCCTGAAAGCAAAGCTGTAAGTCAGATTCAAAAATCCAACCTAGGCATACAGAATTTCAGGCAGCCTAATCTTAAAGCTGCGTCCGTTTCCAATAGCCGATGTTCACATCAAAATATTGCTGCGGCGATTTTGTTATTTTGACTTTAAGCATGGTATTTTTGCGTTTTTTTGTTATAAAATGTTAAAACTTTGCTGAACAGAATAATTTGATTGGGAGAATGCCGTTAATGCCTTATTTCGATTTAAACACTTTATTGTCTTCCGTTAAGCGCCGCGATCCCGGCCAGGCGGTTTTCCATCAAGCGGTGGAAGAGGTATTTCACAGCTTGGCACCGTTTTTGCAGGCCAACCGCCACTACACCCGCCACGGCCTGTTGGAGCGGATTGTGGAGCCGGAGCGGGTGATTATGTTCCGTGTGCCGTGGGTGGACGACCACGGCCAGGTGCAGGTAAACCGCGGCTACCGGGTGCAAATGTCGTCGGCCATCGGCCCTTATAAAGGCGGCTTGCGCTTTCACCCCACCGTAGACTTGGGGGTGTTGAAATTTTTGGCATTCGAGCAGGTATTTAAAAACGCACTCACCACGCTGCCGATGGGCGGCGGCAAAGGCGGTGCCGACTTCGATCCCAAAGGCAAGAGCGACAATGAAGTGATGCGGTTTTGCCAGTCGTTTATGAGCGAGCTCTACCGCCATATCGGTGCGGACGTGGATATTCCGGCCGGCGATATCGGCGTGGGTGCGCGTGAAATCGGCTTTTTATACGGCCAATACAAGCGCTTGAGCAATCAGTTTGCCTCGGTGCTCACCGGCAAAGATTTAACCTATGGCGGCAGCTTAATCCGCCCGGAAGCCACCGGCTACGGTACGGTGTATTTTGTCGAAAACATGCTCAAAACCCGCCGTGAAAGCCTGGAAGGCAAGCGGGTGCTGATTTCCGGCTCCGGCAATGTGGCGCAATACGCGGCCGAAAAACTGCTGCACCGCGATGCCAAAGTGCTCACCTTGTCCGACTCCGGCGGCTTTGTCTATTTCCCCGACGGCATGCACCGCGCCCAATTGCATGATTTGATGGCCTTTAAAAACGAGCGCCGCGAGCGTTTGTCGGTGTATGCCGAAGAAAACGGCGTGCAATATTTTGCCGGCCAGCGCCCGTGGCATGTACCGTGCGACATCGCGTTGCCGTGTGCCACACAAAACGAGTTGGACGAAAACGACGCCGCCCAATTGCTGGCCAATGGCTGCATTTGCGTGGCTGAAGGCGCCAATATGCCCTCCACTAATGAAGCAATGGCCTTGTTTGTACAGGCCAAAATCCTCTATGCGCCGGGCAAGGCCAGCAATGCCGGCGGCGTGGCCACATCGGGTTTGGAAATGAGCCAAAACGCCCTACGCTTGTCTTGGGACCGCGACAAAGTGAACGACCGTTTGCACGGCATTATGAACAGCATTCACGAAGCCTGTGTGGAAAACGGCATGGAAGCGGGCGGCTACATCAACTATGTAAACGGCGCCAATATCGCCGGTTTCCGCAAAGTGGCCGACGCGATGCTGGCGCAGGGTGTGGTGTGATTTTGACTGCGTAAGCGCAATTCAATCAAGCCATTGAAACCATAAGGCTGCCTGAAAAGACGGGGTTTATAAATCCCCTCTTTTCAGGCAGCCTTATTTTGACTTAGCGGCGCCGGTTTTGCCCCAATTGCCACACCGCCGCCACTTGCCGTGCGGTGCGTTCCAAATTGGCTTCGGCGGCGGCGAGTACCTCGGCCAAGGGTGCGGCAGCGGCCACGGTGGGAAAAATGGCGCTAAAGCCGTGCGCATATAAGGTGTGCACATCGCTGCCCACGCTGCCCGCCAGCGCAATCACCGGCACGCCGTGCTGTTGGGCGGCGCGCAATACGCCCAGAGGCACTTTGCCAAACGCGGTTTGCCCGTCCATGCGGCCTTCGCCGGTAATCACCAAGTCTGCGCCTGCTATTTTGTCGGACAGGGCGGTGGCAGCCATGATGTGTTCGATGCCGGGCTGCAATTCGGCAGCCAAGAAGGCGCGTAAGCCGAAGCCCAAGCCACCGGCGGCACCGCTGCCCGCTTGTTGGCGCACATCGGGCAGCCCGGCTGTGGCCAGCACATCGGCAAAATGGCTTAAGGCCGCATCTAATTGTGCCACCATGGCTGGTGTGGCGCCTTTTTGCGGCCCGAACACCGCGCTGGCGCCATGGGTGCCGGTGAGCGGGTTGGTGACATCGCAGGCCACGCGAATGTGCGCAGCGGCCAATGCGGGCAGGCTGCCTGAAGTGTCGATGCGGGCCAGTTGCGCCAGTGCGCCGCCGCCACGCGGCAAATCCTGCCCTTGCGCATCCAACAGACGGATGCCCAAGGCTTGTGCCATACCCGCACCGCCATCGTTGGTGGCGCTGCCGCCGATGCCCAAAATAATTTGCCGTGCACCACGTGCCAGTGCGGCGGCCAGCAGTTGGCCGGTGCCGTAGCTGCTGGTGTAGAGCGGGTTGCGTTCCGATGGTGCCAATAAATGCAGGCCGGAGGCTTCGGCCATTTCCATTACTGCGCTGCCATCGGGCAACACGCCGTAGCGGGCGTTTACCGATCTACCCAAGGGGTCGTCTACGGTTGCCTCTGCCCACTGGCCGCCGCACGCGGCCACCAGCGCTGCCGCCGTGCCTTCGCCGCCATCGGCCATGGGCACGCACACATAATCCGCCTGCGGCCATACCTGGGCAAAACCACGACGGATGGCCGCCGCCGCTTGGGCGGCGGTAAGGCTTTCTTTAAATGAATCGGGGGCGATAACGATTTTCATAAGCTGTTTGTTGTAACACAGTTAGTGTGGGCGACTGCCGATTATGGGTGTTGTTATTCTTGCTTACAAGGCTGCCTGAACATTTTGTCGCGCTTGGAAGTGGGCTTTGTGGCTGCGGACACAAAAAAAGATTGGGTTTTGCCGCGCTTGTGCGTATAATCCGCAGCCGTGGCGGGTCTCCCCGCATGGTTATCTGGGGCAACGGGTCAGGCGCGGAAGCGAGCAGCCCACTCTGGTGTTGCCAGTGCCGGGGGTTGGGCTCGCCACCCTTAAAAATAGACAAGCGGTTGTGCTGCACAAGGCGGTACAGCCGTTTTTGTTTTTGTGTTTTGAGTGTATTGTTAAGGTTGTATAAAAAACCATACGGGTGGCAATTTTTGGTATCTCAGCCGGTCTAAGCCCGCTTGTTTGTATTGGCTGTTGCGGTGTTTATAATACCAATTCTAAAAAATAACCATTAAATTAAAATATACAAAATACGGCATAGGATGCGCCTTGGCGCATCGGTTCCTACGATTTTTAGCTTTGATGCGCCAAGGCGCATCCTATGAGTCAATTTCATTTCTATGAATTTGAAAATAGTTTATTTTTTAGAATTGGTATAAATTTGGATTTTCTGTATTTTCTTAGGAGTGATACCCATGAAAAAAATCGTTTTGGCCGGCTTGATGGGCTTGGCAGTTGCCAGTTTGGCACGGGCGGAAACGCTGAATTACGGGCTTGTGTCTTTGTCTGAATCGGTGAGCCGCCCGATTGCACGCGACCAGATGGTGTTGGTGCTGAACATCGAAGAGCAGGGTAAGGAGCGTGAGGCGGTGGCCAATGCGGTGACGCGCAAGGTGAATGCGGTGTTGCAGCAAGCACGCCAGCACAGCCAGTTCAACACCACCTTGCAATCGCGCTCGGCCTATCCGCAAACCGATTATGTGAATGGCCGCCGCGTTGATAAAGGCTGGCAAGACAGCGCCAGCATCAAGGTGGAAAGCAAAGACATGGCCGCTTTAAACGCTTTTGCCGCCAAGGTACAAGGCCAAGCGGCGATTGGCGACATCCAATACACTGTGTCTAGCGCCAGTATGCAGGCCAATGAATCCGAGCTGACTCGCGAAGCACTGCAACGCTTTAATGCGCGTGCAGCGATGATTGCAAAGAGCCTGGGCGGCAGCGGCTATAAAATCGTGCAGCTCAATATCGGCAATAGCAGCGACAATATGCCGATGCCGCGTGCTTATGGCGACGTGATGATGGCCAAGGCCGAAGCCGCGCCGGTGCAAGACAGCGCACCGGGCGAAGCGCAATTGCGTTTGGATGTGAACGGCCAAATTCAGGTGCAGGGTTTGCGTTGAGCATCAACCAAGCAATAAAAAAGCCGGGCATTGATGCCCGGCTTTTTTATTGCTGTATAGCGGGTTATTTTTTATTTCCATATTTAAGGTTAAAACCACCAGCTTTAGCTGGTTAGCTTTAGCCTTTAAAATATCTCTCTAAATGGAAGGAATTTAAGGAGGTATTATGGATTATCGTTATGGCATGTTAACGCGCATGTAAAACTGCACCAGGAAATCAGGGTATGGGCACTTAAAAGTGCACCACCCTGATTATTGCTAAACTCTCCGTTTTTTGCGGAGCTGTCCTGGGAATGATTAACATGGAAACCATTATTAAGGCGC
>RRZT011096222.1_pt1 | contig 27533 bp, 22 predicted proteins | sample 2165551 | NCBI WGS metagenome assembly RRZT01 (sample SAMN10456910, study PRJNA506462) | wastewater metagenome | biome: wastewater; feature: sludge; material: wastewater sludge; isolation source: wastewater sludge with Escherichia coli K12::gfp cells carrying plasmid... | place: USA: Moscow, Idaho... | reverse complement strand
TCTTTTAGGACAAACCATTATTAGTACCTATCAGATTACTAGTGGAATGGAAGTAGAAGTTAAAAGAATGGTTGTGGCGAAAGCTGGTGAAGTAAGTAATAGCTTTTTAGGCAGAATTAATGAGGCTGCAGAAAAAGCAGACGCAATGACTTTAAATTTAAAATCAATCAATAATATTGATGTTGCAATGAGTTTAACTGATGAATATATAAAAAGTGATGACTTGATTTTCGGTTCAGGGTATTGGTTCGAGCCAAATGCTTACGATTCTGCACAAAAATATTATGGACCATATAAATACAAAGATGGCGGTAATATTAAGTTAACTTGGGATTATAGTAATGCCGAATATGATTATTTTAAATATGATTGGTACAAAAAAGGTCTGGCTACTGACAATATTGCTTGGAGCGAACCTTTTTATGATGAAGTTAGTAAAATTACGATGTTAACGATTGCTAAACCTATTATTAAGGATAATAAGAAAGTAGGGGTAGTAACTGTAGATTTGGCGATAAATCAGCTAGAAGATTATATTAAAAGCATTAAAGTTGGGGAACAAGGGTATGCCTTTATTGTTACCGGTGATGGCTATTATTTAGCAACAACTGATGCCGAAAAAAACTTAAAGGTAAAAATTTCTGAAGATTCGGTAGGAAAAATAAGTCAAGTCGGCAAAACCATTATTGATGCGAAAGAAAGTATGTTAGTGCGTAATGATGCCTTTGGGGCGGATAGTTATGTTTCAGTGACGCCAATTGGTACTACCGGCTTAAAACTGGTACTGGTATTGCCAACAGAGGAATTTCATGCTGGCATTAATAAAATAATGTATGCTAATATTATGGTTTTTGTAATGATTTTGATAGCAATCAGTTTATTGATAATTTATTTATTTAATAATCGGATTAATATGCCACTTACTAAGTTGATTGGTAGTGCTAAAGGTTTGGCAAGTGGTGACTTAACAACAGCGGTTAGTGCTGAGCGCGATGATGAAATTGGAGAGCTGGCTGAAAACTTTAAAATTATGAGTAATAACTTTAAAAAGATTATTACTGATGTTAATAGGATGGCGCAACAAGTGGCATCCTCTGGGCAAGAACTATGCTCAGGTTCAGAACAGTCCGCAGTTGGTACACAGGAAATTGCGCAGTCCATAGTAAAGGTTGCCGAAGCAGTAGCAGAGCAATCAACCTTAATTGATAAAGCGGCAGAAAGTGTTGCGGTTATTTCAAACAGCATCAATACTGCGTCTGATAGTGCAGAAAAAACTTTGGAAAATGTGGAAAGTAGTGCGGTTTCAGCGAAAAATGGTTATACCTCAGTTAAATCAGCTATTGGGCAAATGGAAAATATTGATGCTAAAATCAATGAAGCAGCTGAAACTGTCTTGAAACTTGGCACTCAATCCAAACAAATTGGTGAAATTGTTAGTACGATTTCTGATATTGCCGGACAAACTAACTTGTTGGCGCTTAATGCGGCGATTGAAGCGGCTAGAGCTGGTGAGCAAGGGCGTGGCTTTGCCGTAGTAGCAGATGAAGTGCGAAAACTAGCTGAACAATCACAAGTGGCAGCAAAACATATTGCCGATTTGATTAGAGAAATTCAAACACAAACTACTAAAGCGGTTGAGTTTATGGAAACAGGAACGCAAGAAGTTAAATTAGGATCACAACTAGTCGGTGATGCCGGCAAAACCTTCAGTGAGATTGTTACAAAAGTTGATAAAGTAACCCTAGACGTAAAACTAGTAGTAGCAGAAATCAAAAAAATAGTTCAAGAACGTGATTCAATGGTGAAATTGATTGATAATTTAGAGGTTATTGGTACTAAAACGTCGGATCAAAGTCAGAATGTTTCTGCAACGGTAGAAGAACAAGCAGCGACATTAGAGCAACTGGCGGCCGTTAGTAGATCATTATCAGAAATGTCACAAGAATTACATAAAGTTGTTAATAGTTTTAAAGTTTAAGTTTAACAAAGCAGTGCCACTATGGCACTGCTTTGTTCTAAATAAAAAAGTATGAAACTACATTGACAATAAAATTTATAATGTGTTAATATTAATATTAAAAATGAATAAGAACTCTTATCAAGAGAGGCGGAGGGAATGGCCCGATGAAGCCCAGCAACCGGCGTAAGCAAGGTGCTAATTCCAACAGGGTGACCTGATAGATGAGAGAGTGCTGTAGTGAGATATAAGCCTCTTTCGGATGAAAGAGGCTTATTTTTATTGAGGAGTGAATAATAGTGCCGATTAAAATACCAAATGCCTTACCGGCGAGAAATATTTTAGAAAATGAAAATATTTTTGTAATGTATGAAGATAGAGCTTACAGCCAAGATATCAGACCACTTAGAATTCTTATTTTAAACTTAATGCCGACGAAGATTGTAACGGAAACCCAATTATTAAGATTATTAGGCAATACCTCGTTACAGGTTGAGGTTGATTTTATTTATACAGCTACATATGAACCAAAGAATGTATCGCAAGAACATTTATCTGAATTTTATGGTACATTTGCTGATGTTAAACATAAAAAGTATGATGGCCTTATTATAACTGGTGCACCGGTGGAAAAAATAGAATTTGAAGAAGTGCAATATTGGGCAGAACTATGTGAAATTATGGAGTGGAGCAAGAAACATGTCTTTTCGACACTTTATATTTGTTGGGGTGCACAAGCAGGCTTATATTATCATCATGGCGTAAAAAAACATTTATTGGCGGAAAAAATGTTTGGGGTGTTTCCACACTCTTTAAAAGTTGAACATGAAAAACTATTTAGAGGTTTTGATGATGAATTTTTTGTACCGCATTCACGTCATACCGAAGTGCGTCGTGCTGATATTGAACAAGTAGCAGATTTAACAATTTTGGCAGAGTCTAAGGAAGCTGGAGTCTACGCTGTAGCGGATTTTAAGCATCGTAAATTTTTCATTACCGGTCATGCTGAATATGACCCCTTAACTTTAAAAGAAGAATATGATCGCGATATGGAGTCTGGCCTAGAGATAGCAGTTCCCCAAAATTACTTTCCAAATGATAATCCGAAAAGCCAGCCGATTGTCAAATGGCGTAGTACCGCGACGTTATTATTTGCGAATTGGTTGAATTACTATGTTTATCAAGAAACTCCATTTGATTTAGAAACTTTTCAAGGTGAATGAGATGAAGGCGATTGACTTAATTCAAAAAGCCCAAGCTGAACACAACCTTACGGCAAGCGAAATAATGACAATTTTGGTTGATGATTGTTGTAATGATTATTTGTTTCAAGCTGCCGATGAAGTGCGTTCGCAATATGTTGGTGAAGGCGTTCATTTAAGAGCTTTGATTGAGTTGTCTAATGTTTGTAGCAAAGACTGTTATTATTGTGGGCTACGTTGTAGCAATAATAATCTTGAACGGTATCGCTTGAGCCCGGATGAAGTAATGGCGGCTGTGGTCGAGGCAAAAAGTGAGGGTTATCAAACTATCGTATTGCAATCAGGCGAAGCTGATAATTTTGCTACCGCAGAAATGGTTAAAATAATTACGGCAATTAAAGCAATGGGGTTAGCGATAACTTTAAGTTTAGGTGAGAAAACATATGGACAATATAAGGCATATAAAGACGCGGGTGCTGATCGCTATTTGCTGCGGATTGAGACAACGAATGAAGCTATTTATCGTGAATTACACCCTGGTATGGATTTTCATAACAGGGTAAAGTGTTTAGAAGCTTTAAGAACATTGGGCTATGAAGTTGGGACGGGTTGTCTGGTGGGCTTGCCTCAGCAAACCTTAGCTGATTTGGCACAAGATATTTTATTTTTTAAAGAAATTAATGCTGATATGGTTGGGCTAGGACCCTTTATTTCTAATCCTGATACTCCCTTAAGAGAACAGCCGTCAGGACAGTTCTTGCTGAGTATTAAAGTAATGGCAGTGGTCAGATTATTATTACCTGATATTAATATTCCGGCGACTACGGCCATGGAATCATTACATCAAGACGGCAGAAAAATAGCATTACAGGCTGGTGCCAATGTTATTATGCCGAATGTTACAACGATAAATTACCGACAAAAATACTTGCTCTATCCTGGAAAAATTGGCTTGCAGGTTAGCACTAAACAAAATCGGCAGAAGGTTGTTGAAATCATAAATTCAATTAATCGGTTTGTCGCTGATAATAAAGGGTTTCGTGGCAATAAATAAAACAGGGTGCTTGCACCCTGTTTTATTTATTCTTTATTATGAGTAATATAATCAATTAAAATATTAGCTGATTTAATGTTTGTTGCGGCCGGGATATTGTGAACATCACAAATTCTAATTAAGGCTGTAATATCAGGCTCGTGAGGTTGCGCTGTTAATGGATCGCGCAAGAAGATAATTAAATCAATTTGTTCAGTTGCTACGAGAGCACCGATTTGTTGGTCGCCGCCGAGGGGACCGGACATAAAAGTTTCAACTTCTAAACCGGTTTGCTCTTTAATTAACCGGCCAGTGGTAGCGGTAGCAACTAATTTATTTTGAGAGAGTAGTTCAATATTGCTTTTTACAAAAGTGAGCATTTCTTCTTTTTTCTTATCATGAGCAATTAAAGCAATTGTTTTCAAATAAATCACCATCCTTATAGTATTTAAAACTTAATTAAAGTATAGCTGATTTTACAATACCGGTAAATAGTAATAACAAAACATTAACAAAAGAAGTTATATAAACATAAGGTAAAGAAAGAATTTAAAGGTAATATTGTAAATGTATGTATTTAAAAATTGCAACAATAGTCAATGCTTGATAGAATAAAGGTATTAGAATTTTAGAAGCTGGAAAATAGTCTTTAAAATATGGAGGTAAAATCATGATTAGGGAACGTCGTAGTAAGGTCAAGTTAGAAGGCTATTATCGTAAATTTATTGAAGAAGGAATTATTGATCCGAATGTTCACCCTTGGGTGGCGAAGTCGTGGGAACAAAGTAAGAAGTATCAAATAAAGAACGATAAAATGATTTTGAAAAATTGTTTAAGTAAAGAGCAATTGGCACTACAATTGGCAAAACATAATAATGCGGTAGCGTATTTAGATGAATTGAGTGAGGATATTAGAGAATTCTTAAATACTTATAATTTAAGCTTGCTGTTATTAGATGAAAATTGTTATGTTTTAAAAAGCTTTTCGCTACCTTTTTACCAAAAAACACCGGGAGAAATTGAAGGGGCGAGAGTTAAAATTGAAGATGTTGGAACCTCTAGTATTAGTATTGTGCATGAGCATAAGACGCCATTTTTTCTCTACGGGCCGGAAATGTGGGTGGAAGAATGTCAACAAGGTGATGCTTGTTCAGCACCAATTATGCTCAATGGAGAATTGTCATACATTGTAACATTAGTAGCAGTAGAGCAAGAAGAAATTCCGCAAAGTGCAATTTTATCATTATTACTAACTATCAAACATTCAATGGAAAAATATTTAGTAACCTTAGCCAAGGTTAAAGCGCAAGAAGCAATTTTAGATGCCGCTCCTTTTGCTGTATATCATATTTTATCAGGTGGTGAAGTTGCTTATACTAACAAACTAGGTCAGTCCAGACTCTTTGGTATTGGTGGCAAAGGTGAAGGTGATAGTTATACTAACTTAAATAATGTATTATTAAACTATCGTCATACGCCGGTCTATAAAGGTTTTAATGGCGTTCCTTCATATAATAAAGAAGTGACTTGGATTACGCCGAATAAAACCTATGAAGATATTACGACCGTTGTGCCGTTAGAACGTGATAATGAGCAAATCGTCAGTAGTGTAGTGGCGGTATCAATGCCAATCGAAGATTTAAGAACCTTAGTTGCTCATACTGCCGGCTATACTGCACGATATAGTTTAGGTTGTATGGTCGGTGACAGTGTAACTTTTAATAGTATAAAGGATAAGGCTAATCGTTTAGCAAAAAACAATAATCATATTTTATTGCAAGGTGAAGCCGGAACCGGTAAACAAAGAATGGCACATGGTATTCATCAAGGTAGTGTTAGAGTTGCCGGGCCATTGATTTCTGTGAAATGTGGAGATTTAGCACCGGAATTACTGGAGCAAGAATTATTTGGTGTAGCAGAGGATTTTGAAGTAAGCCGACCGGGGAAAATTGAGCTGGCTAATGGCGGTACACTCTTCATTGATGAGATTGAAAAATTACCGGCAGTAGTGGCAGCGTTACTAGCCAAAGCATTGACAGAAAAGAAAATACAACGATTGGGTGATAGTGTCAAACGTGAAATTGATGTAAGAATTATTGCCGCATGTGACAGTGACCTAAAAAGATTATCAGAACGCAATGTTTTCTCAAAAGAACTTTATGATATAATTGGTAGAAGTGTGATTAGAGTACCATCGCTTCGTAATCGTCGCGAAGATATTCCGCTATTAGCTGACCATATTATCACTGAACTGGCGACCCAACATCAGTTGAAACCGAAAAAAATATTAGCGCAAACCGCAGAAAAGTTAAAAGAATATGATTGGCCGGGCAATACGAAGCAATTACAAGCAGTGATTGAATATGCATTTTTTAATACTGCGGGTGATCAAATAAAACCGGAAGATATTAATTTAATGGGTGATGTTAAGCATGATAATAGTTGGAAAGAAGAGCGCGAAGTATTTTTGAAAGCATGGCAAGCGGCGGGTGGCAATGTTAGTCGGTTAGCCAACTTATTGGATGTTAGTAGGGTTACTTTATATCGCTATATTAAAAAATATGGTTTGGAAAAGGCTTAAAAGTAGGTAGGAGGAACAGTTTTAGATGAGGTTAAGAAAGAAGCCGTGGATAACAGAGGCAATTCTAGAATTTAAAGATTTTGTTTTTACAGATAGTGAAGTTATAAAAAATATGTCCTGGACTGAAAGTTTTGAGAATAAAGCACCGTTACAGGTTGAATTAGGAACCGGTAAAGGTACTTTTATTACTACCTTGGCGCAACGACATCCTGATATTAATTTTATCGGCATTGAAGCACAACAAGATGTTCTTTATTATGCGGCGAAAAAGGTGGCGGCAGAAAAATTGCCTAATGTGAAACTATTGGTTTTTGATATTAATCACATTATGGAGGCTTTTGCTAATCATAGCATAGAGCGATTTTATATTAATTTTTGTGATCCTTGGCCAAAGCCACGGCATGCGAAGAGAAGATTAACGCACCAAGGATTTTTAGAAAAATATCAGCAATTATTAACTGAAAATGGACAGCTGTTCTTTAAAACTGATAATAAAGATTTATTTGATTTTTCGTTGGAACAATTTTCGGCAGCGAAGTTAAAAGTTGATAACGTAACTTTTGATTTGCATAACAGTAATATTAAAGAAAATATCATGACTGAATATGAAGTTAAATTTAGCAATTTGGGACAGAAGATTAATTTTTGCGAAGTGACTTTTAATGTTAAATAAAAATTCTCATTACCTTGGTGTGGGAGGTTTTTGATGAGTAAGCTGAGATTATGGAATAGTAATACCGAAGCGATTCTCTGGATAAGTTTTTTGCTGTTGATTTTAGGAACATTAAATGTTTTTAGCGCCAGTTTTGTAGAGGCTGGACAAAAAATGGATGATGGTTATTATTTTTTAAAGCGCCATGGTATTTCTTTATTAGTAGGATTTTCTTGTATGGTTATAGCGATTAAAGTAAACTATCTGAAGTGGAAAAAAATAATGTTTTTTGGTGGTATTTTTGCAGCAATCTGTTTAATTGCCGTCCACTTTATTGGGATTGAAGTTAATGGCTCTAGACGCTGGTTAAATTTAGGAATAACTTTTCAACCGTCGGAATTAGCTAAATTAACAATAATTTTTATTAGTGCGGCCTATTTGGGGCCGTTTGTGGATCGGCATCGCCAAGCTCATTTAAGTTCTTTTCCGATTATATTGGCGTTATTTATGGGCCTGATGATTTATAAGCAACCGGATTTGGGAACAGCGGCAATTGTAGTGGGGTTAGCGGTAATTCTTTATCTTGTCGCGGGGTTAAGCAAAACTGATTTTTTGGTGTTAGGTAGTTTATCGTTAATCGGCGTGTTTTATCTAACTACAGCTGCTTCGTATCGTGCGGAAAGAATTGAAGCATGGTTCGATCCCTGGATGTTTAAAGAAACGAGCGGTTATCAAACTGTTCAATCCTTGATGGCGATTGGCTCAGGTGGTTTTTTTGGTAATGGCCTAGGGATGGGGCTGAGTAAATTTTATTATTTGCCGGAAGCTCATACCGACTTTGCCTTTGCGGTATTATGCCAAGAAATGGGATTTGTCGGAGCCGTAGCAGTTATTTTACTGTTAAGTGGTTTAGCTTTTTATGGAGGCAAAATCGCTGCAGAAACTAATGATGGTTATGGTAAAATTTTAGTAATGGGGATAATTTGTTTGATTGTCGGACAAGGAATCGCCAATATTGCGATGGTGTCAGGTTTATTACCTGTTATTGGAGTACCGTTACCTTTTATCAGTTATGGCGGAACCTCGTTGATTATTAATATGTTTAGTATTGGTGTATTAATAAATATTGGACGATATAATGCGAAGTTACGACGTGATAATAAAATGAGTCAAGAACCAGAAGTTATTAAACGCAAGTTAAGGTTAGCGAAAAATTAAAAGAAGCAAATAATTACTATGAAAATAGAATTATTTGCTTTTTTTTTACAAATGGTTTTTAATTATAGTGATAGCAGGAAAATAAAAATCAAAAAGGAGTGTAGTAATGACAGTAGAGCAAAATCAGCAAGAAGAATTACCAACTACAAATAATAACAGAAAGAAAATGTTAGCGTTAATTAGTGTTTTAATAATAGTATTAGCAGGATTAGGGTGGTATTTTTTATACTTTATCAAAACACCGGTCTATTCTTTGAATATTGTTAGAGAAGCGATTGCCAAGCATGACGTTAATAAATTTAATAAGCATGTTGATGTTGATAATATTTTAGCAAAGGGCTATGACGATGCGATCACAGCAATGGTTGATAGTGATAAAAAAATTGATGCTAATACAAAAGTTTTTGTGAAGGGATTATCGCAAATGTTTAAAGCGCCAATTACCGCAATGGCGAAAGAAGGCATCTTAAAATACGTTGAAATTGGTAAATGGCAAGATGAAGCAACCGAGAATCAAGAGGCTGTTGTACCGAACAAAACTGGAATGAATAGTGATAACTTGGTTGATAAAACCGGCTTAAAGGAATCAAAATTTAAAGATATCGCTTATACTAAAATTGATGGTGACATTGCGGTAGTAGGAATAACATTATTTGATGAAAAAATTAACAAAGACTTTATTGCGGAATTAAAAATGAAGAAATTATCAGATGGAACTTGGCAAGTTATAGAATTTGCGAATTTAAAAGAATATATTAATACTGTCCAAGCGGCGAAAAATAATAAGTAACAAACAAAAAAACAGGTTATCTGTCATAGATTACCTGTTTTTTGCTTCTAATCTTAATAGAAATTCTTTTATTTTTAAGCCACCGGCATAACCGACCAAGGTTTGGTCGCTACCAATGACGCGATGACAAGGGATTATTAAGGGTAGCTGGTTTTTATTATTAGCACTACCAACAGCTCGATAGGCGGTGGGGCGGTTAATCAGAGTCGCAATATCTTTGTAAGAGCGAGTTTCGCCATAAGGAATAGTTAGTAAGCTTGACCAAACTTTTTTTTGAAAAGCAGTGCCCTTAGCTTGATACGGAAAAGAAAAAACTTTCAAAGTTCCAGCAAGATAAGCTTGTATTTGGTAAGCGGCTTCTTCTAATAAGGCAGTTTTATGATTGGTAAAATCAAGCGGAGCGTTATTATTAAAATAAAGTTTTGTTATAACATTATTTTCTTGGCAGAGACTGAGCGTACCAATTTCAGTTTCAAAAGAAAAAGCATTTTTCATAAAAGGCCTCCAACGCAAAGGATTTTGCTATTATAGCAAGAATTAGTAGGTATAACTAAGTTAAAGGAGAAATGTTTATGGATAAACTAAGCCGGAAACTTAAATTTATTATAGCATTATTAGGGTGCTTTGTTGTTATTAATTATAATAATAACAGTCAGGCGGCAGGCTGGCAGATTAGATATAATACCGTTATGTCTAATAGCGAAAATGCAGTGTATGAATTGATTTTTAACGAGGAAACTGTCGATTATATATTGGTGAGCGGTCAGGTTTATGCAGATTTTAAAGCGATTAAGTTTCGCGATAAAACCGCAGTAACGGCAAACTACCTTACGAAAATGTCTAAAGTTCAAATTTATGTTAATAATGAATATTATGGTGCTAGTGATTGCACTTTGGAAGAAGCGATATATCGAGTCGTTAACGTGTATATTTATCATTACTATTAAGAAAAAGGCTGTAGCTTTAATAAGCTACAGCCTTTAAATATTGAGATTTGCAGGATTGTTTTTGGCAATCTCTTGATATAAATTTAGCACTTGGGGATAATTGATAATGAAGTAATTATTGTTGTAACAAATTAATAAGTAGGGAGCATGGGTGTTAAGGTGTTCAAAGACAAAAGCTTTCTGTCCGTTTTTTAGTTCGAAAAATCCTGAATTAAAAGCATAACTGTCAATGCCATGGATTTTATTGATGGGTAACCATTCATCATTAGTGATAAGCGCTATTTGAGCAACATTTAAATTTATTTCTTCCTTCATGACCGGAGATTTTAAGGACAATAAATTATTATCCAGCGTAATCCCAGAGCCGACAATAGAAAAGATGGAAAAGCTGAATTGAAATAAAACACTGAAAATGATAATACTATGCATTATTATCATTATTAATAGTGATTCAGTTTTTTTATAAAGTTTTATTTTCCATAATATCAAGGGGATTAATACTAAAAAAATCATTAATACACTTAATACCGGCCAAGGAAATAGACAGGTTTTAATAGCGGAAAAGCCGTCAATGGTGTATTTTAGCATAACAACATCCTTTACCTTAAAATAAAACTTAAAATTAACGCTACATAATGGTAAATTTCTCTATTTTATACAAAATACCTGCCAGGATATATCCTAAAGACAAGTTTTTTCTGCAATGAAACAGCTTAAGAACGTTTATCAAATAATTTTATTTTTTTTAGGTTGATATTACCAGCAATAATTGACAATAAAATCAGACAGACGCCCACCCATTGTAATAGCGTTACCGTTTCAGCTAAGATCAGGACGGATAAGGTTATTGCTACGGGCAGCTCTATCGCTGATAAAATAGTGCCAAGGCTAGGGCCGATATGTGGTAGGCCGATGGAAAAGAGTAATGGAGGCAAGGCAACTCCAAATAGTCCAAGCACTAGTCCGTAACCCGAGAATTCTTTTAAAACATTAAGATTAATGAAAAGGTTAGGGCTGAATACTAATAATACAAAGATTAAGGCACCGATGGAAATAAGAAAACTTTTTAAGAGTGGTGAGGTCTTGGTTTGTACGACACCACTGAGATAGATTGAGCTGGTATAACTTAATGCTGATAGTAATCCCCACATCAGTCCTTGGCGGGAAAATGATATTGGCGTTGTTGTAAGGGCATTAGCGGCAAGGACTGAACCTACCAATAAGATGATAAGGCAAAATATTTTAGAAAAAGTCGGCTTATTGTTATGAAATAGCCAATCGCAGATAGTTCCTAGCCAAACAAACTGAAATAAAAAAATGATGGCTAGTGAGGCTGATACAGTTTGTAAAGATTGATAATAAAATATTCCGGTTAAGCCAAAGGGAATCCCCAGCGCCATCAGTTTGAGACTTTGTAGTAGGGTGGGAACTTGTTTAGTGTTAAATAAAAAAGTTGTACCGCTGATGATTGTGCCAAAGAAGTATTGCCCGATTGTTACGGCCTCAACACTAAACCCTGCGGCATAAGCAAGTTTTACAAAGGTCGATAATATTCCATAACAACAGCCTCCCAACAAAACAAAAATAGCATATTTGAAATTATGCAAATTTATTCCCCCTTACAAAAATAAAACACCACAAAATTACCCAAAGGATAATTTTGTGGCGAAAATAGAAATTTCTACAAAAATCCACAACCAAAGATGGTTTTAGTATAAACATTGATAGTTATAATTATAAAATTATTAAAGCTTTTTTTCAAGTAGAGGGTAAGGTTGTTTTACTATAAAAATAGATATAACAAAAGCCTTCGCAGAGTGCGAAGGCTTGATTTTATTGGTGACACACCGGGGAATCGAACCCCGAACCTACTGATTAAGAGTCAGTTGCTCTGCCAGTTGAGCTAGTGAGTCGAAATATTATGCTTTAATAATACTCCTTTTATTTTTAAATTGCACTAATTTTTTGTAATTGCCAATATTTCTTACTAATTAATAAAGGTTATTATAAATTTATATGGAATATATTATATAAACTATGTAAAAGGAGGAGTTATTTTGGATATTGTAATTTTATCAAGACTACAGTTTGCGATTACAACTTTGTACCATTTTTTATTCATCCCGTTAACCTTAGGCTTAGCTTTTTTCATTGCTGTTTTAGAAACAATGTATGTTAAAACAGATAATGTTAAATATAAAGAGATGGCTAAGTTTTGGGGTAAATTATTTCTTGTGAATTTCTCAATGGGCGTTGTTACAGGAATTGTGCAGGAGTTTCATTTTGGGATGAACTGGTCAGAGTATTCTAGGTTTATGGGTGATATTTTTGGTGCGCCATTAGCCTTAGAAGCTTTAACAGCATTTTTCTTGGAGTCAACTTTTTTAGGGATATGGATTTTTGGTTGGGATAAACTCGGCAAAAAGTTACATGCTGCTTGTATTTGGATTGTAGCGTTAGCTAGTAATTTATCAGGGTTTTGGATTTTGGTAGCAAATTCCTTTATGCAACATCCGGTAGGTTATGTTATCAATAATGGCCGAGCAGAAATGGTTGATTTTATTGCACTTATTACTAATTCTTATGTGGTTGGGCAGTTTTTACATAATTTTCTAGCAAGTATTGTTACAACGGCTTTTTTTGTTTTAGCAATTAGTGCTTATAAAGTTTACCAAAAAGCTAATACAAATGAATTTACGTTGTCTTTAAAAATGAGTTTAGTTTTAGCAACAGTAGGGTTGCTGGGGGTTATGGGAACCGGACATTTGCAAGCGCAACAAGTGGCGGCGATGCAACCAATGAAATTGGCGGCAGTGGAGGCGCTATGGGAGACGAAAAATCCGGCACCGTTTGGTATTTATGCAAAAATTGATGAAACCAAACAAGAAAATGATCATGAAATTAGTGTGCCATATTTATTAACGGCATTGGTTTATAATGATCTTAAAGGTGAAGTTAAAGGAATTAAAGAACTGCAAGCTAGAGCCGTAGAACAGCATGGTGCAGGTCATTATATTCCAGATGTTACCGGTTTGTTTTGGAGTTTCCGCATTATGATTGTGTCAGGTTTAATAATGGCGGGAGTCGTTTTTATCAGTTTAATTGGTTGGTTTAGAAAAACTTTATTTGAAAGTAAATGGATCTTAAAATTGCTTATTTTAGTGTTGCCATTGCCGTATTTGGCTAATAGCACCGGTTGGTATGTTACTGAAGCTGGTCGGCAGCCTTGGATTGTAGTGGGATTACAAAAAGTTAGTAGTGCAGTTTCGCCGAACTTAACACCACTGGAAGTTAATATAACGTTGATTGGCTTTACGCTTATTTATGCTATTTTAGCCGTGGTTGCAGTAAAAGTAGGTTTTAAATTTGTTAAAAAAGGGCTAACCAGTGAAGGAGGTGCTAATTAATGGATCTAAATATTATTTGGTTTATTTTAATTACAGTGCTGTTTATTGGCTTCTTCTTTCTCGAAGGTTTTGATTATGGGGTCGGTGGCTTGTTGCCGTTTTTGGGTAAAACTGATGTAGAGCGTCGGATGATTATCAATACTATTGGACCGGTGTGGGATGGTAATGAAGTTTGGATGATTACGGCGGGCGGAGCATTATTTGCTGCTTTTCCACACGTTTATGCGACAATGTTTAGTAGTTTTTATTTGGCGTTGTTTTTAATCTTGTTAGCACTGATTGTTAGAGGAGTAGGGTTTGAGTTTCGCAGTAAGGACGATAGTCCGGTTTGGCGCAATACTTGGGATTACTTGATTTGCTTTGGTAGCGTGGTTCCGGCGTTAGTCTGGGGAATTGCGGTGACAAATCTGATTAAGGGCCTGGCTATTAATGAAAAAATGATTTATACCGGTTCGTTTTTTGATTTATTTAGTGTCTATACTATTGTTGGTGGGTTAACTTTTTTAACTTTATTTTTATTTCATGGTGCATTATTTATCACCTTAAAGGTTGAAGGTGATTTAATTAATAGAGCCGGTGAGCTGGCTAAAAAAATCGGGATTGTGGCCGGTATCAGCTTTGCACTTTGTGGTATTTTAACTTATACTAATACTGATTTATTTAATAGTATGTTGGCGACAATTAGTTTGATTTTGGCAGTTGTTTTATTAGGGGGCAGTTATTGCTATGTGACTGTAGGCAAGTATGGTAGAGCTTTTATTGCTAGTTCTTTAAGTATTGCGATGGTTACATTGGCTTTTTTTGCTGGACTATTCCCGCGCTTCATTGTTTCTACTTTGAATGAAGCTTGGAGTCTTAATATTTATAATGCAGCTTCTTCACCTTATACTCTGAAAATCATGACGATAGCAGCTTTTATCTTGGTGCCGATTGTTTTGGTGTATCAAGGTTGGACGTATTGGGTGTTTAGAAAAAGAGTTGGAGCCAAAGATTTGGAGTATTAGATGTTTGATAGAAACTTGTTGCTTGAGCTAAAAACCCACCAAAAGTCGGCAGTGCTACTGTGCTTGTTAGTGTTACTAAACGGCTTTTTGTTGGTGGCACAAGCTAATTTAATAATGGTTATTATCAATAGTGTCTTTAGTGAAGGGTTAGTAATCGGCAGTATGAAAAATTATTTTTACTGCCTATTACTAGCTCTTGTTTTGCGTTCAGCGGTTATATTTTTTCATGAACTTTTAGCACATAAGATTGGCCAGGCGGTAAAATATAATTTACAACAAAGGATTTTGAAAAAATTAATGGAGCTAGGGCCGGTAGCCTTAGCGAGCAAACAGAGCGGGCAACTGCTGAATTTGGTGACTGAGGGTATTTCTAGTTTAGAAGTTTATTTTTACAAATATTTGCCGCAGTTAGTAATAACTTTATTTATACCGCTGATTATTTTGAGTATTGTTTTTAAGTTAGACTTTATAAGTGGGATAATTTTATTGATAACAGTGCCGCTAATGCCACTGTTTATGATTTTAATTGGTAAAATGTCAGGTCAAGCTAGTAGTAAACAATGGCAGGTTTTAAAATATCTTAGTGGTCATTTTTTAGATGTTATTAAAGGTTTAAAAACTTTAAAACTGTTTGGGCGTAGTAACGAGCAGATTGAAGTTATTGAAAAAATAAGTAATGATTTTAAGGATGTAACGCTGGGTGTGTTAAAAATTGCGTTTGTATCAGCGTTGGTCTTAGAATTGATTGCGACAATGGGCATAGCAATGGTAGCAGTATCGATCGGACTAAGGCTATTAGCGGGTGAGATGGTTTTTAGTGTGGCTTTTTTAATTTTATTGTTGATTCCAGAATTTTATTTGCCGTTTCGTCAGTTAGGAACTAGTTTTCATGCTGGGATGAATGCAATGGCGGCCAGTGCTAATCTTTACCAGACCTTGTTGCTAGAAAATGATGAGCTGAAGGGTAGTATCATAATTAAAACTTTTGACTTCTCGACGCTTGAATTTCAAGCAGTAAGCTATGTTTATCCTGATCAGCGCAAGGGTTTACAGGAATGTAATTTTAAAATTGAATTGGGTGAAAAGGTTGCAGTGGTCGGTAGTAGCGGTGCTGGCAAAAGTACGGTTTTAAATTTATTGCAAGGTTTAATAACGCCAACGGCAGGTAGTATTGTAATAGATTCAATTCCGTTAAAGTCAATTAATCTTAAAAGTTGGTCGGAACATATTATTTGTATTAATCAAAGGCCACATATTTTTGCGACTACTATTTTAGATAATATTAAAATAGCTAATAAAAGTGCTGATTTTGAGGCGGTAAGAACGGCGGTGCAACTTGCCGATGCTACTGCTTTTATTGAAAATTTACCGCAAGGCTATGATACGGTAGTCGGTGAGGGTGGGGTAGCATTAAGCGGCGGTCAAATACGCAGAATATCGTTAGCGCGAGCTTTTTTGAGTAAAGCTAAAATAATTTTATTAGATGAGCCGATGGAAGGCTTGGATATTGAGACGGAGCTGGCAATTTTAAAATCATTAGAAAAACTTAGTGTTCAAAAAACAATTATTGTAGTTTCGCATAAACTAAATATGACTGTTAATTTTGATAAGGTTATTTTATTGTCAGAGGGTGCAGTAATAGAGTGTGGAAAACCGGCGGAGTTAATCAAGGGCAAAAGTTATTATGCAAAGCTACTGCAAGCTTATCGAGGTATAAGATAATGCTAATAAAAGAATTAATAATCTTAGTAAACCCAAAAATATTATCAATAATGACGGCCTTGGTGTTAGGCATAGGGACAATTGTCAGTTCGCTCTCTTTAATTGGTTTTGCGGCCTATCTTATTAGTATGGCAGCACTACGACCCGGTTTTGAACAGCTTTATTTGGCGATTGTAGCAGTTCGTTTTTTTGGAATTGCTAAAGCGATTTTTCGTTATGGTGAAAGATATGTCGCCCATCAAGCTACTTTTGAAATTCTTACCGCTTTAAGGGTTTGGTGTTATGAAAAACTAGAACCATTGGTGCCGGCAAAACTGAAAAATTACCACAGTGGAAAAATTTTCAATATTATCGTTAAAGATATTGAGATTTTAAAAGACTTTTATTTACGTATTTTTGCGCCGATATTTATTGCCTTAAGTAGTATTGTGGTGTTGGGGTTGTTCTTAAGTTATTATTCGCTAACTTTAGCGTTACTGACAGTATTATTTTTGTTGGTGCTTGGCTGTGTAGTGCCGATTCTTACTCATTATTATAATAAAAATAATGATGATAATTTAGCAGTAGCACAAGCTGGTTTTAATATTAAAGTATTAGATATTATTGCTGGGTTAGCGGAGATTAAGAGCTTTTCGCTGGAACAAGAACAGTTTGAAAAGTTACAACAAAACATCAGTACCATTGAAAGAATTGAAAATAAAACAGAGTTTGCAAAGTTGTTACTAGAAGCCATCAGTAGTTTTTGGATGGGACTGCTTGTTATGGCAAGTTTATTTTGGTGTGGTTATCTGGTGAATGAACAGATGATAACCGGTGTTACAATGGTGGTTTTGGTTTTAGTAATTCAAAGTAGCTTTGAAATAATAGCAGGATTGCCCGCCGTAACATATTATTGGCGTGATAGTTATAATGCGGCCATAGAATTATGGAGCTTATTAAAACAGCAACCTGAAATTGAAGGGCAGTATGGTTTTAGATTACAAGCAGGGGAGTTAGTGGTAGAAAATTTGAGTTTTGCTTATGATGATGATCTTATCTTGCGAAATATTAATTTTACCGTAGCAGAACAGCAACATTTAGCCATTGTCGGGGCTAGCGGGAGCGGAAAAACAACGCTGATAAATTTACTATTGAAGTTTTTACACGCTAGCAGTGGTAAAATAATGTTGTCAGGGATTGATTATACATTGTTAAGCAGTACAGAAATTTTACAGAAAATTGCTGTAGTAGAGCAAGAAACACATTTGTTTAATGACACTTTGGCAGCTAATTTATTAATTGCTAAGACTGATGCCACAACAGCGGAGTTACTGACAGTTTTGAAATTAGCACAATTATATGATTTTGTGCAGTCTTTACCAAAAGGTCTTGAGACTGAACTTGGCGAAAATGGTAAAGTTTTATCGGGGGGGCAACGCCAAAGAGTGGCGTTGGCTCGAGCGTTGTTAAAAAATGCACAAATAGTTATTTTAGATGAGCCCACGACTGGTCTTGATCCTGAAAATGCTAATGCTTTTATGCAGGTGGTGCAGGACGTTTTAAAAAATAAAACGGTTATTATCATTTCACATGTTTTAGCAACATTAAGGTCAGTTGATGAAATAATAGTATTAAAAGACGGCGATATTTGGGAAAGAGGGACTTATGCTGAACTGAGTACCAAGGACGGATTGTTTTCAGCGTGGCTAGGACTGCAGACTTAACTGTAAAATATTTCTTGAAATTAGTGCATAGGGTGTAAAATATTTCTTATTTGTGGTAATCTATAAGATAAGGGGTGAAGTTAATGGCAGAATCAGATTATACCTATGTAGCAGAGCGAGAATGCCCGGTATGTAATAAAAAAATCAAGGTTACGATGGTTAGAACGAGGCTAATTAAAACAAAGCAGGATTCGGATTTTTGTACCTACTATAAAGATATTAACCCTTATTATTATTCAATTTGGGTCTGTGAACATTGCGGTTATGCTGCGCAGGATACTTATTTTGAGTCAATAAATGAGCGTGATAAAAAGGTTATTGCGGAATTTTTAAAATCCAGAGAAGTTTCTATTAAGATAGATTTAAAAAGAAGCAGAGAGCAAGCGTTGGTTGCTTTTAAATTGGCAATTTACTATGCGGATTTACTAGGTATGCCGGCCAGTAAAATGGGCGGTTTGTATCTTAAATTGGCGTGGATTTATCGAGCAGATAAAATGGAGATGGACGAAAAGAAAGTATTATTACGTGCACTGGGTTATTATGAAAAAGCGTTAATTTCTGAGCGATTTCCTATTGGCAATATGACGGATACTTTCTTGATGTATTTGATTGGAGCGTTGTATCAACGGATCGGTAATTACGATCAAGCGGTGTCATATCTTAGCAAGGTAGTTTCCAGTGAAAGATCAAAAATGGAGCCTAATATTTTAAAAATGGCGCGTGATTTATGGCAAGATATTAGAGAACTAAGACGTCTGGAAGCCGAAGGTCAAACAACCGATGAAACAACAGACAAAATTATTTAGGGGTTTGGAGGAATTTTTTTGAGCAGGAGACTTGTAAGCTTATTTTTAGCTACCTTAATGGTAGTGATGCTTACTGCAGTCACTGGTGAAGCTGCCGCCAAAAAACAACGGATTATTTACATCCCACATGACAATCGACCGATATCTTTTGAACAAACAATCAGTTCAATCAAGGGGATGGAGTTTGAAGTATTGACGCCACCGGAAGAATTGTTAGGCAATCGCACTTATGGTGGTGATCCTGATGGGTTATGGCGTTGGTTGTTTAAAACTACAGTAAAATCATTTACCGATAAGGATAATGAAGTTGAAGATTATATTGTAATGTCATCCGACTCAATGATTTATGGCAGTTTGGTTGCTTCACGCAAGCATGAATTCAGTGATGAAACTATTTTAAGAAGAGTGGATAATTTTAAGGCATTGAGAAAGTTTAATCCTAATGCTAAAATCTATGTATTTTCTTCGATTATGAGATCGCCGAAAGTTAGTCACGGCGGTGTAGAGCCTAATTATTATGAAGAGTTCGGCCCGGCTATTTTTGAAATAACTTCACTTAGGGATAAAGCTGAAATTGATGGTTTAAATAATATTGATATTGAGCGTTTGAATAAACTACAAAGCGAAATGCCGAATGCTTTTATTAATGATTGGCTCAGGCGAAGACAGAAAAATTTTGGCGTTAATGTTAAGTTAATTGAATATGCTAAAGAAAATGTTTTTGATTATTTAGCACTGGGACGTGATGATAATGCAGTTTATTCTCAAACCAGCAAAGAAAATAGAGAGCTTAGCAAGCTGACGTTAAATTTATCAACTGAAAAGTTTAGATCGCTAGCTGGTGTTGATGAAATGGGCTTGATCTTGTTAACAAGAGCGGTTAATAAAATCAAGCAACTTACACCGCGAGTTTATGTTCAATATGGTTATGGGGTTGGTGGAGCAACTATTCCCACTTATTCTGACAGTGAAATCAGCAAATCTATCAATGACCATATTTTAGCGGCGGGAGGCAAGGAAATTTATTTGCCTAATAATATTGATTTGGTTTTGATGGTTAATACTAATGAATATGGAATAACACGAGATGCCAGTTCGTTAATGAATATACCGATTGATAATAAAAATATTATTGAATTTGTTGATAAAGTTAGTAAATTTATTGGGCATGGCTATAAGGTGGCGATTGCTGATATTACTTTTTCCAATGGTTCTGATAATGATTTAATGGCACAATTGGAAAAACGCGATTTACTAACCAAACTTACGGCCTATTCTGGATGGAATACTGCGGATAACTCCGCCGGCTTTGTTATTGGACAAAGTTTGCTTAGTCCAAATTTGTCGACTGATAAAATTAAAGAGTTATTAGTGTTGCGCTTGATTGATGATTGGGGTTATCAAGCTAATGTTCGCCAACAATTAGTGAAAGAGGTTTTAACACCGGAAAATATAAGTTATGTTGATTTAAATGGCAAAGAAAGTATTTTAGAACAAAATGCTAATAAAAGAATATATAAATTTATCAGTAAACATTTATGGCGCTTTGATATTAAGACGGCAAAACTTTCATTCCCTTGGAAGCGGATGTTTGAAGTTAAGGTTGATGTTAGTTTGAATTATGCTAATCAAAGTTTATTGTATAAAACAAAGGGCTGGTGAGATGATGGTGAGGAAGCTTACGAAAAACTTTGTGGGTCTGATAATAACATTAATAGTGCTAATGGGACTGCAAAGTAGTGTTTGGGCTAATAGTAAGATAATTTTTATACCACATGATAATCGCCCTATTTCTTTTGCCCAAACGGTAGAAAGTGCCGAAGGATTAGGCTTTGAAATAGTGGTGCCTCCGGAAAATTTATTAGGTAATAGAACCGATAGTGGCAAAGTAGAAGCATTATGGCAGTGGTTATTTCAAGAAATAAAAACAGCTGATAGCGTGGTGCTATCAGCAGATTCTTTAATTTATGGCAGTTTGGTTGACTCGCGTAAGCATGAATTATCGCTTGAAACATTATTGGAGCGTACTGATAAGTTTACTAAGCTCAAACAATTACAGCCTAACTTGAGGATTTATGTTTTTGCTTCAATTATGCGTTCGCCACGCAGTAGTTTTGGTGGGGTTGAACCGAGCTATTATGAGCAATATGGTCCTAGTATTTTTGCGGCAACAGCCTTAGAAGATAAAGCTGAAACGGTAGGGTTAACAAAAGTTGAAGAGAAAGAACTTTTAAAATTCAAAAAAAATGTTCCAGAGGCTGCGTTTGCTGATTGGTTAGAACGCAGAAGTAAAAACTTTACAGTTAACGCTAAGTTAGTATCTTTGGTGAATAATAATGATTTTGTCTATTTGGCGTTGGGGCGTGATGATAATGCTCCCTTTTCACAAACGCGGAAAGAAAGTAGACTGTTAAAAGAACAGGCCGGTGCTACTCCTGTTAGTAAATTTCAATGTCTAGCTGGTATTGATGAGTTAGGGATGGTCTTATTAACCAGAGCGATTAACGATCTTTCATTTAATATTCCATTGGTAAAAATTGAATATGCCAATGGTGTGGGAAAAAATACAGTGCCAACTTATTCGGATGAAGAAATTGATAAGTCGATATGGCAACATTTATTGGCAACCGGTGCGCTACCAACAAAATATTATGATAGAGCTGATTTTGTGTTAATGGTTAATACTGCCTTTGATGGTACAACGTTAGAAGCTAATAGTAGTTCCAATGATGTCAACCTAAAGTACAATACGAAAAGTTTTGTAGATGCTGTAGATAAAGTGTTGAATCAAGAACGTGAAGTCGTTATTGCCGATATTGCTTTTGCGAATGGCGCTGATAATGCTTTAATGCAGGAGTTGACAGAGCGTAAACTTTTACCGCAATTATTAGCTTATGGCGGTTGGAATACAGCCAATAATACGGCTGGTTTTGCAATTGGGCAAGGTATTTTGGCTAAACAAAAAAATGAGACTGAAAAGAATTACTTGCTAAGTGTGAGATTATTAGATGATTGGGCTTATCAAGCTAATATCAGACAAGAACTTAACAATGAAATTATTTATAAGTATAATGGTAGTGGTGTTGATGTGGAAAATTTAAAACCATTATTAATTGCTAAGGGCAATGAAAAATTAAAATTGTTTATTAATAAAAACTTGAAGCAATTTAAGATTAAAGAAGCTCAAATAAGTTTTCCGTGGAACAGAATGTTTGAAGCGGAAATTGATGTTAGTTTATAAAAAGAAAAACCTCTCTAAAGTTAATGCGTTAACTTTAGGGAGGTTTAGTTTATATTATCTTATTTTTCGATATAGCAACTTAATATTTCTCCATAATAAAGAGTGTGCAAATCTCCACTGGCATATTTATGATTTAAAATTTCGGGGTTAAGATGAGTTGTATCCATAGCTTGCTTATACATTATTTTGCATTCGAAATGTAAACCGCAATTTTTGATGGCTTTAGTTTTAACCTTTTGTCCCGGCATCAATTCGAGGCTAGCAGCTTCGAATTTGTTGATATCTCGACCGGATTTTGAACCGCAAATTTTTAATGCATTACTCATATCGGTTAGTGGAATACTAACCGTAAAATCTTCTTGGCTTTCAATGTTATTAAAAGAATAACGGGAAGGGCGAACCATTACCATAAAAATAGGCTTACCCCAGATAAAACCGATTGAGCCCCAGGCAATGGTCATGGTATTGTCGGTTGTCCCGTCAGTAGTGTTTAAAAAAGCGCCCTTACTTAAAATCTCAATCGCTTGCTGTGCATAATCAGCATAATTTACTTCTTTAATCATTGTTTTCTCCTTTACTGTACAGATGATTTTATATAAATAAAGTTTGCACAAAAAAAGAGAGCTACGCTCTCTTTTTAAAGTTTACAATTATTGCGGGTTGTTTTTTTGAAACTCTACCATGAAATCACTTAAAGCTTGGCAACCTTCTGTTGGCATAGCGTTGTAAATGGAAGCGCGTAAACCACCTACAGAACGATGACCTTTTAAACCATTTAAGCCGGCTTTAGTTGCTTCAGCAATGAATTTTTGTTCTAATTCTTCGCTTGGCAGACGGAAAGTTACGTTCATGATTGAACGACTATTAGGTTCAGCATGGCCGGTGTAATAACCATTGCTTTCATCAATTGTTTTATAGATGATAGCAGCTTTAGCTTTGTTGCGTTTACCCATAGCCTCTAATCCGCCATTATTTTTAACCCATTGTAAAACAAGGTTTAAAATATAAATACCAAAAGTCGTTGGAGTATTATATAAGGAGTTGTTTTTGATATGAGTTTCATATTTTAACATTGTTGATAAATTTTCTGGAGCATTTTTTACTAAATCTTTACGCATGATAACAACAGTAACACCGGAAGGACCAAGATTTTTTTGTGCTCCAGCATAAATTAACGCAAATTTAGTAGCATCAAATGGTTGTGATAAAATATCGGAAGACATATCAGCGATTAAAGGAATAGCACCGGTTTCCGGGAAAACAGTCCATTCAGTACCAAAAATAGTATTATTAGAAGTTATATGAACATAAGCTGGATTTTCGCTGAATTTTATTTCGTCTAAATTCGGAATGCGTTTGTAATTTTCTTCTTTAGTAGAAGCGGCAACATGAGTTTTACCAATTAATTTTGCTTCTTTATGAGCTTTTTCAGCAAAAGAGCCGGTTAAAATATAATCAGCAGTTTTACCTTCTGTTAATAAATTAAGAGGAATCATTGAAAATTGGCTACTAGCGCCACCTTGCAAGAATAAAACTTCATAATCATCACCTAAGCCTAACAATTCCTTCATTGTAGCAATTGCTTCGTTATGAACTGCTTCATAAGGTTTTGATCTGTGACTCATTTCCATAATAGACATGCCGGTATTATTGAAGTTTAGAAATTCAGCTTGTGCTTTTTCCAGTACTTCCAATGGCAAAGTTGCAGGACCTGCACTGAAATTAAAGATACGATTAGTCAAGGTTATTACCTCCAAAATATTATATTTATTTAAAAAAATTAAATATCTAGTTGTTTTATATTCTAACGCTTGTTAAGTAATTGTGCAATATAAAAATACACTTGACGATTCATAATGGATAAAATATAATTTAAAATGTGATAATTTAATCAATAAATAGGTGAATATGTTCACGTAGTCTGAACGATATTTTTATTGGAAAAATAAGTTTATGAATTTTTATAAAAAATTTTTCTATGAAGATTTTCAAAGATAAATATAGTATTGATGAGCCTTTGAAGGATTGAGACTGTTGTAGAAAGCTATATTTTTTTTGAAAGACGATGAAACTATTGGCCATTTTTGTCAAAAGTGATTGTGAAGAATTTCTCAAAGTTTAATAATCTCTAATTTTTAAAATAAAAGGAGTGTTTTGTGTGAAAATTTTGGTTGCAGATGGGGTATCGGAAAAAGGTATCGAAATATTGAGTAAAGAGTTTGAATGTGAAATAAGAGCTAAATTACCGGCTGAAGAATTACTAGCAACAATTCATGAATATGACGGATTAGTTGTGCGTAGCGCCAGCAAAGTTACTAAAGAAGTAATTGAAGCGGCTACTAACTTAAAAGTTATTGGTAGAGCTGGTGTTGGTGTTGATAATATTGATATTGAAGCAGCAACAGCAAAAGGAATCATTGTGTTAAATGCACCAGAAGGAAATACTATTGCTGCTACTGAGCATACTGTAGCGATGATGCTTTCCATGGCTCGCAATATTCCACAAGCTCATTCATCAGTGCAAAATGGTGAGTGGAAACGTAATCAATTTGTTGGTGTGGAAATGCGAGGTAAAACATTAGGCGTTATCGGTTTAGGAAGAATTGGTAGTGGTGTAGCAAAAAGAGCAATAGCGTTTGATATGAAGGTTATTGGTTATGATCCTTATGTTAATGAAGAACGTGCTAAAACGATGGGAATTGAAGTTGTTTCATTAGAGGAAATTTATGCTAATGCTGATTTCATTTCTGTACATATGCCGTTAACAGCACAAACAAAAGATTTAATTAATAGCGAAACAATTTCCAAGATGAAAGATGGTGTATATTTGGTAAATTGCGCGCGTGGCGGAATTATCAATGAAGCTGACTTAGCGGAAGCGGTGAAGGCAGGCAAGGTTGCTGGAGCGGCTATTGATGTATTCCCGAAAGAGCCGATTGAGCCAAATAGTCCATTATTGGGTGTTGATAAAATTGTGTTAACACCGCATTTAGGGGCGTCAACAGTAGAAGCTCAAATCGGGGTATCAGTTGACGTTGCCTATGGTATTGTAGCAGCGTTGAAAGGTGAGCCGGTAACAACTGCGGTAAATATGGCACCGGTTGCTCCACATGTACTTAAATTTATTAAACCTTATTTCGGTTTAGCGGATCGAATGGGTAAAACTGCGGTTTCATTAGCCGAAGGGCCGATTACGAAAATTGAAGTGGAATATAATGGTGAGATTACGCAGTATGAAACTAAAATGATTAGTACTGCCGTTTTAAAAGGGATCTTAAATCCAATTCTTCAAGAGAGTGTAAACTTTGTTAATGCTCCGGGCTTAGCGAAAGATCGCAATATCCAAGTTAAAGAAGTTAAAAATGAAGCATCGGAAAGCTTTGCTAACTTGATTACGGTTAGAACTACTACGGCTAAAGGTGAAACTGTTATTCAAGGTACATTATTTGGTGAAGAAGAGCGTATTGTGGCAATTAATGGTCATAGAGTTGACGTTGATCCACATTCCAAAATTTTAATTTGTCCGCATATCAACAGACCTGGTGTAATTGGTAAAGTTGGCTCAATTATGGGTGCTGCCGGAATTAATATTTCCGGGATGCAGGTTGGTAGAACAGATATTTCAGGAACTAACATTATGGTCTTGACGATTGATAATGAAATTCCAAGTGAAGTTTTAAATGAAGTAACTGCGATTGATGGAATTTTTGGTGCGAAACTTGTTAACTTTGATATTAACTAGTTGAAATATTAAAAGGTTGCAGAAATGCAACCTTTTTTTTGTATCTTTCGACAAAAAAACCAAAAAAATTACAAGACCAGATAGTCTTTGTTTTACAAATGATTTGTTTTGAAATATTATAACCTTAGCAAGTTTTTAAGGAGAGGTTAATTGAATGTTTAGAATTCCCCAGATTTTTATTTTAACGGGATTATTGTTGGTGACATCAGCTTTACAATGTTATGCAGCTGATGGCTACAAACAAGGTGCGGTGGAAGTGGAAGCAGGTGCTTCAATTGGTTCCAAGGTAGTAGGAACCAGTGATAAAATTTTAACAAAAAAAGTTCAGGCTGATGGTGATAAAGGCTATAAATATGGAATTAGTTATGGCATAAATGATAAATTTATATTACAATATAAGGGTGGGACTTTTATCACAGAACGAGCACAAGTACCACAAAAGGTAGGAGATAATACTTTTATATTATCAGGAGTGGCTAGAGCTGAAGCGGATGAGTTTAATTTATTATATAAAGTTAACGATAATGTTTCGGCAGTGGTGGGGTATTTAGATAGCAGTATTGCTTATAATGATGTTAACTTTACCTTGCCGGGTAAGATTGCCAGTGTGCCGACAGAAGATGTTAAGAGTTTTCAAGCGGGTCTGGTTTACCATAAGCCGATTAATGATAAATATACTTTTTACACCAGTGCGATTTTTGGTAAAGATATTCATACTATTAATACTGGTGTAACTTATAAAATAACGGAAGATACTTCCTTTAGTATTGGTTATGCTGAGCGGGTTTATCGTAATGTTAACTTGAAAATAGCGCTAGATGGTGTGGTTGCTGATAATAAATATCCTGTAAAATATAAGATGTCGGGAATTTCTTGTATGTTTACGCATAAATTAATATAACGGGATTAGAGATTATAAATCCTTATTATTAAACAAACATACAACAACAGTATAGGGCATACTCTGTTGTATGTTTGTTTTTTGATTTTCTGGTTTTATTTAGGTAAAATAGCAAAGTGTAGAAGGGAAGAAAGATATGTTCAAATCAATTAAGCAACAATTTATTTTTCTAAGTTCTAGTTTGGTAGTTTTTACAATGCTCATTGCCATGGCACTTAGCTATTATTGGATTTCCGACGAATATACTGCCAATATTGAAAAAAATAATTTAATTATTGCGGAAAGTTTGGCCGGTAATATCAGTCAGTTTATGAATAATGCTTATACTATTAATGCGCAGCTCGGTAATAATAGCGATATCTACAGTGGAAATAATATGAGACAAGCTCAAATTCTAAAAAATACTGTTAATGAATATCCTTTTTTTCAAGTTATTGCTGCGCATAATTTAGCCGGTGATCAGACCGCTCGGTCTAGCGGTAGTTTAGCCAATAGAGCTGACCGCTGGTGGTTTAGAAAATTTATCAATGAAAAAAAACCGTTTATCAGCAAATCTTATTTATCGTTAAATGGCAATATTCCGGTTACGACGGCGGTAAATGGAATATATAATGATGACAAATTAGT